>Ga0247819_10001042_pt1 | contig 15363 bp, 17 predicted proteins | sample 13C_Xylose_Day6_FD_193428 | JGI IMG/M metagenome (GOLD analysis project Ga0247819, IMG submission 193428) | Soil microbial communities from agricultural site in Penn Yan, New York, United States - 13C_Xylose_Day6 | ecosystem: Environmental > Terrestrial > Soil > Agricultural land | place: USA...
ACAGCCAAAGCGCCGGCCATGCCGACCGCTGCGACGTCGCAGGCCTCGCGCGTGATCCGCTCTACCCGCGTCTTTCCGATCGCCATCTGAACCAGACCGAAGGCGGCGAGAGCTGCCCCCACCTCTTCGACGAGCGCGTGCCGGGCATCGCTTGGCAAGTCGGCGCGGTCCAGCAGCAGATCGCGGATGGCAGCGGAATAGCCGAGACGCTCAGCGATCCGCTTCAACGACCGGCGCGGCAGCTGGGCACCGCCATTTTCAAGCAGGATCAGCATTTCTTCTTCGCCGCCGATTTCAGCGATAGCGGCTGAGACGGAACGTGACACGAATGCGCGGGCCGCAATCAGCGCCCGTGTCTCGACCGAGCCCCGGGCTGCAAGATCGACAAGGTCCTCGTCGGTCAGAACAGGCGAGCGGGAAATGACGATGTAGGCGATTTCCGGCTGGTCTTCGGCAAGCCCGAGAATGATGGCACGAGGAATATCGGAGGATGGCGCGAGCACTTCGGCCAGAGCCGAACGTACCTTCGGAGAGGGATCGTCGAGCAGAAAGGTCATTGCCATTTCGGCAGCCTGACGATCAATACCGTTCATCTGCGCGTCGACATAGGCGCGACCGAGGGCCCGGGCAGCGCGGGCACGATCGCCCGTTCTCGCCGTCTCCACCCAGCGAAGAAATGCTTGTATGATCACCGACGCCCCACTAGACACCCAAAGCCACCTGATGTTGGAAGCCTAGCCGGCAAAGGTTTAAGATTGGTTCACCATGTCCGTTAACCGCTTCAAAACCATGAAACCACTGCTGTTTCAGAGCGCCGGCGCGCCGCTACCGACGTCCGTCGATCTCAACGCTTTCGATGGCATTATTGTCGATCTCGGTTTTGGTGACGATGCACTAGCTCAGCTGGTGGCAGTCGCGCGCGGTGCCTGCCGTGTCTTCGCACGGATCGCTCCAATCAACCGCCTGGCAGCGGAGGACATGGCCTCGCTTCTTCGCAACGACATTAGCGGCGTCCTGCTTTCCGGATGCCGGAGCCGCGCAGATGTGCAGAGGCTCGATGTCATGCTGCGCGTCGCGGAGGCGAACGTAGGCAATCGCCTGCAGCAGGTCGCTATCCTTGCCGAATATGGCTCGGTCCCCGAAAGCGTACTTTCGCCCTACTCCCTTGGCGAAAGCTCGCCGCGTCTCGAAGGAATTATTTTCGATGCCTCTGCGCTGGCGGCGGCTATCGGCTGCAGACCATCGAAGGAGCCGCAGGATGAGGTTCTGGTCGCACCAATCGCCGCCGGGCGCGCCGCTGCTGCTCTTCGCGCCCATGAAGCGGGTCTTGGCTGTTACGAAATGCTGCCGCAAACGGCAGTGACTGAAAAGGCCGTCCGGCGCGCCTTCGCTGCCAGCCGCGCCAATGGCTTTTCTTCCGTGGTCTGCCGCTCGCCGGAGCAAGCGGCATGGCTGGATACAGGCGGCTGACGCTTCCTCCGACTACCCACGCCTCAGCGCGTGGGACGCACCATCTGGAAGACGTCGCCGCCGTCGCAGTAATCCATGTAGCCGAGGCGGGCGAGCGGGCGGACCGTCGCCATGTCGAAACGACCGTCGCGGATCGCCTCGTCGCGAATGTGGATGCCGACCACCTGGCCGATGACGACGTAATTGTCCGAGGGCTCGCCATCGAGCCCCTTTGGCTGGAACATCTCGGTCATCCGGCACTCCAGCGCCGCATAGGCCTCGCCCACGAACGGCGCCTTGACCAACGTCCCGTCAACCGGCGTCAACCCGGCTATCGTAAACTCGCTCTCGCCATGGGGAGCTGCAATCGAGGTCTTGTTGACCGCCTCGCTCAGATTCCGGCTGGCGAAGCTGGCGGTGAATTCGCCGGTGGCCTCGATGTTGCGCACCGAATCCTTGTAGCCGCTCGACGAAAACATCACGAGTTTCGGCCGGTCGCTGATCGCATTGAAAAAGGAATAGGGCGCGATATTCAGCGAGCCGTCCGTGGCGCGCGTGCCGATCCAGCCGATCGGCCGCGGCGAGACGATGGCCTTGAACGGATCATGCGGCAGGCCATGCCTGTTTGCGGCCGTGTCGTAGAACATCAGGCGTCTTCTCCGACCCAGGTGACGATCTCGGCCAGTTCCGGGCGTGGACGCTCCGTTGGCGGGACCGTAGCGGTGCCGATGTGGATAAAGCCGGCGATCTTCTCGCCCGGCTCAACGCCGAGCAACGGATAGGCAGCTTCGTCGAAGGCGTACCATTCGGTCAGCCAATTGGAGGCATAGCCGAGCGCATTGGCCGCCATAAGCAGGTTGAGGCAAACGGCACCGGCCGACATCTGCTGCTCCCATTCCGGGATCTTGAAATGCGGGGCTGCCTTGCTGACGACCGCAACGACGACCGGAGCCCGCGTCATCCGCGTCTCCTCGACCTTGATCATCTCGTCAGACAGATCGGGCTTCTTGGCGAGTGCCATTGTCTTCAGTTCGGCGCTGATGCGCGCCCGCTCTTCGCCGCGGTAAACGATGAACCGCCACGGAGCGAGCTTGCCGTGATCCGGCACACGCGAGGCGAGCTTCAGCATTTCCTCGACTTCAGCTCTACCGGGTCCTGGTTCACCCATCTGAAAAGCGGGAATGGACCGGCGGGACGCGAGATAGTCAACGAGCTTTATTTCGGTTTTCATATTGGGTGAATTCCACTATTTTGCCGCCGACCGGCAGCCACGAAAATGCCATACCGGCGTCTCAAGTGGAGTCACCCAGTCAGGAAGTCAACTGCTCTCATGCGCACCTGCCCTCGTATTTTCATCAGAACCGGTTTGGCGGTCGCACTCGCAAGCATCACCGCCGGCAGCGTCCTGGCGCAGGACGCCACGGAGGCCTTCGAGAGCTTTCCCTCCATTTCCACCACCGGCAAGACGCAGAAGCTGACCGGCTTCAGTCCGCTGACCAGCGACCCGACACAGGGCGGCACACTGAAGGACGTGAAACTCGAGGCGCTTCTGACCGGCAAGGGTCAGCCCGTCGAGGCCGGCCTGACCTGGCGCGTGTTCAGCCCGATCCCCGGAAGCGACGGCAAGCTGCCGCTGCTGGCGACGTCCGAAGGCGGATCGACGGCCTTCAGCCTGGTGCCGGGCGAGTATTTCGTCAACGTCGCATTTGGCCGTGCGGCCGCGACGCGCAAGATCCGCATCCCGGAAGACGGCGTGCTCGACAAGCAGGTACTGGTCCTTGATGCTGGCGGCATGACGTTGAATGCGGTCTCAGGCAGCGATGTGCGCATCCCGCCGGGCGAACTCAGCTTCTCCATCTATTCGTCCGAAACGCAGAGCGATGGCGAACGGGCCTTGATTGCCGCCGACGTGAAGCCCAGCACCGTCCTTCGCCTCGGCGCCGGCACCTATCATGTCAGCTCCAACTACGGCACGACAAATGCGGTGATCACGGCCGACATCCAGGTGGAAGCCGGCAAGCTGACCGAAGCGACGATCCAGCACAAGGCTGCGAAGCTGACGCTGAAGCTGGTCTCCGAGCCGGGCGGCGAAGCCATCGCCGACACCGGCTGGTCGATCCTGACTTCGGCCGGCGACATCGTCGACCAGGAGGAAGGGGCGTTCCCGACGCTGGTTCTTCTCGAGGGCAACTATACGGCTGTCGCAAGAAACAAGAACAAGATCTACCAGCGCGATTTCACGGTGAAGGCCGGCGTCAACACCGATATCGAAGTGCTGCTGACCAATGGCGGCGCGGCCGCAAGCCCGGAAGCAGCCGCGGAAGCACAGGATTGATCTGACGCCGCCAGGCTGACCGTGCGGCAGGCACGCCTGACGCTACGTCAGCCGGCACGTTTGAGGAAACGGCGACGCGGCGGTGCCATCGAAAAGACCGCCTCGTAGATGCGACCGAGCAGATCCTTGCGGTCAGCATGCAAGCAAAGCTCTTCCCAGGTGAGGATATGCCCGATGCGGGCCGCGATCGTCGTGCCCGACAGCCTTCGGAATTCGCGGATCAGGAGAGAGATCCTGAGCGTCAGCGAGACCTTGCTGGCGAGATGGAAGATGCGGCCGTTCTGCCCCTCGAAATAGATCGGTATGACGTTCGCGCGCGCGGCCTGTATCAACTTGGCCGGAAAGATCTTCCACGGCAGATCCTCGGCCCTGCCCCAGCCCGAGCGCGCCGTTGCTACGCCGCCGGCCGGGAAGATCACGATCGTCACGCCGTCCTTCAGCAATCGCACCGCTTCGTGGCGCGTCGCCATGTTCAGCGCCAAGGCCTCCTTCGTCTCCTCGAAGGACACCGGCAGCGAATAGGGCGCCATCTCCGGCACCTTCAACAGCTCGTTGTTGATCAGCACCCGAAACGGCCTGCCGAGTTGCTCGGCAAGCGCCAGAACGGCAATGCCATCGCCGATGCCGAAGGGATGATTGGCAACGATAACCAGGGGGGTGTCCGGCAGGTGCCGAGGCGGCCATTCGCCCTGAAGCCGCAGGCGGACATCGATCAGCTTCAGCATCTCGCCGAAGATCCGGTCGCTCTTGCCGACGACGTCGGATTGCCAACGCGCGTAAAGCTTGACGTATCGGTTGCGACCCGCCAGGCCCTCCATGGAGCGGATGAACCAGCGCTTCAGGCGCCGGTCATTTTCATTTGCGTAAGACAGCTCTTTGAACTGCACGGAAGTCTCCGATGGATGGCCTCCTGCATGCTTCCTTAAATCGTACCCGGTTTAAGGATAGGAACATGCAGCAACTCGAAGTACGACGGCGACCTTTGCGCGTCTGATAAGACGCGCGGCGCTGTAGCATCCGGATATTCCGCTAATATGACAGTTTGCTGACAGAGCGAAGGTCCCGGGGTGTTAACCCCGGGCTTTCTTTTCAGCCTTGCGCTTGAGATCAGGCGCCGTGGCCTCAGCCGAGAGCGAAGCGATCGCCTCGTCGAGCGACATCGCCGTCTGGGCCTGCGAGCCGAGACGCCGGATGTTGACCGAACGCTCTTCCGCCTCGCGCTTGCCGCAAACGACGATGACCGGAACCTTGGTCACCGAATGCTCACGGACCTTGTAGTTGATCTTCTCGTTGCGGAAGTCGGTCTCGACCGTAAGTCCGGCATCACGCAGAAGCTCCGCGACCTCGCGACCATAGTCGTCTGCCTCGGAAGTAATTGTCGCGACGACGACCTGCAGCGGCGAGATCCACAGCGGCATGTGGCCGGCGAAGTTTTCGATCAGAATACCGAGGAAGCGTTCCATCGAACCGCAGATCGCCCGGTGGATCATCACCGGCTGACGCTTCTCGGAATCCTTGTCGATATAGAAGGCGCCAAAGCGCTCCGGCAGGTTGAAGTCGACCTGTGTCGTGCCGCACTGCCATTCGCGGCCGATCGCGTCCTTCAGTGTATATTCGAACTTCGGACCGTAGAAGGCGCCCTCGCCCGGCAGGATGCCGGTCCTGATGCGGCCTTCGGACTGCGCCTCGATCGTCTTCAGCACGTCGGTCATGACGCTTTCGGCGCGATCCCAGAGCTCGTCGGAACCGACGCGCTTATCCGGACGGGTCGACAGCTTGACGACGACTTCCTTGAAGCCGAAGTCCTCGTAGACCGAAAGGATCAGATCGTTGATGCGCAGGCACTCGGCCGCCATCTGCTCGTCGGTGCAGAAGACGTGGGCATCATCCTGGGTGAACCCGCGCACGCGCATCAGCCCGTGCAGCGCACCGGATGGCTCGTAACGATGGACGTTGCCGAATTCGGCCAACCGCACCGGCAGTTCGCGGTATGACTTCAGGCCATGCTTGAAGATCTGGATATGACCCGGGCAGTTCATCGGCTTCAGCGCGAAGACCCGCTCGTCATCGGTGTCGTCGCCGGCGACCGTCACCTTGAACATGTTGTCGCGGTACCAACCCCAGTGACCGGACGTTTCCCACAGCGACTTGTCGAGCACCTGCGGCGCGTTGACTTCCTGATAGGTGTTGGCGAGCCGGCGGCGCATATAGGCCGTCAGCGTCTGGAACAGACGCCAACCCTTGCCGTGCCAGAAGACGACGCCCGGACCCTCTTCCTGGAAATGGAAGAGATCCATCTCGCGTCCGAGGCGGCGATGGTCGCGCTTTTCCGCTTCGGCCAGGATATGCAGGTACTGGTCAAGCTCTTCCTGGGTATGCCAGGCCGTGCCGTAGATGCGGGTCAGCATCGGGTTGTTGCTGTCGCCGCGCCAATAGGCTCCGGCAACCTTCATCAGCTTGAATGCCGTACCGATCTGGCCGGTCGAGGCCATGTGCGGGCCGCGGCAAAGGTCGAACCAGTCGCCCTGATAGTAGATCTTGAGATCCTGGCCCTCCGGGATCGCATCGACCAGCTCTACCTTGTAGGCCTCGCCCTTGTCGGCGAAGACCTGGCGTGCCTTTTCGCGCGGCCAGACTTCCCTGGTGAACGGCTTGTTGCGAGCGATGATCTCCTTCATGCGCTTCTCGATGACCGGCAGGTCGTCGGGCGTGAAGGGCTCGTTCTTGGCAAAGTCGTAGTAGAAGCCGTTGTCGATCACCGGTCCGATGGTCACCTGCGTGCCCGGCCACAGCTCCTGCACGGCTTCCGCCATCACGTGCGCCGCATCGTGGCGGATCAGCTCAAGCGAACGCTTGTCGTCGCGGGTGACGATTTCGATGCGGCCATCGGCGATGGTATCGGACAAGTCGCGCAGCTCGCCATCGAGCGCGATGGCGACGGCCTTCTTGGCCAGCGACTTCGAAATCGACTCGGCGACATCGCGCCCGGTCGTGCCCGGGGCGTATTCGCGGACGGAGCCATCAGGAAATGTAAGGGAAACGGGATTCGACATCATGATCTCCTATCCAGTCCCGCCAACGAATGCGGGTGGTATGGTGTGGTATGACTGACCGGCTTCCGCCGGCTATTTGACGCAGGCCTGATAGAGGTTTTTCGAAACGGAGTAAAGGCAAGGACAGCCTACAGCGCCGCGCGTCTTATCAGACGCGCAAAGGTCGCTGTAGCACTTTGAATGGCTGCATGTTTTTATCCTTAAATCGAATAGGATTTAAGGAAACATGCAGGATGCACGAAGCATCGCGGCGAGGCCCTTAACCGTGTTCCAGTTGCGGAACGTGCCGATGCCGAGACGTTTTTTGGTCAAGGCGCCGAGCAGTTTCGATTCGCTTGCCTGGCCGGTGAAATGAACCCAAAGGTCGCCATCGACGACCGCCAGACGCTCGCCGGCAGTGCAATAGCGTTCGAAATCCGAAGGCACGGCGCCGGAAAGCGGCTCGCGCATCACGCGAACATGGACGCGGGTGCCGTCCTCCTCGCCTTCAACGCGAAACGGATTGGCTGCGGCAAGCCTCAGCCAATCGGAACCAGGACGAACGATGATGTCGACCTGCCGGCCGAACGTCTCGGCGAATGCCGTCTCGAGCGCCGCCTCCAGCTCTCCGACGGCAACCCTGTCCGTTTCGAACAACAGGTTGCCCGTGGCGGCGAGTGTGCGCGGTGACCGGTGACCGAGCCGCTCGGCCATGGCTTTCAGATCACCCATCACAACGCGCCGCCCTTCGCTGAGCACGATACTATAGAGCAGCGCGACGTAGCTGTTCACGCAGGGAACTCCTTGGCTCATGCACGCCAGTAGTCGGCGGCACCGGCCGGCAAATGGGCCAATACGCGATCGAGCTTCGCTTCGTCGACGTTCTTCCGCAAGGCTGCCGCCACATCGGCAATTGCCGTATCCGGCGAAATATTGTGGTCTCCACGCAGCGCTTGCACTTCGAGCGTCATAGCCGTCCTTCCCGAAAACGGGCTCGTGGGTTCTTCGAGATCCCACTCGGCGATAAAGATCGCTCTTAGAACCGGCGGCAGCACGTCGGCAAACAGGATCGCATCCTCGACATCCAGGCGACGACGAAAGGTCTGCAGCACGGCCTGAACCATCGTATAGGCCTGGTTCGTCGTCTGGAGCCCTGAGATATCGCGGGCATCGGTGATGAAGCGGTCGAAATCGACCGAAGCCTGCCGATATTCCATCGGGATCGTCATCGCGTTCATCCGCCCTTTGGCCGCGGCTGCCAGTAGCGCCACGGCGCATACCAATGATGCCTGCCCTTCAGGCGCTCCGGCACCGGGTCGAACCCATGGGTTCCGCCCGGGCCACAACGCGCGACGCGAAAAAGCGTCATCCAACCACCGGCCCACAGGCCGTGGCGTGCGACTGCCTCATAGCCATATTCCGAACAGGTCGGCAGATGCCGGCAGGCATTGCCGATGAAACTGGAAAGGGTCAACTGATAGGCACGGATGAAGGCCATGCCAAGCAGGCGCCCCGGCGTCCTGCGGAAAGGACCGGACCAGTTGCGCCCGCCGCCCGCAGACTCAGAGCCAGCCATGGGCGGATGTTCGCAATGCGGATCCCGGCACATGGCTCAGACGGCCGTCGCCAGACGCCTGGCCTCGATCTGGCCGATCGCATCGACGACAGCATCGAAAGTGAGCATGGTCGAGGCGTGCCGGGCCTTGTAGTCCTTCACCGGCTTCAGGAACCGCATGTCCTCGAAACGGCCAGAGGGACCTTCCCCGTCGGCCTTCAGCATCGCCAGCATCTCGTCGCGGGCCTTTCGGATTTCGCTCGCCTGCGCGCCGACGACATGACGAGCCATGATCGACGACGATGCCTGCCCGAGCGCGCAAGCCTTGACGTCATGGGCAAAATCCGTGACCACGTCGCCGTCCATCTTCAGCCAGATCCGGACCTTCGAGCCGCAAAGCTTCGAATGCGCAACCGCTTCGGCATCGGCATTTTCCAGAACCCCGATACGCGGGATATTGCCGGCGAAGTCGAGAATACGATTGTTGTAAATGTCATCCATCATTTGACGCGATCCGGCTGATTTTTCGCGGTTTTGGGTGATCGGCGCATGATTTTCTCCTATAGGCAGGAAAAAAGCACGACGCAGTCCCCTCGGCCTCTTTCATCTCTGTGGCACCATACTATATGCTATGTCGTGTTGGGGCGACAGTTCCGCAAGAGGATCAAAATGTCGCCTGTTGTTTGGGAAACCGTGCCGGACGGTCCATTGCACTGCTAAGCAAGGACCAGAAAGCCCCGGAGCCCGCCGACGGAACCCAAGCCTGCAGGGTTAGGCGAATGGCCAGTGGCGAGTTGTCCGAAAGATAAAACGTCAAGCAATCCCCGTATTGCGCAAAGAGGCCATTATGGATGCCATAGTGAAGAATTTCCCCGTGCTCGACAATGCGAGCGACCGGCCGACGCAAAAAGAGGCCGAGGACGCCGTGCGCGTTCTGCTGCGCTGGGCAGGTGATGATCCGAGTCGCGAGGGCCTGTTGGATACGCCGGCACGCGTAGCCAAGTCCTACCGCGAGCTTTTCAGTGGTTACGATCTCGCAGCCGAAGACGTGCTCGGCCGGACCTTCGAAGAGGTTGCCGGCTACGACGACATGGTGCTGGTCAAGGACATTCCGTTCTATTCCCATTGCGAACACCACATGGTGCCAATCATCGGAAGGGCGCACGTCGCCTATCTGCCGAATGGAAGGGTTCTTGGGCTTTCGAAGATCGCCCGCGTGGTCGATATCTATGGTCGCCGGCTGCAGACGCAGGAATCGATGACGGCCCAGATCGCCAAGGCGATCGACGAGTCGCTGGCGCCCCGCGGGGTCGCGGTGATGATCGAGGCTGAACATATGTGCATGGCGATGCGCGGCGTTCAGAAGCAAGGCTCGACAACGCTGACCACCACATTTACGGGTACTTTCCAGACCGAACCGGCCGAACAGGCCCGTTTCATGACGATGCTGCGGGGCTTCAAGTAAGGCTCCTACCAACGGAGCCTTTCATGACGCTCACATTCGAGACCCCCTCCTCCAACAATGCCGAACTGGAAAACGGTCCGGCCTTCACGCCCCGCTTCGATGAAAAGGGGCTGATCACCGCCGTCGTCACCGACGCACGCGACGGCGAGTTGCTGATGGTCGCGCACATGAACGCCGAAGCGCTGGCGCTGACGATCGAGACCGGCGTCGCCCACTATTACAGCCGCTCCCGAAAGAGCCTCTGGAAGAAGGGCGAGAGCTCCGGCAATCTTCAGACGGTGAAAGAGATTCGCACCGATTGCGACCAGGACGCCATCTGGCTCAAGGTGTCGGTCGCCGGACACGACGCAACCTGCCACACCGGCCGCCGCTCCTGCTTCTATCGAACGGTCGGCACCGATGGCGGCCGTGCTACCGTTACGATCACCGACGACATCAGGCATTTCGACCCGACCGAGGTTTATGACAAAAATTAAGCATTGCGCATCTTTTTGGGGCGGGTGCATACTGCGTTGATATTTTGGTAACCCAGCGGGCGCCTAATCCTTCGGCAAGGATGCAGTTTCCCTGGGAACGGCCGCAAGCCGGGTAACATTGCAAACTGTAGTGAATGTTTATCGGCCCCGCCGCACGCGGCGACAGGATCGATGGTAATCTGAATAACGGTGCCAGTCTTTCAGCGATGAATAAGGACAAGGCCGGCACCAGCGCCGGCTTGGCAGGTTTTCCTCCAGACAAGTGCGCTCAAAATTATTGCGTCGTTCCAGGATCGAATCTGGTCTTCGGAAGTTTGAGTCAATGCATGGAGCGCCACGACGCCCTTCGCGCATTCTGAAGGACGTGTTGCGCTGCCACGTGTTCGGCGGTGTTGGAGGTGCCGGATGTTGAACTGGACTTTTACGCGTAGCAGCCAGATTGCCGACCTGACCGACCCGGACGGGTCATCACTCTCGACAACACCATCTGAACCCGCCGTGCCGCCCAGACCGCCCAAGATCGCAATCGCGCTCGGCGGCGGCGCCGCTCGCGGCTGGGCCCATATCGGCGTGCTCAGAGCGCTCGACGAAGAAGGCATCGAGGTCGGCATGATCGCCGGTACCTCCATCGGCGCTCTTGTCGGTGGCTGTTATCTCGCCGGCAAGCTCGATGAACTGGAAGCATTTGCCCGGTCACTGACTGTACGACGCATTGCCGGCCTGCTCGATTTCGCCATCGGCGGCGGCGGCCTCTTCGGTGGGCTGCGCTTGACCAAGCGCATGCAGGAGCATCTCAAGGGCCTAAGCATCGAGAGCCTCGACCGACCGTTCATTGCGGTTGCAACCGAGGTGCATAGCGGCCACGAAGTCTGGCTGGAAAAGGGCTCTCTGATCACCGCCATCCGCGCGTCCTATGCCCTTCCCGGCATCTTCGAGCCGATCAATGCCAACGGCCGGACATTAATGGACGGCGCACTGGTCAACCCCGTACCGGTTTCGGTATGCCGTGCGCATGAACAGCAGCTCGTCGTTGCCGTGAACCTTAACTACGATCTCTATGGCCGCTCTGCCGTGGTCAAACACAGCGCCGGCACAGAGACCCTGGATATGCCGGCCATCAACGAGCCGACGCACCACTCGGCGCGCATGGGCATGACCAGCGTCATGGTTCAGGCCTTCAACATCATTCAGGATCGCATCTCGCGTGCGCGCCTTGCCGGCGATCCTCCGGATCTGGCCCTCCATCCGAAGCTCAACGACATCGGGCTCTCGGAATTCCACCGCGCCGGAGAGGCGATTGATCGCGGCTATCAGGAAGCGAAAGCCAAGCTCGCCGAAATCCGCCGGATGCAGGAAGTCCTGGTTCGCTGACAACGGGCGCAATGCCAGGTTTCCGCGTTGCTCCAAGGGATTGCTGTACCGGTCGCACATTTAGCGATGGCGGAAAGTGCCAGCGCGCGTTCAGCACGACTGTTCGAGATTGCGCCGCAGACGGACAACAAAAGGGCGGCGGAAACCGCCCCTTTCAATTATCCAGCTATATAGGCCTTGATGTGCTCGGCCTCTTGCTCCATCGCGCGAATGTGATGCTTGATCACGTCACCGATCGAAATAATGCCGGCCAGGTGCCCATTCGTTTCAACTGGCAGATGACGGGCTCGCAGCTTGCTCATCATTTCCATCAGCGTATCGACGGACATTTCCTCGGTGCAGCAATAGACGTTCTGCCACATCACGGCCGAGACCGGCTTCTCCAGACAGGCAGCGCCATGTTTGGCAATGGCGGCGACGATATCGCGCTCGGTCAGGATGCCGGTGATCTGATCATCCGCATCGATGATGATCACTGCGCCGATATGATTGTCACGCAGAAGGACTGCGGCCTGTTGAACCGTCATGCGAGGACCGACGGTCACGACGTTCCGGCCCTTTTCATTGAGTATCGCTTTTACTGACATGCACACTTCTCCCCGTTGCGACGACGCCGGGTCGGCGGGGAAGGTTCCAGCCTGTCGTGTGCGGCACAGTCGGGCAACGGAACCTATACCCACTCCGGTACCTGCAAGGCTGACGCGTCGCTCCTCAGAAACGCGCTATACCTTTGAGCACCCGGCCTTCACGGGCCGCACCGTCCATGGACAATATCGGCCGTTTCAAATGGTGCGCCAGCGTTCCCGGGAAATCAAGCGTTCTGACAATGATCGCAACAGGATCGGTGCGTTCTCAATCGCGTGGGTCGAACAACGCGAACAGGAGGAAGCCAAAGAGGAAACCGCCGATATGCGCTTCCCACGCCACGCTGTCGGCTCCGCCAGGCGTGAACATGCCGAACCCGACGAGGAAATTCGTCAGGAACCAGATGCCGCTGAAAACGACGACTGAGCGATTGGAGAGCGCCTCGCTGAAGGAAAGCCTGCGATTGAGGTGGGCGAACTGCCGACTGATGCGGCCGCTTGGCGAAAACACGAATCGCGCCGCGCCACCCATGAAGCCCGAAACGACCCCCGAGGCGCCGACCACGACGATCATCTCGCCCCAGTGAAATACTGTGTGAAGTGCTACGGCAGCGGCGGCCGAAAGAGCCCAGAAGAGAGCCAGCCGCGCCATGCCGATGCGCCGGGCCACCGGTGCCCCAAAGGCAACCATCCAGAAGATATTGAAGATCAGGTGCTCCCAGCTTCCGTGCAGGAACGAATACGTCACCGGGCTCCAGAGCCACGCAAGGCTCTGCTCGGCAAGCGGATGATCATAGCGCGCTGGAAGGAAGGCGAAGTTCAGGATGATATCCTGGTCGAGACTGCTCGAGAAGACATAGGTGCGAAGCGCATGAATAGCGACGAGGAACAACAGGATGCACGTCAGCCCCGCCGGCAGGTTGAATGCGGGCTCGTGCGTGCGCTGGACGGCGCCTTCCCGCTCCGCCTCCGGTGGCGTCGCTGCCTGATCTCGTTCCATGGCTGCTGCTCTCTTCCGTCCGCATGTCCGTTTCAATCCGACCCAGTCGGCCGGGCAATTGCGCATCGCCGGACAGCGCGCCCAGCCATAAGCAAACAAAAAAAGACCGTCCAGTAAAAACTGAACGGTCGGTGAGCTCCCAATACCCAGAGCTCAAAATCTGTGCCGAAGGCAATCCTTCGTGAAGTGATGTTCATTCAGGTGCCAGCCCGCTGCGGCCGAAGCAATCGAAACCGTTTGTTAACCTTAATTTCCAGGTGGCACGGAATTCGCTCTGTCATCAGGACAACCGGTATGAGCGGTCGAATTTGTGCCGGATCGGCACACAGATCGCGCGAAATGGAATGAACGACATCATGCGCAGCAAGACATCAACGCAGTTGTTCCAGTATTGGAACCTCATTCGTGGCGACCGTGAACTACCGCGTCGCGACGAAATCGAACCGTCGGCCATCCGGACACTCCTGCCTGAGCTCTTCATCCTCGAGAGGGACAGTTTCGCCAGTATAAAATTCCGCCTGGCTGGAACGCATGTCTGCGCCCTCTTCGGCCAGGAACTGCGCGGCCAGCAGTTCGGTACACTCTGGTTCGGGACCCAGGCTGGCAGAACGCTTCAAGTCAGCACGCAGGTGATGGCACGACACGTGCCCGTCATGCTGTCGGCGATTGCACTGACGGAAGACAGGAGAGAATTGGAGATCGAGGCTCTGCTCCTTCCCCTCGCCTCCAACGAAGGTCACAGTGACCGCATTCTCGGTTCTCTCTCACCATTGTCGCGCCCGTACTGGTTGCACGCCGCACCGATCAGCGGTCTCGATGTTAGGGGCCTCAGAGTGCTCGATCCGGATCGGACGGCGGCGCTCCTAAGGGAACCGGCCATGGACGAGGCATTTTCTCCCGGAATCCGGCAGGTGCAACACTTGCGCGTCTTCGAGGGCGGCCGCGACGCCTGACAAACGCCTGTGCCAAGATCCGCGCAGCCACCAACCGCAGGGCGAACATTCTATTAACCGGACCGCACTATGCTTTGCCTGCCAAGATACGTCATGCAGAGTGATCATGTTCTCGTTCCAGCAAGCTCAAAATACCGGTCCGAAGCCGCACCAGGAAGGCGCATTTCAGCGCGTCTCGGTGAACCTTACCGGGCGACTGATGCTTGCCAACCACGACGAATTCGACTGCACCGCCGTCGACATGTCACCGGGTGACGTGCTTCTGTTATCGCCAGCCCGCCCACGTGCCGGCGAACGCATCATTGCCTACATCGATCACGTCGGCCGGCTCGAAGGCACCGTGTCTCGGCTCGCCGAAAACGCCTTCGTCATCCAGCTCAACGCCACGGAGCGCAAGCGCGAGAAGCTTGCGGCGCAATTGACGTGGATTGCCAACAAGCACGAACTCGGCCTTCCCGAAGATCGTCGCCACGATCGTCTTGCTCCGCGCAAGACGCTGACCGAGCTGACGCTCGATACCGGTGCCAAGTATCCCTGCCGCATCATCGACCTTTCGATGTCCGGCGCCGCGGTGGACATTGAAAACCGCCCCCCGATCGGCACGCAAATCAAGCTCGGCAACATGAAGGGCAAGATTGTCCGTCATTTCCAGGAAGGCGTTGCCATCGAATTCTCGGGCGTCCAGTCCCGCGAAGCCCTGACGGAATTCCTCTAAACCGCGTCGCGGCCTCTACGGCGCCGCGCGTCAACGCGCAAAGGACGCTGCAGCACTTTAAATCTGCTGCATGATTCTCTCCTTGAATCGATTCCGATTTAAGGATTTAAGCAGTCGTATCCGCGGACTGCGCCTCAAACTCTTGTGATGCGCATGACGTTATCGCAAAATCGCTGCGTTCGTTTGCGCGATAGCGCTTTGGGCGATTTCGGCCGCCGCCTCAACGGCATTGCCAGCCCTCAATCGTGACGCTTCGTCCTCGGCGGCATCCGTATGCGGCCGAGCATAATCGGCAACGCCGACGCGGTAGACCGCCCTGGATCGGGGCTATTCCGGCCCAACACTCTCGACGATCGAACCGATGTTTCCGCGCGTCCGTTCCGACCGCGGCGCCTTGTTGCTCCATTTCAGCACAGCCCGTGGCTCCC
>Ga0247819_10001048_pt1 | contig 15334 bp, 19 predicted proteins | sample 13C_Xylose_Day6_FD_193428 | JGI IMG/M metagenome (GOLD analysis project Ga0247819, IMG submission 193428) | Soil microbial communities from agricultural site in Penn Yan, New York, United States - 13C_Xylose_Day6 | ecosystem: Environmental > Terrestrial > Soil > Agricultural land | place: USA...
GCACATTGCCGGTCAAGGTGATGTTGGTCGCCTGGGCGGTGATGGCCTCATCGGTGGCGACCACCGTGGTGCCTCCCACCCTGATGGCGACTGTGCCGGTGGGCACGGTGATCGAGTAACTCTTGGCGTTCCAGTCGTAGACCAGCGAACCGCCGTCATCGAAGCGCCAGACTTCGACGTGATCCCGGTTATCAGGCGGGGCACCTGCGTTGCCGTACAGCCCTGGCACGAAGGTGCCCTGGGCTGGTTCACCGCTGGGACTGATCAGCACACCCTGCTCGCCGAGGCTCGGTGATCGCCAGTGCCGGGCCTTGCCGGCAGCCTGGCTGTGCCAGCGCACCCAGGCACTGGTCCAGTCACCACCGTCCGATACACGCACCATGGCGGCGGCCAGATCGACCGCGACTACTCGGCAAGGGATGATCAGACTGGAGAGCATGCGGTCATGCTGCGCGCTCGCATAGCTCATTCCATGGCCTCCGGGGACTGGTACTGATGCTCGCTGCCTGGGCCGGTATCAGGACTGAATCCGAACACCAGGTTTCCGGGCGGCTCTACGGGCCAGGGCCATTCTTCCTTGCCGAGATAGATGACCTGCACCCACTCGACCACCCACACGGCATAGGAGTCCAGCTCAGGACGGGACCAATCGCGCTCCGCCCGCACGAACCGAGCAAACTCGACCGGCAGCCCCCAGGACTGCATGCGCAGCAGCACCGCAATCTGAGCCGCGACAAAGGCCGCAACGCGCAAGCAGTTGGACTCCTCCTGCCCGACGATGACACGCGCCTCGAAACGGGCTTCGACTGCGACCTCGCCCGTCCCAGGATCCTTGTCAGCATCATCAAACCCAACCAGCTCGAGCACCACCGCAGGGGGCTCGACAGCCTGAATGCCCTCCGGCATGGTCCCGACATAAGCTAGGCCGGGGATCGCTTCCTTTATATGCTCCTCAATGGCGGCATACACCTGCTCGAGAGGAATCGGACCGTCATCCATTGCCTGTTCTCCGCAGGTACTTCAGCAGTTCAAAGTTCAGCTCTTGCTCCATCACCACCAGCAGCCGCTGGTGAGCGCGATTGGTCCAGGCCTCGAAGTGGGGACGGACGTCCTCGAGCGAGATCTTGGCCTTGGCCAACGGGAAGCGGCTGTCGTTTTCGGAGATCCAACCGGAGCTGCCCCCGCCCCGGCCAGAGACCTCACTGCCAGGGTAGTGGCTCGCGTCGAAGTGCTTGCTAGCTGTACGGATCCAGATGTCAGGGCTGCCGCCATAGACGCGCTTGAAGAACGCGCCCTGATAGCGGCGCCCAGCGACCGACACGCCGGAGCGTATCTGTCGTGGCCTGCCCGCACGGCTGGCCTCAATCGGTTTGATGCCAAACCACAACTTGCCCTGGCCGTTACTACCAGGCGCAAACGCCTTCAGACGCTGTCTCACCGCCGCAATGGCGATGCGTTCTTGCCGACCAACTTCACGGGCAATCTGGGAGCGAAGCCAGCGCAGCGTCTTGGTGATGGCCCGGCGCTGCGCGGCGGCAACCGCTTTGGGCACTAGCCTGGCGAAGTCTTCAAAGCCCTTCACATCACTCGGCTCGAGCTGCAGGCTGATCAGCCCAGTGCTCACCGATTGCTTGTGGTAACTGCCAACGCTCATGCACGCACCTCCCGCAATGTCAGGTTGATCCAGCCAGTCCCATCTGGCTTCCGGGCAGCGATGACGTATCGTCCACCGCCATCCTCTGGAGCCAGCTTCACAACCAGGTGCATGCCTTCCTTGATGCCATTCGCGTGCATGATCCTTACGGCGAAGACCGGCTCGCGAAGACCCGTATTGATATGGCCGAGCTTGGGCTGTAGCCACGGGGCCGAGAAGAACCCCGGCACCGGGTCGTCTACACCCTCGATCTCGGCTTCGTCGCCCAGGACATCCAACAACGCCCCATCCATGAACGCTGTCTGGTCACGAAAGCTCACGGTCAATCACCGTCGTCTGGTTCTTCCTGGGCAGGAAGCTTGCCGCGACGAGCAATCTTCCCTTCCCCTTCCAGCAACTCCAGTACTTCCTTATTGGGGGGCACATAGACCTCCCCCTGCTTGAACACCTTCAGCCCGTCTTGAATGCACCCATCAACCACCACGTACTCAATTTTCGCTGCCATGTCACACCACCTTGGCGAAGAGGAATGCGTTCGGCTCCAGCAGGCCGGCCAGCGGGGCGGCCTGAACCTTCAGCCAACGCTGGCTAGGCTCTTGGGTGACCCAGCTTTTGGGGAAGCGAGCCGCTTCCACCAGGCCGCTCTCGATGGCCTCCAGGTCCTGAATGGCCGCGTACAGCATCGCGTTTCGGGTTGCTGTAGAGCCAAGAATCAGGCCGCCCGCTGGCACCATTGGCTTCTCGCCGCCCTCGTCATCCAGATACCACTCGTCGTACGCATAGAGATCGACCCCCGGATCATTGAGGTAACCGATGTAAGTCACACCGTCCGGCAACTCCTCCGGCTTGATCAACCCCATGTCGACGCGGCGCGTATTCAGTTGCTTCAGCACCGCATCATTGCTCTGGAAGGCGTCCTGCGCTTCGGCGCTGAGAACAGCGACGTTGGCCGACCGACCAGAGTCCTTGGCGATCAGGCGCCGCCACTGGCGCATGTTCGCGATGGGGTCTGAATCGGAGGTGTTCCAACGCCCGGTGGCAAGCGCGACCTTGTGAGTGTCTTCCATGAGGAAATCGATGGTGTCGTCGACGCCATCACCTACAACCCGGATCCGTCCAGTGGTCAGCGCCTGGGCGCACATCCACTCTTCACGTCGGGTGATTTCGTTATCCAGGTCAACGAGATCCCGGCCGAGCCGCTCGCCTGCGCGCTCGAGGGCGGTACGCGTCGAGAAAGGCGACTCGCCAGCACCGCGTTTCAGAATCTGTTCCGCTCGGGTGACTCGTTTGGGCTGGATGTATGGCGGCTGGTAAGTCGAAGTGCTGATGCCGGTGCGCTGCGACACACTGCCTGGCAAGGTCGGGTGAACGAACGGTGCCATTTTGCGCTGGCCCTTCGTAATGTCGATGGTGACCGTTTCGGTCGCGAAGGTCTCCGGGCTACCAGCGTTGAAGAAGGTGTTCATGAGGAAGCGACGCGGCGTCGCCATCTGTTCGACAGCTTCCAGCATGGTCAGGGTGTCAAAGATATCCATTGGAGCTCCGTTATCGAATGAAGATGCTGAGAGGACGCAGCGCGGCCTTCGCGGCGGCGAGAGTCAGCCCCTCGCCGAGAGTGAGTTGATTACCCAGCACCTGGCCGGTCAGGCGGATCGGCGCGCTCTGGGCGCCGTCGGTGGTGTCAACGTCCTGGTCGAGGATCGCGATGGGTGCCTGCGAGCCGTCTTCAGCAGCGGCCTTGCACAGCTGGTATTCCTTGCTGGCCGTGACCTGGCCCAGCACCGCCCCACGGAGAAGCTTCTGGCCCACCGCAATGACGCCGGAGTCCATGACGATAGGGAAATCACCCGCCGACAGTTGGCGGGGCAGGTAAGAACTACGTTCGGGGTTTGCCATGGAGGCCTCCTATTAACGGCGCGAGGCGCCTGCAACGATTGCGCTGACGGCGGCTTTACGCTCGCCTTCCTTGCCGCCTGCGGGCGGGGTGGTGCCGGTCACACCTTGGGCGTCGGTCTTTATGCCAGCGAGCGAGATGCCGCGATCCTGCGAGGCCTTGACCAGCGCCAGCGCGGTCGCCTCGACCGAACTGCCGTCGTCGATGGCCGCACCAATTTCCTTCTCGAAGCCTTTGGCGCCCAGCGCGTTGATGCCTTTGATGCGCTCACGCTCAGCCATGGCGGCTTCGGTGCGGATGGCGGCGGCGTCCACCTGCTCGGCCTGGGCGATCTCGATGGTGTTGGGGTCGGTGCCTGCCGCAATCGCGGTGCGCAGTTCTGCCGTGGTCTTGACGGTGGTCATGGTGTGTATCCTTGGTGAGTTGATGGCCGGCTTGGCCAGTTCGGTGATCAGGGATTCCAGCGAGCCCGTGCGATGGGCCAGGCCGTGCTTGACGGCGTCCGCTCCGACGCGCAGCCCGCCGTGGTCACCCATCTCGGGGACTTTGCTGGCATCGACGCCGAGGTTACGGGCGACTTTGGTTTCGAAAACAACCGCCATGGCGTCGATGGTTTCGCCGACTTTGGCGCGCCCCTCCTCGGTACCGAGGTCCGGGCGTTTGTTGGGTGCGTTGCGACTGACGATCTGGTAACGCTTACGCCCACTGGCGCCCTCGCTCTCCACCACCGCCTCGACAACAACGCCGATGCTGCCGGCCATGCTGGCCTCGTCAATGACGATCTCGCCGGCTGCCGAGGCGATCCAGTAGGCCGCGCTGGCTCCAATGCCGCCGATGTACGCGACGATCCGCTTGCGGGAGCGGCCTTCGTAGATCATCTCGGCCAGTTCGTTGATGCCTGACGCCACGCCACCGGGGCTGTCGATGTTGAGCACAATCGACTTGACCTTGGGATCGTCCAGGGCGCGCTGTATGTCAGTTGCCAGGACTTGGGTGCTGGTGGCGCCACTGATCTCGGTAAACAGGTTGGCGTAACGAAAGATCGGCCCGGTGATCGGCACCACCGCCACGCTGCCGCGCATGGTGACTCGTCGGGTTTCATCCAGCCGCTCGCCGCGCTTGGTCGCCAGCGCCACCGGATCGCCCATGCGGTCAGAGATGGTCAGCAGGTTATCCAGGGCGTCGGGCAGCATCAGCCAGGGCTGCGAGGCAGCCAGCTCAAGTGCTCGAGGCATTTCTATTCCTCTTCGGGTGTGGGGTCAGGCGAGGCTTCAAGCCCGCCCTTGGGCAGGGGCTGCATGTTGTGTGCGCGGCGGTAGGTGACTTCACGGGTACGCTGGCGAATAACCTGCTGCCAGGGCTCACCGGTCATGGCCGCCGTTTCCAGCGTCTCGTTGCTCACGCCGATCTCAATGCGTTTGCCAGCGGCGTTGGCTTCCTTGAGTTCATCAATGGCGCCACGGGCGGGGCCGATCCAAATGGCCTGGCAATAGGCTTTGCGCCTGGCCGTATCGTTGTAGCCGGGCAGATCGATCAAGCCCCTTGCCACAGCCTCGTCAATGACGAGTTCGCGGCTCGGTTGGCAGAAGTCGCACGCCAGCCACCAGCGGCGCAGGCTGTAGAAACGCCAAGCCTGGAGCATCGCGGCACGCGCAGCGCTGTAACTGCTGCTGTAATGCAGCAGGAGCTCTTCCATCGGCAGCTCAAGGGCAGAGCCGATCTCTTTCACCACCGCAGTGAAGAACGGATCGAATTGAGCGTTAGGCCGGCTAGGGTTGGCCACCATTGGTTCCTCACCCACGCCGAGGTCCACGATGGCGCCTTCACCCAGCGCCAGCTCCCCGTCGGAGGTGTCATCACCACCGGGACGTTCTTCATTTAGTGCCGACATCGGCAGGTTGCCGGGGTTGAAACCATCGCTCTTCTTGATGAACACGGTAAACATCGCCGAGATCACCGCCGCCATCAGTTCGGCGCTGCTGTACCGCTCCAGCTTCTGCAGGGGCTCCAGCACCGGGGACAGATACGGCGCACCACGCTTCTGTCCTGGCCGCTCTTTGTCGGCCATGACATGCAGCACTCGCCGACGCCCGGTTTCAGCACCGAAAACTGTCAGCCGCTCCCAGACCAAAGGCTTGCCCGGCAGATGCTCTCCGGGGTAGCCAGTACAAACGTGATACGCCACAGGCGAACCCAGCCCGTCGAACTCGATCCCTTCCACCAGATCGACGCGGTCCATACCGCCGTTCGGATTGCCGACACGGTCGGACTCGATCAGCTGCAACCGTGTACTGAAGATGCAGCCGGGCCGCTCTTGATCTGGGCTGGCCACGAAGATGTCACCCGCCACCATTGACGACACCAGCACCAGGGCTTGGAGTTGGTAATGGTTTAGCGAGGCCTCGGCATCGCACTCCCTTGGATCATCGGCATACAACGACCAAAGCCGGTCCAGCTGACCGTTGAGCTGCTCAGCCTCTTCCTCAGTGATGCCCAGCGCCTCATGATCGACCTGCGCTCGACAGACCAGCCCCGTCCCAACGACATTGGTGCGCAACCGCGTAATGGCCGCACGAGCGATCAGATGATTGCGCATCGCATCGCGGGAGCGAGCTACCAGCATGCGGCGCTCGCTCTGGTTGAAATCGCGGCGGGGGCTACCGAGTCCAGGTATCCAGCTGGCCACGCTGCGCAAAACGCGAGACGCACCGCGCCAACGGGTCTCCACCCCACCACCGCCACCTTGGGCGACTATCTGCTGATCATCGACCGTGGTCCTGGCCACGCGAATCGCTTCGGACATCAGCTGATCGGCAGCCGACTCCCGCTTACGGAACGGCCACATGGTCAGATCCCCACGTAGGAAATGCGACTGCGACCACGGCCTTGATTCGCTGCCTGTTCTGCTGCGACCTGGTCGGCATATTGTTTCTCCAACAGACGCAAGCTGTTGAGCTCGGCCAGCTGTATTTCGCGATCAGACCGCCGTAAGCGTTGGCCATTCTTCAGGACGGCCGATATCGCCGCCCGTACTTCCGCAAGGCGTTGTTGTGCTTCTGTCATGGTGAACCTCGGTTAGCTGACGCGGCTCCGCGTACCTCGTCCGCGAGAAACTACGCGGCGAGGCACCGGCGCCACCGCCTGCTCGGTGTTGAAGAGGGTGGGCTGCAGCAGTTGCTGCTCCAGCTGGTCCCATTCGTTATCGCGCAGCAGGTGCGTCTTGAGACTGCGAGCGGCGTGCAAGGCGTATACCTCGCAGTCCAGCGCCTCGTTGCGCCTGCCCGCTTTCTTCTGCCAGACCATCTTGCTGGGCTGACGCGGGTGTGGGGCCAGGACTTCGTTGGTCACCTGCTCGTAATAGTCAGCGCGAATCTCGCTGTACCAGTGCATGCGACCTGGCCCGCTGCCAGAAAGCCGCATGCGGCCATCAATCAGCGTCTTGGCCTTGTGCGTGCCGACGATGTAGACCCGCAGGCCGTACTTGGCCGCCTTCGTGTTGTCCTGGCTGGTGTCCGCCGACTGGGCTGGCTTAGTAAAGATCTCCCGATCCCGACTGTCGATCGATGCCCCTTTGATCGCCATGATGTTGAAGCGCTGCCGGTCACGCACGTAGGTATACACCGCATCGCTGGTGTTGCCGTCGGAGCTGTCGACACTGACCGCCGAAACAGCAAGCTGCGCGCCGCCCTCAGTTGTGATGGGGGTGGCAATGATCTTGTCCAGCTCAGTCCAGACCGGATCATGGGGATCAATGGGATTGCCTTCCAACTCGCCCCAGTACAACCGCCAGGACTCCTCACCTCTGCCCCATCCGACCATGACCAGGGCGAGTCGGTCGCCCTGCACGTCTACGCCCACCGTCACCAACATCACTCCCTTCGGAGCGGTCATCTCTGCGTAAGGCTCGGCGCGTTTCTCCAGCTCGTCGGTCTTAGGTGCATTGCTCTTGTATTCGTAGCACTCACCCATTTGACTATTGGTGAACGCGATCATGGGACCATGGTTGCCATTCGAGGCAGCGTGTTCGGCCTGGAGCTTCTTCTCCATCAGCACTTCAAAGCGCGAGCCGTGGAACGTGGCATAGAGCTCATTCAGGATGTAACCCGCGATGCCCCGGAATTCAGCCGTTGCCTCCCAGCGCCCATGTTGCAGGTTGGTGTTCTTCTGATGATCGTCCCAGATCTCGCCACAGTGAGGGCAGGCGTAATACGCCGTTTCCGGCCTACGCTTGCCGTACACCTCATGGAAGTAATTGGGGTCCTCGTCGCAGTGCAGGTGCTCGAAACTCAGCGCATGCGACTGTCCGCAGCCGTGGCATGGCACCAGGCCAACGCGCTTATCCGACAGCTCAAGCTCAGCATCGATTGCGGACAGCCCCTTGATGGTGGGCGTGCCGCCGATGATGATCTTGGAGCGGCGGAACGTCTTGAGACGTTCCTTGGCCAACTTGATGCTATCCCCCTGCCCCCGCAGATTCAGGTTGCAGTCATCGGGCTCTTCCACTGCCACCCGGGGGACAGGCGTGGACTTTACGCTGGCCGGGCTGTTGGAGCCGACCATCTTGAGGAAGCCACCAGGGAAACGCTTGAAGTCCTGCCGCTGCTGCAGCTTACGGCTACGCAGGTCGACCTTTTTGCGCAAGCGCTTGGTCGCAGCGATCATCGGTTCCAGCTTTTCCGCGACGTACTGCTTGGCCGCCTCGGCCTTGGGGAACAGGATCAAGATTGGGGACGGGTCCAGGTCGATCCACTTAGCAATCGCATTACCCATCACACCCGATGTCCAGGCCACCTGGGCGGATTTGCGACCCACGACCTCGAACACGTTCGGATCGTCCAGGGCTTCAAGGGGACCGCCTGGCCAGATTAGGTGAGGCGTGACATCGAACCGGTATTTACCAGGCTTCCCAGCCTCCTCCGTTGAGAGGTAGCGATACTTGGTGGCCCATTCGATGATCGTCATGCGTGGCGGCGGCGCCCATTTGCGACATGCCCGGCGAATACCCTTACTCGCCGTCTTCTTCAGAGCCCTCCTCATCGTCCGGCTCGTCAAGATCCCACTCGGGATCGTCGTCATCCTCAGCATATGCGGACAACCTCCTGAGTATTTGTTCGATGGGATCGCGGATAAGCTGGTCATCGACTTCGACGCCATACTGCGCGGACAAGGTGGCTGCCAATTCATCCGGCAGCGTATTCAGTAGTTCGATCTTCGCGGCGGTGATGACACCCTCGAAACGCTGCACCATCTCCGCCTCGATCACGACCTCCCCCAGGTCCTTGGCCAACGCCAGCTCCTCGCGGTAGCCGCGCACCCTGTCAAGTTTGTCACGCGAGGTCTCTTTCTTGCCGTTCAAAGAGGCCTGTTGCATCAGCCACTCGACCACCGCCTGGGTGTCGTACTGGTTTTCGTTGCCACGCCCCACGCCGAATTCGATCACCGGCATTCCTGCCTTCTGCCACCGGCTCAATGTGCGCTCGTCTCGACCGACGATCTCGCTGAGTTCGAGCTTACTGACTGTCTTGCCCATCACTAAGTCCTTGAAAAGACGGACATCCCTGCACAATTTTCAGCTGCAGAGAAACCGCGAGTCCCCGTACCCGTGTAGGGGGCGGCCTAGGGGGAGGACCCAAAAATCGGCGAAGCCGGCCCCGCCCCCGGCCGGGTCACTGGCCCGACTCGCCGCCGCGTGGCGGCATCTCGCAGACGCCCAGCCGCTTGGCCGCCCAACGCTCGTACAGCCCGATGGCCACGTCCGCACCGGCCATAGCGGTGAGGCAGCCGATCCCGCCAGCCGTCCAGATCGACACACCCGCCGAATAGAACAGCATGATGGTCGACAGCCCGCACACGATGCAGGCACCCGACCGGAGCACGACCCGACGGACAAGTGACCAGCCACTGACACCGGCCTTATCCGCCCGCCACATTTCACCCGACACACCGCCGACCAGAGAAAGCACGATCACTAACCAGATCGGCATCTCAACTAACGCTTGCTGCTCACTATTCATGGAGGCCTCATTGGCAATGCACAGCGCCGGAAATAGAAAACCCCGCCGTTTGGCAGGGTTTTCAGTGCGCCGACTGGTCGGAGCGGGTTACACAGCACAGTACTTGTAGTGGAAGCGCCTAAGCGCACTTTTGATATCGTGGGGCCTTTTTACATGCCTCCGGAAAAACCGAAAAGTGCCTATTTACGGTACGTCGCAATGTGGTGGCTATGTCGCATCAATGTTACACACAAGTCGCATAGCCACCCGACGAACGGTCTGTTGGCGAACCCGGCCAGCTCGAGCAGATAAGATGGCAAACACTTGTAGGTGCAGGGCTTTAACCCAGTTGCGATATGTGCGGTCAGCATCCTCGGCCAGCCCTACCTCACGCATTTGCTCGCGTATCGTGGCCCCATGCAGGTAGCGGAGCTGAGCCAGCTTGGCCAGGGTTGCCCCCCGCGCATCACGTCGCTCCAGCTGGACTACTGCCGCATCAACTTCTGCAGCCGCGTGATCAAGGCCGGCACCGCCAACCAAGATCCGCGCACCCGAGGAGCCGCCACGCGGCGCAGCCCCTTTCCATTCCATGATGCTACCCATCTGGCTGCCAAGACTGGCATCCAGTCCAAGCTGCTCTCGGCGCTCGCCCCAGTGCTTCATCAACGCCCCGATCAGTCGCAGGCGCTCGGTTTGGTCAATGAGCTGTGCCACTTCGATCCGGTGCAACATGAGTTCCGCCTGGGACTGGATCCTTGTCCCCTGATTACTCGTCATTTGTAGCCCCCTCACGCAGTTCCCAACACACATTCAGCGAACCCAACACGTACCCAACACGATAAAAACCCAATGAATTCAATTGATTACTAGTAGTTGTGTTGAGTGTGTTGGGTTTGTTGAGTTTTTCAGTGTTCGCATGGATTTCATCTGAGTCGCCAATGAAACCGCCAAAACCGTCGCGCCTGCGCGTGCGCGAAAGCAAACCCAACACACCCACCACGGACCCCATGCACGGCACAGGTGAAGCGCCCCGCCCCGGTGTTGACCCCGCAATACCAGCGCAGCACAAACCCAACACACCCGGCACGCATATCGGCGCACTCATGCTGCAAGCCCTTTAACGTGGTCCCAAGCGTCAACGTTCCATCCAGCAAGCTTCGCACTGGCACGCCATTTGACGACGGTCTTGCCCAGCTCGGCCGCATCTAAGGAAGGGGGCAGGGAAGGATCCCCATCACTCGGGAAGAAGAAAGCCGCAAAGCGCCGGTTGTTACCATCGGTCCAAGGGACAGCTCGAGGAGTCTTCTCAACGGTCGCGCTGATCATCAGGGAGAACTTGGTCTGACTCATGGAGTGCTCCTTGTTGCGCGAGCACCATTCAAGGAAGAGCGCATACACATCGCTGGTGAGACAGCAGCCCCAGAGGCCTTGCCCGAGTTCGCCTGTGCGCCAAAGACTGAGGAAGGTCTGCCAAGCCGTTCGGCTCAACGCTACTAGCCGCTGACGGGCCTCGGTTTCAGGCGGCCGAGTGCGCTGGTCGAAATCACCGAGATCAATGCTCAGCAGCCAGCCGTACAGAGCGGCCACACCACCGCCAGCCAACTCCCGACTGATCGCCTTCTGTCGCTCGACTGGCAGCGTTTCCATGGGCCACATGACCAACATGCGGCGGTCGCTATCGCTAATGGGCCAGGGCATGATCTCGTTGCTGAGGAAGACCGCATTCATATGGTTGGCCTCCTCCCAACCATTAATGAACTTCGATTCCATTCGCACCGTTTTGCCGGTGATCATGTGCTTGATCTTGCCTACTTGGTTGTAACGCTGATCGCGGCTGACAACTTCCTCGAACACAGCCCAGAGCTTGCCGCTCTGCCAGGCGTTGAAGCTGCCCTCCAACTGCGTCTGACCTACAACTGCGGCGTATTGGCCATAGAGCGCACCAAGTACATCAGCGAACAGAAGGCTCTTACCTGACCCTTCCATGACCGAGTGCGCCAACACAGCGGTGTCCATCTTGGCCCCCATGTGCTGCAGCGGATATGCGAGCCACTTCGTCAGCCAATCAACCTCGACCTGGCTGTGGTTGCAGAGGAACGAAATCAACCAGCGTAGGTTCTCGCAAGCGGCATCATCGCGCACCGGCTCAAGGGGCAAACCTTCGAAGGTATTGATGTATTCGTTGGGATCCTTCTTCATCGCGGGGTCAAACACAATGTTGTTGACGTCCACCACCCGCCGATCCGGACTATTCAGCCACCACTTGTAGTCCTCCCCGATGGCCATCTTCACGGCGCCTTCAGGGATCCGGCGCTTCTTCTCACAGTCCCAAACATCTTTGGTCCCGTCGATGTACACGTAGCGCTCCAGCGGATCGAGCTTCAGCGCCCCACCCTTTTTCGCAGCCATGCGTCGCACCTGATCCAGCTCTTGAGCTTTCTCGGGCGCGATCAGCTTCTTATCGGTGCGCTCCATCCACGCCTTGGCCACAGGCTTACCCACCAGCGCCTCGAATCCAGACCGTTTCATGGGCTTTGCCTTGTCCAGATCCCACACGCTGGTGGTGCCTTCGATTAAGGCAAAACGCCGGAGTGCACTCTTGATTTCAGCCCCTTCGTCCCCCGCTCCCCCGTCGGCCGAGGAGCTGGCCGGGCTGGCAGCTTCGTCTTCCGATGGGGCATGGGGAAGGTCTTCCGCAATGAGATCGGCCAGCTCGTCGAGTGAGACAGATTGTGCAGAGGCATCATCGGCAGATGGGACGCGGGAAAGCTCACCAATAGGGGGCGGTGATGGCGGGCGCGACTTTGCATCAAGGCCGAGGATCTTGGCAGCTGCTCTCGTAGCCGCCCGCTGATCTCCACCGTGCATCAGGGTGCAAAACACATCGAACGCATCATTCTTGTGGCCATTGGCCAACGGATCGGAAGTGTGGTGGGAGAACAACTTCCCGTCGGTGATTGTTACGCCCGGCATCCCCGAGCTGCTATGCGGGCTAAGCCATTTGCCGTCGATACGCTTGTAACCATGCGCCTCGATCATCGTGGCAATGTCATGCCGCCTGTTGAATTCCGGAATGACCTCGGGCAACGGATCGCCTGATCGAAATGCTGGAGCGGGCACTGCGGGCATCGGTCGAGGCGGTGCCACTGCGGGCATCGGACGCCAAGGGCACACGGCCTCCCCTTTCGGCTTGAATTCATCCCACCCCTGCCAGATGGCCAGCAACTCGGCAGGCAACTCAGGTAGGCCACCAGCATCCGGCGCCTTGCGCCAGGTGTACGGTTTTCCTGTACCAGGGTGAATGGATGGCGGCAGAACGTCCTGCACCAGGCCAGCACGCAGTTCGAACACCGTGATTCGCTTGAACGGCTCTGCCGCCATACGGCAGGCGTCCGCTCGCTCTGCATTCCCCTCAGCAATTGCGGCCTCGACCTGAGCCATGATGCCTTTGTAGATCGTACCGTCGGGGTCGTTCTTGTTCGGCCATACCAGGGCATGGCGGCTCAGATCAACACCATCAGGAACACGAAACATCACACGGAACCGCGCCGGGTTACCCACGGTTGTCGGGTACGCCGCCGCGATGGCATCAACGTCGATCCCCAGCACTTGACTGAGGACCATCCGCGTTAGCTCGACATCGTCGACATCAAGCGAGCAGACACCACTCGGCCCGAGCACGACACCGAGGTTGTGCTTGGGGCGCATTGTCCAGAACGCTTCTGCCTCGGCGACTTCCGTGAAGTAGCCACCAGGCTTGTTCCAGCCCTTGCCCTTCGGCCCCTTCTCGCCTGGCTCAATAGGCACCAGAGCGAGGCCGAAGGTTTCGATGTAACGCCGCGCCCATACAGCGGTGGTCGGTCCTTGACGCTCAGTCATCGGCCCCACTCCCGCAGCTCTTGGCAGCTGACGCAGGTTTCACAACCTGCGACAGCTTGCTGCCGCAGGAGCGGGATCGGCTCGTCGCAGTCCTCGCAGAACTGCGCGCTGGGCTTGGCGACAGTCAGTGTTTGTCGCTTGAGAGACGCTTGTAGGAAGCACTCCACCAGGTCGTTGGCGATATCGGCAGCATCAGCCATTGATGCGATCCTCCATTGCCTGACGAGCACCCGCCATGATCGCGAGCACCTGACGGATTACATCCAGGCCCCGTTGTTCCAAGTCCAAGACTTCCGGCAGCGTCCAAATATTGTCCGAGGCGCCATCATGTAGGCTACCTACAAACTCACCAGACTCTTCAAGGAGTCGTGCAACTGCCTGCAAGGCATCGTTGGTGGCCGGCACAGGCTCAGGGCGATACCACACCGCTCCTGCCGGGCGAACCAGAGCGTCGAGCAGTCGTGGATCAGCTGTCCATTGAACGATCTCCTCTAGCTCATCTGGAGTTGGCCAGCGGCGGTCTTCGTTGTGGTGAAGTTTTTTCTGCAGGGTATCTACCTCAAGCCCCATGTCGAAGGCCAGTCGGGTAATACCGCCATGGTAGTCACGACCTGCGCGATAGAGCGCCTGTCGCAAGGTGAGTACCGGGCCAGCGCCCGGCAAAAGATCAATCCGACTCATAACCGTAAATCCTCGGTTTACGGTGTAGCCACAAGACAAGGTAAGCCCTATCCTACAACCACGACCGTACTGTGCTGTGCGACGTCGTAGCTGGGCTGGGGAGGTCAGAGTCCCCAGTCCAGCACCTTAATGTTTGGGCCTGCGCCACCGCCCTATTGGGCGGATTTCAACAGCCATGCACTCACCAGCCTCATCACACCGCACACGAATATCGCGCGATGAGTTGAGCATCTGAGAAACCGCGCTCTGAGTGACCCCAAGCACCTCAGCCAATTCCGGCTGGTTCTTGTCCTTTGCGAACTCGCGCAAAGGCACACCAAACTCGCTTTCCATCCCAATGTCCTCAATGGGTCAGTGCGTGGATATTAGTATTACTTCTTTTTTTGAGCAAGAAAAAAATAAGCAACACTCTTTGAAGGAAATAAGGGACGCTAATAGTCTGAACACCATGACTACTAGACCCCCTTTTCAAGCCGAAGAAGCCGAGCGCCTCAAGGCGATCTACAAAGCACGCAAAGCAGAGGACCCGTCCCTTAACCAGGATCGGGTAGCTCATGAATGCGGCTGGTCCAGCCAAAGCGTGGTCAGCCAGTACATGAACGGAAAAATCCCTCTAAACATCACCGCTTTGATCAGCTTAAGCCGGGCTCTGCGGTTCTCACCTGATGAGGTAAGCCCACGTTTAATGAAGGCTCACCAGCTGGAAGATGCCAAACGAATCGTGAGCAACACTACGGCCTTGGGATCCGCAGGCCGATTACTGCCGGTGATTGGATACGTGAAGGCCGGGGCCTTTTGTGAAGCCATAGAACATTTCCAGCCAGCTGATGCAGATGACTGGGTAGAGGCTGGAGGTCCGGCCGGTCCCCGATCATTCGTTTTACGAGTAGAAGGCCTCAGCATGGAGCCTGATTTCAAACCGGGCGAGAAAGTCGTCATAGACCCAGACATGCAGTGGGAGACCGGGGATTTCGTAGTCGCAAAACGAACCAGGGACCATGCGGTGACACTAAAGCAGCTCCGGATGGAAGGCGGTGAGTACTACCTTTACGCGACAAATCCTGACTGGCCCGAGCGCATCATTCGGCTAAATGAGGAATGGACGATCTGCGGAAGAGCTAGAAGAAAAATCGTAGACCTGTGATTCCTCAATCAACCCGCTCCGGCGGGTTTTTTTATGGTTAATCCTGCGCAAATATCAGCGTTACTGTTGACATGCTAAATCAGTAATAC
>Ga0247819_10001049_pt1 | contig 15331 bp, 13 predicted proteins | sample 13C_Xylose_Day6_FD_193428 | JGI IMG/M metagenome (GOLD analysis project Ga0247819, IMG submission 193428) | Soil microbial communities from agricultural site in Penn Yan, New York, United States - 13C_Xylose_Day6 | ecosystem: Environmental > Terrestrial > Soil > Agricultural land | place: USA...
CGATCGGCGAGTTGGTGATCCACATCTTGCTGCCGGACAGCTGGTAGCCGCCGTCGACCTTGCGGGCGCGCGTGATCATGCTGCCGGGGTCCGAGCCGTGGTTGGGCTCGGTGAGGCCGAAGCAGCCGATCCACTCGCCGCGCGCCAGCCTGGGCAGGTATTTCTGCTTCTGCGCCTCGGTGCCGAACTCGTTGATCGGCACCATCACCAGCGAGGACTGCACGCTCATCATCGAGCGGTAGCCGGAGTCGACGCGCTCCACCTCGCGCGCCACCAGGCCGTAGCTCACGTAGTTCAGGCCCGCGCCGCCGTACTGCTCGGGGATGGTCGGGCCCAGCAGGCCCAGCTCGCCCATCTCGCGGAAGATGGACGCGTCGGTCTTCTCATGCCGGAAGGCTTCCTGCACGCGCGGCAGCAGGGCCTGCTGGCAGTAGGCGTGCGCGGCGTCGCGCACCTGGCGCTCGTCGTCGCTCAGCTGCGCGTCGAGCAGGAAGGGGTCGGACCAGGAGAAGCGGGCGGAAGAAGTCATGCTGTTCGTTCACAAATCAGGGAGGATGGGGCGGGATGCTAGGAGCGGCCCCTGTCCGGGGCAAACGATGATTTCTCCGGCTCATATGATCTGAACTCATTTCTGAGGGAAGACTCATGCGACGCCGACTGCCTTCCACCCAGGCCCTGCTGTGCTTCGAGGCGGCCGCGCGGCACCAGAGCTTCACCCGCGCCGCCCAGGAACTGGCGCTCACCCAGGGCGCGGTGTCGCGCCAGGTCGCGGCGCTGGAGGAACTGGCGGGCGTTGCGCTGTTCCGTCGCACCCAGCACGGCATGACGCTCACCTCGGCCGGCGCCGATTACGCCCGGCAGGTGGGCCAGCGGCTGGATGCGCTGGAGCGGGACACCCTGGACCTGCGAAGCCGCGGCGCCGAGGGCGATCGCCTCACCATCGCCTCGGTGCCCACCTTCGCCGCGCGCTGGCTGATCCCGCGCCTGCCGGCCCTGCAGCGGCTGCACCCGCAGCTGCAGGTGCACATCGAGGCGCGCACCCGGCCCTTCCTGTTCAGCGACACGCAGGCCGATGCGGCGCTGTTCGCCGGCACGCCGGAGCAGTTGAGGCAGTGGGCCGGCACCCGGTCGGCGCTTCTGGTCCCCGAGCAGGTGGTGCCGGTCTGCAAACCCTCGCTGCTGAAGGGCGGCCGCCCGTTCACGCCCAAGGCGTTGGCAGGGATGCCTCTGCTGCAGCAGTCCACCCGTCCGGAAGCGTGGCGCCAGTGGTTCGCCGCCCAGGGCGTGGACGCGGAGCATGCGATGGCCGGGCCGCGCTACGAGCTGTTCTCCATGCAGGCGGCGGCTGCGGCCTGCGGGCTGGGGGTGGCGCTGGTGCCGACGCTGCTGGTGCGGCAGGAGCTGGACGAGGGCACGCTCGCGATCGCCTGCCAGCGTCCGCTGCCGGGCCCGCGCGGCTACTACCTGGTGCAGCCGGCCGAAGGCGAGCGCCCGGCACTCGCCGCCTTCCGTGAGTGGCTGCAGGCGGAAGCGAACGGCTGAACTTGTCCTGTCCAGAGAACCTGTCCTAGAATAAGGACAGGATGCAGGGCCTCGACGCTTCACTGCCGATCTCCAAGTACCACCAGGTCTACCTGGTGCTGCTGGAACAGCTCCAGGAGGGCCGCCATGCCGGCGGCCTGCCGGGCGAACTGGAACTGGCGCGCCAGTTCGGCGTGGGGCGCATCACGGTGCGGCGCGCGCTGGACCAGCTGGCGCAGGAAGGCCGCATCCTGCGCGAGGCGGGGCGCCGCACGCGCCCCGCGGCGGCCCTGGGGCGACAGCCCGGGCACGAGCGGCAATCCGCGAAAGCCGGTGCCGCGCCGCTGAAGGGCCTGCTCGGCAACATCGTCAACGCGAGCCGCGGCACGACCGTGAAGGTGCTCGAGTGGCGCGTGATCGACGCTTCGCCCGAGATGGCGCAGGCCCTGCAGGTGGATGCCGGCGACCAAGTGCGCAAGGCGGTGCGCCGCCGCAGCACGCCCGCCGGTCCCGTGTCCCACATCACCACCTACGTGCCCGAGGCGCTGGTGCGTGGCTTCGGCCGCGCCGAGCTGGTTGGCAAGCCCATGCTGCAACTGCTGCAGGAAGCGGGGCTGGAGGCCGGCCGCGCGGTGCAGACCGTGTCGGCGCGCCAGGCCGACGCCAAGGTGGCGGCCGAGCTGCAGGTGCCGGTGGGCGCCGCGCTGCTGTGGGTGCGCCGGCTCGTGTACGACGTGCGCGAGCGGCCGATGCAGCTGCTGCACGGCCTGTACCGCCCGGACCGCTACGAATACCAGATGGAGCTGTCGCAGGTGGGCGCCATCGACGCGCGCATCGTCGCCAAGGAAATGTTCTGAAGGAAAGCAGGATGAAAGCTGAAGGACGGCGGCCGCAGACGCTGCCGCAGAAGCTGATCGCCCGCTCGAGCGGCCGCGACCACGTGGCGCCCGGCGAGATCGTCAGCTGCCAGGTGGACCTGGCCATGTTCCACGACTCCTCCGGCCCACGGCGCCTCAAGCCCATGCTGGACGAGCTGGGCGCGCGGATCTGGAACAAGGACCGCGTCGTGCTGGTGATGGACCACTACGTGCCGGCGCAGGACGAGGATTCGCGGCGCATCGTGCGCATCGCGCGCGACTGGGCGGCCGAACAGCAGCTGCCCCATGTCTACGACAGCGTCGGCATCTGCCACGTGGTGCTGCCGCAGAAGGGCCACATCCGTCCCGGCATGTTCTGCGTGGGCGGCGATTCGCACTCGCCCACCGGCGGCGCATTCGGTGCCTACATGTTCGGCATCGGGGCCACCGAGATGCTGGGCGTGGTGGTCACCGGCGAGATCTGGGTCCGCGTGCCGATGACGCTTCGCATGCGGTGGGACGGCAAGCTCGCTCCCGGCGTCATGGCCAAGGACATGGCGCTGCACATGATCGGCCGCTTCGGCATGAACGGCGGCGACTACCAGGCCGTGGAGTTCTGCGGCTCCGCCGTGAAGGCGTTGTCGATGCAGGAGCGCATGACCCTGTCGAACCTGAGCGCGGAGATGGGCGCGCAGGCCGGCCTGATCGCTCCCGACGCCACGACGCGTGAGTGGCTGCGGGCCGCCGGCGTGCCGGACGAGGAGATCGAGCTCGACGACTGGTGCACCGACGACGACGTCGACGAGTCCGTCGCGAAGACCTTCCATTTCGACGCGGCCGCTTTGGCGCCGCAGGTCGCGGCGCCGCACAGCCCGGCCAACACCAAGGCGGTGGGCGAGTACGCGCAAGTGCCCGTCGATGTCGCCTACGTCGGTGCCTGCACCGGCGCCAAGCTGGACGACCTGCGCGCGGCCGCGAGCGTGCTGCGCGGCCAACGCGTCGCCACGGGCACGCGGCTGATGGTCGCGCCCGCCAGCCTGCAGGACCAGCAGGCCGCCGAGGCCGAGGGCGTGATGGGCATCCTGCGCGATGCCGGCGCCGAGCTGCTGCCCAACGCCTGCGGTGCGTGCTCCGGCTACGGCGGCAGCATCCCCGACGGCGCCAACGTGCTGGCGACCACCGCGCGCAACTTCAAGGGCCGCATGGGCTCGGCCACCGCCCAGGTCTACCTGGCGTCGCCGTACACGGTGGCGGCCTCTGCGCTGCGCGGCCGCATCACCGATCCGCGGGAGGTGATGGCATGAGCTCTGCGCACAAGGTCTGGCGCTTCGGCGCCGATATCGACACCGACCAGCTCGCCCCCGGCGCCTACATGAAGCTGGGCATCGAAGGCATCGCGCCGCATTGCCTGGAGGCGGTGCGGCCCGAGTTCGCCGGCGCGGTGCGCTCCGGCGACGTGATCGCCGCGGGGCCGAACTTCGGCATCGGCTCCTCGCGCGAGCAGGCGGCCGCGGCGCTGGTGCATCTGGGCGTGCGCGCGGTGATCGCGCCTTCGTTCAGCGGCCTGTTCTTCCGCAACGCCTTCAACCTGGGGCTGCTGCTGCTCACCTGCCGCGAGGCCGGCGAGCTGCGCGAAGGCGAGCAGGTCAGCCTCGACCTGCAGGGCATGGCGGTCATCACCGCGGACGGCCGCCGCCTCGCCTGCGATTCGATCCCCGAGTTCCTGCTGGACATGGTGCAGGCCGGCGGGCTCATGAACCAGCTGCGGCGCAAGCTGCAAAACCAGAAGTGATCCAGATGCCAACGACTTTCAAGCAGCGCCTCCAATCCGCCCCCGCCGTGCTGGCGCCCGGCATCTACGACGCTCTCACCGCCCTCGTGGCCGAGCAGGCCGGCTTCGAAGCCCTGTACCTCTCGGGTGCCTCCATCGCCTACACGCGCCTCGGCCGCTCCGACGTGGGACTGACCACCGCGACCGAGGTGGCCGACACGCTCGCCCGCATCACCGAACGGGTGGCGCTGCCCGTCATCGTGGACGGCGACACCGGCTTCGGCAACGCGCTCAACACGCAGCGCACCGTGCGCGCCTTCGAGCGTGCCGGCGCGGCCATGGTGCAGCTGGAGGACCAGACCTTTCCCAAGCGCTGCGGCCACCTCGACGGCAAGGGCGTGATCCCGAAGGCCGAGATGTGCGGCAAGCTGCGCGCCGCGCTCGACGCGCGCCAGTCGGCGGACACGCTGATCCTGGCGCGCACCGACGCGCTGGCCGTGGAGGGCTTCGACGCCGCCATGGAAAGAGCCGAGGCTTATCTCGAATGCGGCGTGGACGCGCTCTTCATCGAGGCGCTGCGCACGCCGGAGCAGATGCGCGCCGCCTGCGAACGCTTCGCCGGCCGCATCCCGCTGCTGGCCAACATGGTCGAGGGCGGCAAGACGCCGGTGACGGCGGCGAGCGAACTGGGCCGGATCGGCTTTCGCATCGTCATCTTCCCGGGCGGCACCGCCCGCGCCGTGGCCCACACGCTGCAGCGCTACTACGCGAGCCTGCGCACGCACGAGACCACGGCGCCGGAGCGCGAGCGCATGCTCGATTTCGACCAGCTCAACGCACTGATCGGCACGCCCGAACTGCTGCAGAACGCGGCGCGCTACGACGCCGCGAAACAAGACTGACCAAGGAGAGACACCCATGAACCGCTTCCCCACCCGTCGCGCCGTCCTCGGTGCCGTGCTGGCGCTCGCCGCTGCGGCGTCGCATGCCGCCTTCCCCTCCAAGCCGATCCGCCTGTTCGTCGGCGCGTCGGCCGGCGGCACCACCGACACCCTGGCGCGCGAAGTCGCGGAGGACATGTCCAGGACGCTGGGCCAGCCGGTGATCGTGGAGAACAAGCCGGGCGCCGGCGGCAACATCGCCGCGATGGAAGTGGCGCGCTCCGCCGCCGACGGCCACACGCTGCTGGTGTCCTTCACCAGCCACACGATGAATGCGTCGCTGTTCAGGAAGCTGCCCTACGACCCGATCGCCGACTTCACGCCGGTGGCGCTGCTCGCCAAGGTGTCGAGCGTGCTGGTGACGCGGACCGAAGCGCCGTTCCGCGACGTGCGCGACGTCATCGCCAAGGGCAAGGCCGACAAGAAGGGACTGACCTTCGCGATCGGCGGCACCGGCTCGTCGCTGCACATGGACACCTACGAGTTCGAGAAGTCGGCCGGCGTGCCCGTGACGCAGATCCCGTTCAAGGGCACCAGCCCGGCGCTGGCCGACGTGCTGGCGGGCCACGTGGACCTGATGTTCGCGCCGGTGAACGGCGCCCGTCCGCTGATCCAGTCGGGCAAGCTGCGCGCGCTGGCCGTCGCCGGTCCCAAGCGCATCTCGGCGTTCCCCGACGCCGCGCCCGTCACCGAAGCGGTGCCCAGCTACACCACCAACTACGGCTGGTTCGGCATCCTCGGCCCGGCCAAGCTGCCCGCTGACGTCACGCGCGCGCTCAACGGCGCGATCAACAAGGCCATGCAGCAGCCGAAGGTGAAGGCCCGCCTGGAGGCCGACGGCAGCACGCCGGAAGTCGGCACGCCCGAGCAGTTCGCGACCTTCCTCGCGTCGGACGTCAAGCACTGGGCTTCGCAGGTCAAGGCCTTCGGCATCCAGCCCGAGTGACCAGGCGCCGGGCCGCCTGCCACGCATGAGCTAGACCTACACTGGCGGGATGCCGACCCCATCCCGTCTCCCGCTCCATTCCCTGCGCCTGTCCGTGCTGGCACTGTCGCTGGTGCTCGCCGGCGCGGCACGGGCTCAAGCGCCCCTGCCGCCGGACTCCGAAGCCGTGCGCCGACTGGCCAGCGACGATCCGCAGGTGCAGGCCTCGCGCTGGGGCACGCTGGCGCTGATGGCCGGCAAGCCGTGGCTGACGTTCGTGCCGGGCGAGATCGCCACCGTGTGGCGGCTGGCCGGTTGGGTGGTGCCGGGGGCCTCGATGCGGTTCCAGCGCGGCTTCTGCGCGGCCACGGCCTGCCAGGCGACCGACTACGTGGTGCAGTACGACGACAAGGCCGGGCAGCTGCAGTTCTTCGACAACGGCACGATGGCTTACACCGGCCACGTCGAGGCCGACGGCGCCTTGCGGATGAAGGGCACGGGGCTGCTGGGCGTGCTCACCGCCGAGACCCTGCGCCACGATCCCGCTAGCGGGACTCTGTACGCCAATGCGCACGCCCTGAAGGCCGGTACGCCGCAGCAGCTGGCGTCGGCGACGGGCGGCTTCGCGCCGGCCGTGGCGGCCGCTGCGCAGGCGTCGGCCCCGGTGGCAGCCGCGAAGCCGGCGACGGCTCCCGCGCCGGCACCCGCGGCCGACGCGGAGCTGCGCGCGGAACTGGCGTCGATGAAGGCCAGGGTCGAGCAGCTGTCCCGCCAGATCGAGCAACAACCCGCGCCCGCTCCGGCGCCCGCGCGCCCGCCGACCCCGGCCGAGGCCCGGGCCAAGGCGGCCGAGGAGAAGCGCCAGGCCGAGGCCAGGGCTCGCGAGGAGCGAGAGGCCAAGGCCGCCGAGGCGCAGCGCCTGGCCGCCGAGCGCAAGGCCCGGGCCGAGGAGGAGAAGCGGCAGCAAGCCGAGGCCCGTGCCCGCGAGATCGAGGCGCAGGCGGCCGAAGCGAGGCGGCAGGCAGAAGAGCGTCGCGCCCAGCAGGAAGCTTCCCGGCGCCAGGCCGAGGAGCAGCGCGCCCGCCAGGAAGCGGAGCGCCGCGAGGCGGCCGAGCGGGCCCGGGAAGCCGAGGCGGCGCGCGTGCGCGAGGCGCAGGCGGCCGCGGCCCGGCAGCAGGCCGCCGCCCAGGCGCCGCGTCCCGCGGCGGCCGAAGGGCCGGTCCGGCCGGGGCTGTACAGCAGCGGCACCGGCTACGAGGTCGACGTCAAGCTGGCGGGCGACTCGCTGGTGCTCACGGAACGCGCCTACAACCGCACGTCCGAGTACCGTCCCACGTCGCCGGGTTCGCGGGTCTACGGCTACCGGAACCCGAACACGGGCACCCACTTCGCGCTGACCGTGCAGGACAACACCACGCTGGTCGCGTCCCGCTTCAGCGGCAGCGGCGAGGTGCTGCCCAACGGCACGCCGCTGAGGTTCGCCGGCGGTGCGCCCGAGGCGCGGCCCGTGTCCCGGTCCACCTTCACCGCCATGGAGGAGCGTGCCCAGCACTACCTGCGGCTGGCGCAGACCGATCCCGCCAACGCGCAGGCCTGGTCGTTCTGCGGCATGGCCGCCATGGCGCAGGCGCACGGCCAGAACGAGCAGCAGGTGCGGCAGGCGGCGATGGCGCTGAAATCCATCGCCACCACGTCCCGTTCGCCCTGCGGCGAGGTGATCACCGACTCGCTGTGGAGGAGCCTGCCCTGAGGCGGATCCGCGCGGTAGCCGCCGTCAGTGGGCGAGCAGCGCCGCGATGGCGTCGAGGTGCGCGTCCTTCAGGACCTGCGGCTTGACCTCGTCTTCCGCGGCGGTCTCGTTCTCGTGCTCCTGCAGCGCGGAACGGATCTCTTCGGGGCTGGACCAGACGATGACCTCGTCCTTGGGGCACAGGTGCCTCATCGTGTGGTACCAGTAGTAGCCGTCCGCCCCGCCGAACAGCTTGTCGATGCCCGCCAGGTCGTTGGACTTGATCCTGTGCTTCTGCAGGATCTCGTCGAGCACTTTGTGGGACAGGGTGTAGGGCATGGGGGGCGATTCTACGAGCGGCGTCACTCCGCCTTGATGTTCGCTTCCTTGACGATCTTCGCGTTGGCGGCGAACTCCTTGTCGATGACGGCGGCGAACTGCTGCGGGGTGCCCGTGCTCACGACGTTGTCCAGCTTGCGCAGCTGCTCCTGCACGTCCTTGTCGGCCAGCACCTGGTTGACCGCCGCATTGAACCGCTGCACGTTGTCCGCCGGCATCGAGGCCGGGGCATAGAAACCGAACAGCGAGGTGAGGTTCGCCTCCGGATACCCAAGCTCGGCGAGCGTGGCCACGTCCGGCATCGCCGGCAGCCGCCGCGGGCCGGTGACGGCCAGCACCCGCAGCTTGCCTTCGGCGATCAGGTTGTTGAGCGGCGCGAACGGGTTGGCGACGAACAGGTCGAACTGGCCGCCGGCGGCGTCGGTGATCAGCTGGCTGCCGCCCTTGTACGGCACGTGCGTCAGGTCGGCGCCCGACTTGCGCCGGATCTGCTCGATCATCACGTGGCCCAGCGTGCCATAGCCGGAACTCGCGATGCTCACTCGGCCCGGCGCGGCCTTGGCCATCGAGATCACCTCGCCGAAGTTCGCGCCCTTGAAGCGGGGCGTCGCCATCACGTACACCGGCGAATACATCACCGAGGCCACCGCCACGAAATCCTTCAGCGGGTCGTACTGGACCTTCATGACGTGCGGGTTCAGCGTGAGCGGGCTGATCGCCGCGAAGGCCAGCGTGTGGCCGTCGTCCGCCTTGGCCGCGGCGTCCATGCCGATCGTTCCGCCGGCGCCGGCGCGGTTGTCCACCACGATGGCCTGGCCGAGCAGCGGGCGCAGGTGCTCGCCCAGCATGCGCGTGACCACGTCGTTCACGCCGCCGGCCGGATACGGCACGATGATCTTCACCGGCCGCGTCGGCCAGCGTGCCTGCGCGCGCGCCAGGGGCGGCAGCATCGCGGCCGCGAGGGAACCCAGGCCCAGCATCAGGGCACTGCGGCGGGATGTCATGGAAGCTTCTCCCTTCGGATGTTGTCGTCGTCCTCGAACCAGCGGCGCACCAGCCGGTCCCAGAAGGCCGCGCCGGGGCCCAGGATGTCGTCGTTGAAGTCGTAGGCCGGGTTGTGCAGGTTGACGCCGGGCTTGCCGCCCGGGCCGTTGCCGATGAACCCGTAGGCGCCGGGCACCTGCTCCAGCATGAAGCCGAAGTCCTCGGCCGTCATCGCGGGCGGCACGTCGGCATGCGCGTTGGCCGCGCCGACCGACTCCGCCATGATCCGCGCCATGAAGCGCGCCTCGTGGGGATGGTTGACGGTGGGCGGGTAGCCCGGCTTGATGATCACCTGCGCGGTGGCGCGATGCGCCTGCGCCATGAAGGTGCTGATGCGCTGCAGGCCTTCGATCAGCAGATCCTGCGTCGCCATGCCCAGCGCGCGGCAGGTGCCGTAGATCACGGCCTCGTCGGGGATGATGTTCTCCACCGTGCCGGAGTCGATCTTGCCGACCGTGAGCACCGCGCTGTCCAGCGGATCGACGGTGCGCGAGACCAGCGTCTGCAGTTCGCCGACGAGGGCGCACGCGACCGGAATCGGGTCGATCGTGGTGTGCGGCTGCGCGGCATGCCCGCCCTTGCCGCGGATGCGGATCTCGAACCGGAAGGTCGCGGCCATGATCGGACCGACCCGCACGCCCATCTGCCCCGCCGGCAGCGCCGGCCAGTTGTGCAGCGCGAACACCGCGCGCACGGGGAAGCGCTCGAACAGGCCGTCTTCCATCATCTTTCGCGCCCCGGCGCCGCCTTCCTCGCCCGGCTGGAAGATGAAGTGCACGGTGCCGTTGAAGTCCGGCTGTTTCGCCAGGAGCGTCGCGGCGCCCAGCAGCATCGTGGTGTGGCCGTCATGGCCGCAGGCGTGCATGCGGCCGGGATTCGCGCTGGCGTAGTCGAACGAGTTCACCTCCTGCACCGGCAACGCATCCATGTCGGCACGCAGCCCGATGGCACGGGCCGGATCGCCGGCGTCGGGCCCCTGGCCGCGCAGCGTCGCCACCAGGCCGGTGCCGCCGAGACCGCGCTGCACCGGCAGGCCCAGGGCCTGCAGCCAGGCCGCTACCTCGCCGGCGGTGCGTGTCTCTTCGAACCTCAGTTCGGGATGGGTGTGGAGGTCGCGGCGAAAGCGGATGAGCTTGCCGATGTAGGGGGCGATGTCCGGAGGTGACCGCATGAGGCTCGCGGGCGGCGCGTGGGGCGCGGCCCGGGTTGTCGATGTTAGCGGCCGGCGCGCATGAGTGCCGGCGCCGGCATCGAAACTCACACGCCGCCGAGCATGTCCGTCACGCGCCGCCCGAGCTCCTCCATCGCGAACGGCTTGGTGATGAGTTCCATGCCAGGCTCCAGCACGCCGTTGGTGAAGCTCGCGCTTTCCGCATAGCCGGTCATGAACAGCACCTTCAGTCCCGGTCGTCGTGCCACCGCGGCGTCATACACCTGCCTGCCGTTGACCACGGGCAGGCCGACATCGGTGACCAGGAGGTCGACCCGCCCCGGGGATTCGAGCAACTTCAACGCCTGGCCCCCGTCCGCGGCGTCGAGCACCGTATAGCCCAGGCCTCGCAGCACCTCGACCACCAGCGAGCGCACGATCTCGTCGTCCTCGGCGACGACCAGCACCTCGCCCCGCCCCTTGCGTTGCACGTCGCCGAGCTGCGGCGTGGGCTGCGGAGCGCCGGCCTCGCCGGCGTGCCGCGGCAGGTACAGCTTGACGCTGGTGCCGATGCCCGGCTCGCTGTACAGCCGCACGTGCCCCTTCGACTGCTTGACGAAGCCGTAGATCATCGACAGCCCGAGGCCGGTGCCCTGCCCGATCGGCTTGGTCGTGAAGAAGGGATCGAAGGCCTTGGCCAGCACGTCGGGCGCCATGCCCACGCCGGTGTCGCTGACGCCCACGCAGATGTAGTCGCCGGGCTGCACGTCGTTGTGGCGCGCGTAGGCCGCGTCCAGGCGGGCGTTGGCCGTCTCGATCGTGAGCGATCCGCCGTTGGGCATCGCGTCCCGCGCATTGATCGCCAGGTTCAGCAACGCGCTTTCCAGCTGGCTCGCGTCGCACAGCGTGGTCCACAGGTCCGGCTGCGTGAAGAGGTTCAGCGTGATGCCCTCGCCGACGGTGCGGCGCAGCAGTACCTCGGTCTGCGTGACGAGCTCGTTGACGTCGACGGGCTTGGGGTCCAGCGGCTGGCGGCGCGAGAACGCGAGCAGCCGGTGCGTCATGCTCGCCGCCCGTTTTGCCGAGCCCATCGCCCGCCCGACCAGGTTCTCCACGTCGCCCGCCATGCCCAGGCGCAGCTTCAGCCGGATCAGCTCCAGCGAACCCGTGATGCCTTGCAGCAGGTTGTTGAAATCGTGGGCGATGCCGCCGGTGAGCTGGCCCACCGCTTCCATCTTCTGCGCGTGCCGCAAGGCCTCTTCCGCTCGTTCCCTCTGATCCGATTCGTCGCGCAACTGCTCGAGCGCCCGGGCGAGGTCGCGCGTGCGTTCCTCGATGCGCTGCTCCAGGCCCGCATTGAGCGTGCGAAGCGAGCGTTCGGCCTGCACCTTGTCCGTGACGTCGTAGCCCTCGACGAAGATGCCGGTGACGGCGTTGCGCGTGTCGCGGATCGGCTGGTAGACGAAGTCGAGGAAGCGCGTCCCGGTCGTCGCGCTGGCCGCCGAGGCCAGCTGGACCTCCACCGCGCGCCCGAGATACGGCTCCCCCTCGCGGTACACGCGATCCAGCAAGTCGACGAAGCCCTGCTCGACGATCTCCGGCAGCGCCTCGCGCACGGTCTTGCCTTCGACGTCGCGGTAGCCCACCAGCTTGCGGTAGGACTTGTTCGCCAGCTCGAACCGATGTTCCGGTCCCGCGAGCACGCAGAAGAAGCTGGGCGCGTCGTCGAACAGCGCGCGCAGGCGGTCCCGCTCCGCCAGGTGCCGCTCGAAGGTCTGGGCGTTGACCAGGCTCGCGCCGATCTGGCCCGCGACCAGCCCGACGAATTCGCGCAGGTCCTCCGTCGGCGGGCGATAGGGATTGAGCGCGGTCACCAGCGCCCCGATCGGCGCTTCCGCGCGGCCGCCGGTGATCGGCACGACGAGCGCCTGCGTCGGGGGCACGTCCCATTCGCCGCTCGGCACATCCGCGAAGCCGCCGAGCGGGACGAGGAACGGCTCGGTCGAAGCGAGCGTGCGCGCCAGCGGCCAGGGCACGTTCCTGTCCGCATCCACGAGCGCGGGCGCCAGTTCATGGCCGTCCGCGATGCCCGCGGCACAGGCCCGGTGCAGCCTGCCGGTTTCGCCGGCCAGGTAGAGCAGCGAGAACGGGATGTCACGGCGTGCGCGGCCCAGCGATTCGCAGGCGGCCGCGACCACCGCGTCCCGCGTGTCCGCGGCCGCCAGGCCGGTGGCGAGATCGCGCAGCGCTGCCAGGCGCCGCTCGCTGATGACGCGGTCCGTCTCTTCGGACACGGCGCAGAACAGGCCTTCGACCTGGCCGGTGTCGCCCAGCAGCGGGCTGTAGGAGAAGGTGTGGTAGGTCTCCTCGGCATAGCCCGACCGCTGCAGCACCAGCGGCAGCGCCCGGTCCCACGTGGCCTCGCCCCGCTGGTACACCGACTCGATACGGTCCTTGATGTCGTCCCAGATCTCGGGCCACAGCTCGCGCGTCGGCATGCCGAGCGAGTGCGGGTGCTTCAAGCCCAACGTAGGCCGGTACGCATCGTTGTAGAAGAAGTGGACCGCCGGCCCCCAACCGAGCCACATCTCGAAGCGCGAGGTGAGCAGCAGCCGCAAGGCGACCTTCAGGCCCTCGGGCCAGTCCTGCGCGGGGCCGAGGGGCGTCGACGCCCAGTCGTGTTCGCGCATCAAGCGCGCCATCTCACTGTCGCCGACGAAAATGCTTTCGAGAGATGCGCGAACAGGGGCCGAACGATTCATTGCACCCGACTATAGTCATCGGTTGTGCTCTGCAAAGTCGGCGGCGGGCCTGGGGGCGCGCCGCTCGAGGGAGTTCTCCATGCATCGATTCGACACGTCCGCCAAGGGCGTCTACCTCATCACGGTCACCCCGTTCACCGATGGCGGCGCGCTCGATCTCGCGAGCACCGACCGCATGGTGGACTTCTGCCTGGAGCGCGGCGTCACCGGGCTCACGATCCTCGGGATCATGGGCGAGGCGACCAAGCTCACCGCCGACGAGGCGAAGACCTTCACGCGCCAGGTGGTCCAGCGCGTCGGCGGCCGCGTGCCGATCGTGGTCGGCGTGTCTTCGCCCGGCTTCGCCGCCATGGGCGAACTCACCCAGGCCGTGATGGACCTCGGCGCCTCCGGCGTGATGGTGGCGCCGCCGTCCACGGTGCGCACGGACGATCAGATCGCCGGCTACTTCGACATGGTCAACGAAACGCTGGGGCCGGTGCCCTGGTGCCTGCAGGACCATCCCGTCGCCACCGGCGTGCAGATGTCGGCGGCCGTGATCCTTCGCATCCTGAAGAGCTCGCCGCACTGCGTGATGCTCAAGCACGAGGACTGGCCGGGCCTGGCCAAGCTCTCGGCCATCCGCGCGGCGGGCGACAAGGGCGAGGTCCGGCGCGTATCCATCCTCACCGGGAACGGCGGCGGCCTGTTCCTGCCCGAGGAACTGACGCGCGGCGCAGACGGCGCGATGACCGGGTTCGCCTGGCCGGAGATGATGGTCGACGTGGTCGCGGCGCATGCCCGCGGCGATGTCGAGCGCGCCCACGACCTCTTCGACGCGTACCTGCCGCTCGCGCGCTACGAGCAGCAGGCCGGCATCGGCCTGGCGGTACGCAAGCACCTGCTGCACCAGCGCGGCGCGATCGCCTCGCCCTTCATCCGCAAGCCGGGCCCGAAGCTGTCGGCCCAGGACGTCGCCGACATCGACCGGCTCGTGCGCCGGCAGGACCAGCGCTTGCACCAACTCGGATAACTACCGGCTGGCGCTCCCGCTGCACAGCCGCTGCACCAGCCCGAACGCGGCCAGCACCCAGGCCGCCAACGCGATGTAGAAGAACCCCCTCGCCAGCGGCGCGATGAAGCGCAGGCCCAGCGCCAGCGACATCTGGTGCGTCGCCGCGGAGTACATGCCGAGCGGGAAGACGGCGCCCCAGTAGGCCGCCTCGTAGCGCACGGGGTAGCGCTTGCGCACGTAGCGCCAGACGGCCAGTGCCGCCAGCATCGGGATCCACCAGGTGGCGACGGCCCAGAACAGCAGCGTGCCGCCCGTCACGAACGAGAGCAGCCCGTGCAGGAAAGGCGCCTCGGGCGCGTTGAGCAGGAGCAGCGCGCCCGCGAGCACCGAGATCGCCATCGCGCCCATGTTGATCCACGAGGTCGGCGTGAGGTCCTTCGGCGCGAAACGGAGGAACGCGTAGCGGTAGAAGATCAGCGAGATCACCCACACGTACAACATGCCGCCGCAGAGCCAGAACACCAGCGCGCCGAAGTTCAGGGCCAGCCGCGCGGGCTGCGCGGTGTGCGGGGCGACCAGCGCGGCGAGCACCGCGATGGATTGGGTGGACACCACCGTGAGCAGCCAGCCTCCGCTGATGCCGTCTTCCAGCGCGGGCTTGTCCTGCTGGATGAACAGGGTCACGAGGATCCCGTACGTGAGCGTGAGCCACAGCACGCCGGCAAGGCCCGCGAGTGCAAGGCCGAGCCTGCCGCCGATGCGCAAAACGATCAGCTGGCTCGCGAGCACGGCCGTGCCGGCCACCGCGGTGAAGAAGCCCGGCGAGCGCTGGTGGCTGCGCAGGTCGGCCGCCAGCGCGTGGCGATGAAGCAGCGCCCGCGCGATGGTGAGCGCCGCGATCGCGGGCCAGGCCACCGCGTTGATCGCGAGCATCACCAGGGCCAGTGTCGCGTGCCCCTGCTGGCCGGCGGCGAGCCCGAGGATGCCGGTCGCCATGACGATCGCGAAGTTGGCGGGCGAGAGGTCGGCCAGGCGGTCGTTGGGCATCCGGGGACTATACGCAGCGGTGTCGAGCGGCTCCGCGGCGCTAAAGTGCGGGCATGAGTCGTACCCAAGCCCTGCAGCGCGCGCAGGCCGTCCTTGATTCCGGCGCGCTGGCCGCCACGCTGGCGCGGCGCGTCCGCTACGCCTCCGAGAGTGAAGAGCCGCAGTCGGCCCCGGTGCTGCGCGCCTACCTCGAGGAAGAAATGGTGAGTTCGCTGGCGCCGCTCGGATTCCAGTGCCGCCTGCATGAGAAC
>Ga0247819_10001050_pt1 | contig 15328 bp, 8 predicted proteins | sample 13C_Xylose_Day6_FD_193428 | JGI IMG/M metagenome (GOLD analysis project Ga0247819, IMG submission 193428) | Soil microbial communities from agricultural site in Penn Yan, New York, United States - 13C_Xylose_Day6 | ecosystem: Environmental > Terrestrial > Soil > Agricultural land | place: USA...
GCCTAAACCCAGCTCGGCTTCGCTGGATCAGTGACAGCGAAGCCGAGCTGGGTTTAGGCACCGTTCTGGCACAGGACGGCCGCTTGTTGACCGTGCTCTATCCGGCCACTGGCGACACTCGCCAGTACGCGCTAAGGAATGCGCCCCTCACCCGTGTGCGGTTTTCGCCGGGCGACTCCATCACTCACTTCGAAGGCTGGAAACTGACCGTTCGCGAAGTCGACGACGTCGATGGCCTGCTGGTCTACCACGGCCTCAATGCGCAGAACGAAGTGGTCACCCTGCCGGAAACCCAACTGTCGAACTTCATCCAGTTCCGTCTCGCCAGCGACCGTCTGTTCGCCGGGCAGATCGACCCGCTGGCGTGGTTCGCCCTGCGTTATCACACCCTCGAACACACCAGCCGCCAGCTGCAGTCCTCGCTTTGGGGCCTGGGTGGCGTGCGTGCGCAACCGATCGCGCACCAGTTGCACATCGCCCGTGAAGTCGCCGACCGTATCGCACCACGGGTTCTGCTAGCCGACGAAGTAGGCCTGGGTAAAACCATCGAAGCCGGTCTGGTGATCCATCGCCAACTGCTTTCAGGCCGCGCCAATCGCGTGCTGATCCTGGTCCCGGAAAACCTTCAGCACCAGTGGCTGGTGGAAATGCGTCGCCGCTTCAACCTGCAGGTTGCGTTGTTCGACGAAGAACGCTTCATTGAAAGCGATGCCTCCAACCCGTTCGAAGACACCCAGCTCGCGCTGGTGGCCCTGGAATGGCTGGTAGATGACGAGAAAGCCCAGGACGCGCTGTTCGCCGCCGGCTGGGATTTGCTGGTGGTCGACGAAGCGCATCACCTGGTGTGGCACGAAGATCAGGCCAGCCCTGAATATACGCTGGTCGAGCAACTGGCAGAAACCATTCCCGGCGTGCTGTTGCTGACCGCGACCCCGGAACAACTCGGCCAGGACAGCCACTTCGCCCGTCTACGCCTGCTCGACCCGAACCGTTTCCATGACCTGGCCGCGTTCCGTGCCGAGAGCGAAAACTACCGCCCGGTGGCCGAAGCCGTTCAGGAGTTGCTGGAGAAGGGTCGCCTGTCGCCTGAAGCACACAAGACCATCCATGGTTTCCTCGGAAACGAAGGCGAGGCCCTGCTGACCGCGGTCAACGATGGCGACACCGAAGCCAGTGCCCGTCTGGTGCGTGAACTGTTGGACCGTCACGGCACCGGCCGCGTGCTGTTCCGTAATACCCGCGCCGCCGTGCAGGGTTTCCCGGAACGCAAACTGCACCCGTACCCGCTGCCGTGCCCGGACGAATACCTTGAACTGCCGCTGGGCGATCACGCCGAGTTGTATCCGGAAGTCAGCTTCCAGGCGCAGCCGGACGCCAATGAAGAAGACCGCTGGTGGAAATTCGACCCACGCGTTGAGTGGCTGATCGATCAGCTGAAGATGCTCAAGCGCACCAAAGTCCTGGTGATCTGCGCCCACGCCGAAACCGCCATGGACCTGGAAGACGCCTTGCGCGTGCGCTCCGGCATTCCGGCCACGGTGTTCCACGAAGGCATGAACATCCTCGAACGTGACCGCGCCGCCGCCTACTTCGCCGACGAAGAGTTTGGCGCGCAGGTGCTGATCTGCTCGGAAATCGGCAGTGAAGGTCGCAACTTCCAGTTCTCCCACCATTTGGTGCTGTTCGATCTGCCGTCCCACCCGGACTTGCTGGAGCAGCGCATCGGTCGTCTGGACCGGATCGGCCAGAAGCACACCATCGAACTGCACGTGCCGTATCTGGAAACCAGCCCGCAAGAGCGTCTGTTCCAGTGGTATCACGAAGCGCTGAACGCGTTCCTTAACACTTGCCCGACCGGCAACGCCTTGCAGCATCAGTTCGGTCCGCGCTTGCTGCCGTTGCTGGAAGAAGCTGACGATGGAGAGTGGCAAGCGCTGATCGACGAAGCCCGCACTGAGCGTGAGCGTCTGGAAGCAGAACTGCACACCGGCCGCGACCGTTTGCTGGAGCTCAACTCCGGTGGCGCTGGCGAAGGTGATGCGCTGGTTGAAGACATTCTTGAGCAAGACGATCAGTTCGCCCTGCCGATCTACATGGAAACCCTGTTCGACGCCTTCGGCATCGACAGCGAAGACCATTCGGAAAACGCACTGATCCTCAAGCCAAGCGAAAAAATGCTCGACGCCAGTTTCCCGCTGGGCGACGACGAAGGCGTGACCATCACTTACGACCGTAACCAGGCGCTGTCTCGCGAAGACATGCAGTTCATCACCTGGGAACACCCGATGGTCCAGGGCGGTATGGACTTGGTGTTGTCTGGTTCCATGGGCAACACCGCCGTGGCGCTGATCAAGAACAAGGCGCTGAAACCCGGCACCGTGTTGCTGGAATTGCTCTACGTCAGCGAAGTGGTTGCCCCGCGTTCGCTGCAACTGGGCCGTTACTTGCCACCGGCGGCGCTGCGCTGCCTGCTTGATGCCAATGGCAATGACCTGTCGGCCCGGGTGTCGTTCGAGACCCTCAACGATCAACTCGAAAGCGTGCCGCGCGCCAGCGCCAACAAGTTCATCCAGGCCCAGCGCGATCAGCTGACGCCGCGGATCAATGCCGGCGAAGACAAGATCTTCCCGCGTCACGCCGAGCGTGTGGCTGAGGCGCAACGTCGCCTGGCCGCCGACACCGACGAAGAACTGGCACGCCTGACCGCCTTGCAAGCGGTCAACCCGACCGTGCGTGACAGCGAGCTGGTTGCCCTGCGCAAACAACGCGAACAAGGCCTGGCCATGCTCGACAAAGCTGCGCTGCGACTGGAAGCGATCCGGGTGTTGGTAGCGGGTTAAGCCCCTGCTCTACCCTGAAAATAAACAAGGCCCGCAGTGATGCGGGCCTTTTTTATTCTTGAATCAAAATCAAAAGATCGCAGCCTTCGGCAGCTCCTACAGGGAGTACACGATCACCTGTAGGAGCTGCCGAAGGCTGCGATCTTTTGATCTTAAGCCGTCGCCACAGAACCCTCAGGCTCAACCACTGCCACCAACCCTTCCTTCATCCGCTTGGCATCACGCACGAAACAGCGCGAAGCCAGCACCAGAAACACCATGGTGAAAAACAGCGCCACCGGAATCAGGTACATCGCGTCGTGCAGCCCGACGGCCTTGAACGCTTCGGTCATCTGTTCGGCGCCCGCTGCAAGCATCGCCGTGTGGGCGAAGTGATCGGACAACGCGCCGACCACCACCGGCCCCAATCCGCCACCCAGCAGATACAACCCGGCAAAGAACAGCGCCATGGCCGTGGCGCGCAAGCGTGGCTCGACCACGTCCTGAATCGCCGTGTACACGCAGGTGTAGAAGTTGTAGGCAAACAACCAGCCCACGCTGAATACCGCCACGAACACACCGATCTCGATCCGTCCCGAATGCAGCGCCCAAGCTGTGCAGACCGTGGAGATGATCAGACTGAACGCCGCAAACAGTAGACGTCCATTGGCAACTCGCTGATGAATCTTGTCGGCCACCCAGCCACCCAGCGTCAGGCCGAACAACCCGGTCACACCGACGATCACCCCGGTCGCCACGGCCGCTTCCTGCAACGGCATCAGGAAGTAGCGCTGCAGCATCGGCACCAGGAACGAGTTGCAGGCGTAAGTAGCGAAGTTGAAGCACAGCCCGGCCATGACCAGCCAGAGGAAGGTCGGCACCGCCAGCACCCGACGAATCGGCCGGTCAACCTTCTCCTGCGAAACCTGCACGCTTTCAGCGGCGCCGCGCTTCGGCTCCTTGATGAAAAACATGAAGACCGCAAGGATCAGCCCCGGCACGGCGGCAATGAAAAACGGCGCGCGCCAGCTGTCGAAGGCCTTGACCATCGCGCCGATGGTGAAGAACGCCAGCAGCAGACCCAAGGGCAGGCCGAGCATGAAAATGCCCATGGCCCGCGCCCGACGGTGAGCCGGGAACAAGTCGCCGATCAGCGAATTCGCGGCGGGCGCGTAACTGGCTTCGCCGATGCCGATGCCCATGCGCACAATCAGGAAACTCCAGAAACTGCCGACCATGCCGTTGACCGCGGTCAACCCGCTCCATGCCGCCAGGCCCCAGCCCATCAGCTTGGCACGCGAGCCGGTGTCGGCCATTCGGCCCAGGGGCAAGCCGGCAATGGCGTAGACGATGGTGAATGCGGTGCCGATGATCCCCAGTTGAAAGTCGCTGAGGTGCCATTCCATGCGGATCGGTTCGATGATGATGGCCGGGATGGTGCGGTCGAAAAAGTTGAACAGGTTGGCCAGGAACAGCAGGAACAGAATGCGCCAGGCATTCGCCGCTTGGGTCGAGTTCTGCATGGGTCCGTCTCTTTTATTGTTATGGGGCTTCACTGCCAGTGCATCCGAGCCCGGAACCTGCAATCTAGTCAGGCGCCCCCGTGCTGTCTGTAATTATTCGTAAAGCTGATACCCGACCATCGGATCTGTCGCGGCCCATGCAACATTTTATTTCCAAATGATCTAGACCCCATTCCAAAAGGATTGCAGGACAATGTGCCACTATCGCTTGCGTTCCCCCGGTGCCTTCTATACTCCATGACATTCGCCGGCATTCATTGCGCCGGTCAGGAAGACAACGACGGGGCATGCTATGGAGTGGCTTGGTCTGCATTTCATTACCGAGCTGCCAGAGAGTGGGCAGGTCATACTCAACTGCATACATGACCCTTTTCTGGTGCTACTGGCTTATCTGGTTGCCTGCGCCGGCAGTTTTGCCACGCTGGACATGGCCGAGCGGGTGGCTCATGCCGAAAAGAAGGCTTCACAGCGACTCTGGCGCTGGGTCGGCGCCGGCTGCCTCGCGGGCGGCATCTGGGCCATGCACTTCATCGGCATGCTGGCGTTCCAGGCGCCGGTCACCATCCATTACCAGTTGCCCATCACCCTCATTTCCCTGCTGATCGCCCTGCTCGCTTCATGGCTGGCGATGCACACCCTGAGCCTTGCGCAACTGACCTTCTGGCAATGTTTCAGAGCCGCCATCGGCATTGGCCTGGGCATTGCCGCCATGCATTACGTGGGTATGTCCGCACTGCGTTCGCAAGCGCAGGCCTACTATCAACCGCTGTTGTTCGGCCTCTCGATCGTGATCGCCATCGGCGCCAGCCTGGCGGCGCTGCTGCTGTCGACTTACTTGCGTAGCGGCACTGGGATGTTTCATCAATTGCTCAAGTACGGCGCCAGCCTGGTGCTCGGGGCCGGCATCATCAGCATGCATTTCACCGGCATGGCCGCCTTCAATCTGGTGCTGCCCACTGGCAGCCTCCTGACCGCGCCCGGGGAAAACAACCACCTGCAACTGGGCCTGACCGTAGCCACCATGACGCTGCTGATTATCGGCAGCAGCATCAGCGCGGCGCTGGCGGACAAAAAACTGCAGCACAAGGAAAACGATCTGCAACGGGTCAATTCGCTGCTCAGTCAACTGGACCAGGCGCGCATGTCCCTGCAACAAGTGGCGCACTACGACCCCTTGACCAATCTGATCAACCGTCGCGGTTTCAATCAGCTCTTCGCCGAAAAACTCAGCCAGAAAACCAACGAGGGCGGCATGCTCGCGGTGCTGTTCCTCGACATCGACCACTTCAAGCGGATCAACGACAGCCTTGGCCACGATGCTGGCGATGAACTGCTCAAGGTGCTGGCCGGGCATATCCGCAGTTCGATTCGCAGCCACGAAGATGTCGTGGCGCGCTTCGGTGGCGATGAGTTCTGCATCCTCATCGACCTGCATGACCGCGAAGAAGCGCGGCACATGGCGCAGCGCATCATGCAAAAAATGAAAGAACCCATTGAGCTCGCCGGGCGGCGCATGGTGATGACCACCAGCATCGGCATCAGCGTGTTTCCCGAAGACGGCAAAACCTGTGAAGAGCTGCTGAAAAACGCCGACCTGGCGCTGTACCAGTCCAAGGGCAGCGGACGCAACGGCCTGAATTTTTTCAGTGCCAACCTCAAGGCCCGCGCCACACTGGAACTGCAACTGGAAGAAGAACTGCGCCACGCCCTGCGCGAAGACGCCGGCCTGATGCTCTACTACCAACCCATCTACGACCTGAAAACCGGCCAGGTCAGCAAGCTCGAAGCGCTGATTCGCTGGCAGCACCCGACACACGGATTCCTCGCCCCGGACCGCTTCATTACCATTGCCGAAGCCAACGGCCTGATCACCGAACTGGACCACTGGGTACTGCGCAAGGCCTGCGAAGACCTTGGCGAACTGTCACGCCAAGGCTGCGAAGAACTGAAGATTGCGGTGAATTGCTCGCCCCTGACGTTGGCCCGCGAAGAGCTGGCCAACGAGATCGAACAGGCGTTGCGCGACGCCGCGGTGGCGCCGCAACGGCTGGAACTGGAAGTGACCGAGAACGCACTGATGGGCAACATTGCCGATACGCTGGTGTTGCTGCAGCAGATTCGCGCTCTCGGCGTGTCACTGTCGATCGATGACTTCGGCACCGGTTATTCGTCGCTGGCCTACCTCAAGCGCCTGCCGCTCAACACGTTGAAGATCGACCGCTCGTTCATTCAGGACATCCCGAATTCGACCCAGGACATGGAGATTGTCCAGGCGATCATCGCCATGGCCCACACCCTGCACCTCGATGTGGTCACCGAGGGTGTCGAAACCTTCGAGCAGTACCAGTTTCTGGAAAGCCAGGGTTGCGACTACGTTCAGGGCTACCTGCTCAGCCGGCCGGTGCCGCTCGCCGAGTTGCACCCGGTGCTGAAAGAAATCAACCAGCGTAAAAACGCATACTCGGTCACGACGTTGAGTCTGGTTCACGGTACATCTGCACTAATGTAGACGGGTCTTTTTCCAGATACCCCTGAGCCCCATGCAACCGCATCAGTTGCGCGGCCAAGCCGCTGACCGGTGTTGCCGAGCCTTGCTCGCGGGAAAACTTCACCGCCGTGTCCAGATCCTTGAGCAACGTGCGCACGTGCCACTTCACCGGTTCAAAACGGCTGTCGGCCATTTGCGGCGCCAGGATCTGCAGCGGTTTTGAATCGGCAAAGCCACCGGCCAGCGCTTCGGCGATCAAGCTCGCATCCACGCCTGCGCGCTCTGCCAGGGCCACCACTTCGGCAATCACCAGCGCATTGCAGGCCACAATCATTTGGTTGCAGGCCTTGGTCACCTGCCCCGCACCGACCGCGCCCATATGCGTGACCCGCTGGCCGAGGCTGAGCAACACCGGCTTGACCCGCTCAAGCGCCGCCGCTTCACCACCGACCATGATCGCCAGGCTGCCAGCCTCCGCGCCGACCACACCGCCAGACACCGGCGCATCGAGCCAGCCCATGCCGGTTTCGCTGACAAGCTCGGCGGCCATTTCGCGCGTTGCCGTCGGTTCCAGGCTGGAAAAGTCCACCAGCAACTGGCCACTTTTCGCACCCTCGATCACGCCAGCGGGGCCAAACACCACCTCGCGTACCACCGCCGTGTCTGCCAGACACAACATCACCACATCGGCGTACTGGCACAGTTCGGCCGGGCTCGCGACCTGCCGCGCACCGGCCTCGACCAGCGGCGCGCACTTGGCCGGATTGCGGTTCCACACCGTCAGCGGGTAACCCGCCGCGAGCAATCGCCGACACATCGGCAGCCCCATCAAGCCAATTCCGGCGAAACCCAGCGAAGGTAGCATTGACATCATTTTGCCTCCTTTTGATTAAAGATCGCCAAATCCTGGCCGATTTATCATGACTTAGGAAAGGATTCCCCCAAGAAACGTTCAGGCCACGGCACTGACACTTGGGACAAATACGCGCTGATAAAAGACGCGAGATCTTATTCCGTGACGGTTTGACGACAGCGTGTCGCCCGACCAACCAGCCCAGGTACATGGCGAACAATGACTTCTAAAAATAACCCGGCCACCGCGATTTCCGACCTGACGCAGAGCCCGGCGGCGAACAGCCCCGCACCGTCGAAGCCATTGACGCCATCGCGCCCGCTGGCGACCCAGCAATACCTGTACTTCACCGAAACCAACACCGACCGCATCCTCGATAACCTCGACGGCTTGCGCGACATGGTGTTCCCGCGCGCACCGCACCTGGAAGGCGACAGCGAGCAGCACAGCGACCAGGAATTCCCGTCGGTGTGCCTGATCGGCCTCGGCCGCTGCGGTTCGAACATTGCGCTGGATGTTGCGGAGCTGGTGTACAACGCCCGCAAGTTCTACCTCAACGAATTCAACAACGAAGATCGCCTGTCGCCGGACAAACGCTACGCCGAAAAAGGCTACAGCCCAGCCCAGTGGATTCGCAACAACCTGCGCCTGATGCCGAACAAGGCCACCAAACCGGTGTTCCTGGTCGAGCCGCTGGTGATGCTCGGCGACCTGGACAAAGACATCGCCGGGCGTATCCGCTTCTCGCGCAAGGGCGAAAAAAGCGGCTTCCTGCGCGACTACAGCAAAATGAAAATCATGGACTTGTCGGAAGTCCACGCCGGTGGCGCCGGTAACGCGCCGATCCTCGGCCAGTACCTGGCCAAGATCATCCTGAACAAGGACACCCAGCGTTTCTCCAGCCCTGACTGGAAGATGATTCACTCGTACCTGATCGACAGCTGTGGCATCAAGGCCAACCAGTCGCGCCTGTATTTCTCGATTTTCAGTGCCGGCGGCGGTACCGGTTCGGGCATGGCCTCGGAATTCGGCCTGGCCCAGCAACACTCGTACATGAACAAGACGTTCGACACCAAGCCCATGGATGAGCACGACGGCAAGAGCGGTCACTCGTTCGTCTTCGAGCCAATCTTCACCAGCGGCATCTGCGTACTGCCGAACATTTCCGACCACCGCAGCGAAATGTCCGAAGCACTGCACATCAACGCCGGTCGCCTGCTGTGCAAATACCTGTCGGAAGAATGGGACTTCTCCTACAACTTCGCCAATGAAGACAGCAGCGAAGCCAGCGTCATGGGCCGTATCCGCCCTTGGAACGCCATGATGCTGATCTCCAACGACATCATGCGTTACGCCGAAGAAAACGATGACGGCAACATCCAGAACATTGATGTCAATGCCATGGAAAAGCACGCCAACCAATACATCTCGCAGCAGATTTTCAACATTCTGACGGCGCAGGCAGTAACGACTGACTACGACCAGAACTATTTCCGTCGAGCCGGTATCGACATCGGCGAAACCATCCGCCTGGACGCCAACGACCTGTTCATGAGCCTGGCCGGCCCGGTGGCGATTGCCTACGCCGAATCCGTGGTGCCGGAAACCCCGCCGCCGAGCAGCGACAAATTCAAGGTCTTCGAAAAAGAGCCGCAGCGTCTGAACATTGACGATTTGTTCTTCCGTTCGATCGACCTGCCGCACTTCAACAAGGTTACCCAGGCCATCGAAGGCATCAGCCTGCTGCCGATCGAGTCCAAGCGCTATCGCGCTTCGCTTGAGCAATACAAGAATTCGGGCTACGACGCAGCCGCGTTGCACGACCTGCACTTCTTCAAGAACTGCTCGTCGGTGGTGTCGATCGTTTCCTTGCCCAAGGACTACAAGCTGTCCTACATGGACCTGAACCGGTTGAAGACACACCTCAACAGCCTGTTCCCCAACACCACGCTCAAGCGCTACGCGCTGGTGATCGGTGCCTCGGCCAACCTGTCGCTGACCACGTTGATCGCCAAGAGCCCGTGCCTGTCGGACGATTTCCTGACGCTGATCGTGGCGTTCATCAAGCGTTGCTTCGCGAAAAACCCGTACCGTTTCGACGAGACGCTGGATAACTCGATCCTCGACTTCATCATCAATGAACACTTTGACGAAGACCGGATCGACGACCTGCTCAACGAATTCGAGAACCCGGCGAAGATCCTTGATACCAACTGGTACGCGATCAAACCGATGTACGAGAAGAAGTACCGCGAACTGATCAATGACAAGGAAAAGTTCGTCTCGATCAACGACATCCGCCTGTCGCGCGATTGCGTGAAGAAATCGATCAAGTACCTGCGCGAGATCTATCGTCACCGCATCGGCAAGACCAAGGTTATTTCGCTGAATAACCATACGGGCAAGACGTTCTCGGTCTGAACTGACAACGCGTCGTTCCAATCGCTAGCAGGCTAGCTCCCACAGGTAATCGCCGACCTGTGGGAGCTAGCCTGCTAGCGATGGCGCCCTCAAAAACACCGCAAAACAACATCCAGAAACAATTAAGCAGCCCTCAGGCTGCTCGCTCAACTGTTCCCGTTACGTTTACGTCACCGTGAGGCTGTGGCCTTTCTCTACGGCAACGTGCCATCACGCTACTCGGCTACACACTTTTACTCGATGCTGCCACGCACCAAGCCGGTGCGCACATTCAAGCCTTCGCTCTTTCCTGGATCATAATCCACGGCGAAACCACCACCGCCCATAGCTGCGGGTCACGTTCGAAAAGATCCAGCGCCCGCGTTTCAGACAGCTTCGCGACCTTGTCTTCGGCCAGCCAGGCAGCCACTTTCTCGCCCTCATCCGTCGCTACTGCCTCTGCCGCCGCGATCAAATCCAGGCTCGGGTCGACCCACAATAGGGCACCCTTGGCGAAGAACGGCTCCAGTTCCTTCCAGGTAATAGATGCGGTTTCACCAAGCAGCTTGGCATAGAGGGTGCTAGGTTCTTCAGTCATGGGTCCGGTCCGGAAAAGAAATCGACGCAATGATAACGTCGGTGGTCTGGCAGAAAAACCCAGTTGCACTTTGCGTCACTGATTGAAAAGAGCAGGAATGCCAAGGAATGCACGGAATCTGGCTATAAGCCCTTCAAAGCCCCGCCGCAATTCTGACTTTTTCTTTCAAAATAGCGACACCCCCAAGTTTTGCCCCCCGCCGCCAGCTTCCCAGGCTGACAATCGGCGCTCTACACTGTACCGGTACAGTTGCCGGGGGGCATTTCCGGGGGATGTCGTAGATATCTGACCCGGTTCTGCTGCCAACGGCGCCAGGACTATAAAAACTACAACAGTAAGAGTGGAGCACTATGACTATGGCTACTAAGCAGATTTCCAAACTGTTTGCCGCTATGGTTCTGGCAGGGGTTGCCAGCCATTCGTTCGCAGCTGACACCATCAAGATCGGCATCGCCGGCCCTAAAACCGGCCCTGTAGCCCAATACGGCGACATGCAGTTCAGTGGCGCCAAAATGGCCATCGAACAGATCAACGCCAAAGGCGGCGTAGACGGCAAGAAACTCGAAGCCGTTGAATACGATGACGCCTGTGATCCAAAACAAGCCGTGGCTGTAGCGAACAAAGTCGTCAACGACGGCGTCAAGTTCGTAGTCGGTCACCTGTGCTCCAGCTCCACTCAACCGGCTTCGGACATCTACGAAGACGAAGGCGTGATCATGATCACCCCGGCTGCCACCAGCCCGGACATCACCGCCCGTGGTTACAAAATGGTGTTCCGCACCATCGGTCTGGACAGCGCCCAAGGCCCTGCCGCCGGTAACTACATCGCCGACTTCGTCAAACCGAAAATCGTTGCTGTCCTGCACGACAAACAGCAATACGGTGAAGGCATCGCCACCGCCGTTAAAACCACCCTCGAGAAGAAAGGCACCAAGGTTGCCGTGTTCGAAGGCATCAATGCCGGCGACAAAGACTTCTCCTCGATCATTGCCAAGCTCAAGCAAGCCAACGTCGACTTCGTCTACTACGGCGGCTACCACCCGGAGCTGGGTCTGATCCTGCGTCAATCCGCTGAAAAAGGCCTGAAAGCCAAGTTCATGGGTCCGGAAGGCGTAGGTAACGACTCCATTTCGCAGATCGCCAAAGACGCTTCCGAAGGCCTGCTGGTGACCCTGCCGAAATCCTTCGACCAGGATCCGGCCAACATCGCCCTGGCTGACGCGTTCAAAGCGAAGAAAGAAGATCCAAGCGGTCCGTTCGTGTTCCCGGCCTACTCGGCTGTGGAAGTGATCGCCGAAGGTATCAAGGCTGCCAAGTCCGAAGACTCCGCCAAAGTGGCAGAAGCCATCCACAAAGGCACCTTCAAGACCCCTACCGGCGACCTGAGCTTCGACGAGAAAGGCGACCTGAAAGACTTCAAATTCGTGGTTTACGAGTGGCACTTCGGCAAACCAAAAACTGAAGCCAAGCCTCAGTAAGGCGTTGCCTGACTGACTGCCAATAAAGCCCACGGCGTGCCGTGGGCTTTGTTTTACGAACGTATTTGGGCCGCGCTGGCGTGATCCGCCAGTCTCCCCACCTGAAAATCTCAAAACCGTCATCAGCGGTTCGCTGGCAAACCCCGAATTCGAAGTGGATGCAGATCCACGGGGCTCGGGCGGGAAAATGACTCCACCAGTGAAATGCGTATCAGGTTTTTAGGAGCGCTGTAATGCCTGACATCTATCACTTTTTCCAACAGCTGGTTAATGGCCTGACCATTGGCAGCACGTATGCCCTGATCGCCATCGGCTATACGATGGTTTACGGCATCATTGGAATGATCAACTTCGCCCACGGCGAGGTGTACATGATCGGTTCCTACGTGGCGTTCATCGCCATCGCCGGGCTGGCCATGATGGGACTCGACAGTGTTCCGCTGTTGATGACCGCCGCTTTCATCGCCACCATCGTGGTGACCAGTGCCTACGGTTACAGCATCGAACGGATCGCCTACCGCCCCTTGCGCGGCAGCAACCGTCTGATCCCGCTGATCTCCGCCATCGGTATGTCGATCTTCCTGCAGAACACCGTTCTGCTGGCGCAAGACTCCAAGGACAAATCCATCCCCAACCTGATTCCGGGCAACATTGCCTTTGGGCCAGGTGGCGCACATGAAGTGCTGATTTCCTACATGCAAATCGTGGTGTTCGTGGTGACCCTCGTCGCCATGCTCGGCCTGACCCTGTTCATCTCCCGCTCTCGCCTGGGCCGCGCCTGCCGCGCCTGTGCCGAAGACATCAAGATGGCCAACCTGCTGGGTATCAACACCAACAACATCATCGCTCTGACCTTCGTCATCGGTGCCGCGCTGGCGGCCATCGCCGCCGTGCTGCTGAGCATGCAATACGGTGTGATCAACCCGAACGCCGGTTTCCTCGTTGGCCTCAAGGCCTTCACCGCTGCGGTACTGGGCGGTATCGGCAGCATTCCGGGCGCCATGCTCGGCGGGCTCGTATTGGGTGTGGCGGAAGCCTTTGGTGCCGATATCTTCGGCGACCAGTACAAGGACGTCGTGGCGTTCGGCCTGCTGGTTCTGGTGCTGTTGTTCCGGCCAACCGGCCTGCTGGGCCGTCCGGAGGTTGAGAAGGTATGACTAGGAATCTTAAACAGGCGCTGTTCAGCGCCTTGCTGGTGTGGGCCGTGGCCTACCCGGTACTCGGTCTGAAGCTGACCATTGTCGGCATCAACCTCGAAGTTCACGGCACCAGCAACGCCACCCTGATCACCATCGCGGTGTGTTCGGTGTTGATGTTCCTGCGTGTGCTGTTCGACCAGCAGATCAGCTCGGCCTGGCGTTCTTCGCCAAACATGCCGCTGATTCCGGCCAAGGCCAGTAACTTCCTGACCCTGCCGACCACTCAGCGCTGGATCATCATTGCGCTGATCGCCGGTGCCCTGGTCTGGCCGTTCTTCGGCTCCCGCGGTGCGGTGGATATCGCCACGCTGGTACTGATCTACGTGATGCTCGGCCTCGGCCTGAATATCGTGGTCGGCCTGGCGGGCCTGCTCGACCTCGGTTATGTCGGCTTCTACGCCGTCGGCGCCTACAGCTACGCGCTGCTGTCGCACTACTTCGGCCTGAGCTTCTGGATCTGCCTGCCCATCGCCGGCCTGATGGCGGCCACGTTCGGCTTCCTGCTGGGCTTCCCGGTACTGCGCCTGCGCGGTGACTACCTGGCGATCGTGACCCTGGGCTTCGGTGAAATCATCCGTCTGTTCCTGCGTAACCTGACCGACATCACCGGCGGTCCGAACGGCATCAGCAACATCGAGAAACCAACGTTCTTCGGCCTGACCTTCGAACGTAAAGCCGCGGAAGGCATGCAAACCTTCCACGAGTACTTCGGCCTGGAATACAACTCGATCAACAAGGTGATTTTCCTTTACCTGGTTGCGCTGTTCCTCGCACTGGCGGCGCTGTTCGTCATCAACCGTTTGCTGCGCATGCCTTTGGGCCGCGCCTGGGAAGCGTTGCGTGAAGACGAAATCGCCTGCCGCGCACTGGGCCTTAACCCGACCATCATCAAGCTGTCGGCGTTCACCCTCGGCGCGAGCTTCGCCGGTTTCGCCGGTAGCTTCTTTGCCGCGCGTCAGGGTCTGGTGACGCCGGAGTCCTTCACCTTCATCGAGTCGGCGATCATCCTCGCCATCGTGGTGCTGGGTGGCATGGGCTCGCAGCTGGGCGTGATCCTCGCTGCCGTGGTGATGATCCTGCTGCCGGAAATGATGCGAGAGTTCAGTGAGTACCGCATGTTGATGTTCGGTGCCTTGATGGTACTGATGATGATCTGGCGCCCTCAGGGTCTGCTGCCCATGCAACGTCCTCACATGGAGCTGCGCAAATGAGCCGCGAGATCCTTAAAGTAGAAAACCTGAGCATGCGCTTCGGCGGCTTGCTGGCGGTCAACGGCGTGGCCTTGAGCGTCAAAGAGAAACAAGTGGTTGCGCTGATCGGCCCCAACGGCGCCGGCAAGACCACCGTGTTCAACTGCCTGACCGGCTTCTACAAGCCGAGCGGCGGCAGCATCCTGCTCGACGGCGAGCCGATCGAAGGCCTGCCCGGCCACAAGATCGCCCTCAAAGGCGTGGTGCGCACCTTCCAGAACGTACGGCTGTTCAAGGACATGACCGCGGTCGAGAACCTCTTGATCGCGCAACACCGTCACCTGAACACCAACTTCCTGTCCGGCCTGTTCAAGACCCCGGCGTTCCGCAAAAGCGAGCGCGAGGCCATGGACTTCGCCGAGTACTGGCTGGAAAAGGTCAACCTGAAAGAGTTCGCCAACCGTCCGGCCGGCACCCTGGCCTACGGTCAGCAGCGTCGTCTGGAAATCGCCCGCTGCATGATGACCCGCCCGCGGATCCTCATGCTCGACGAACCGGCCGCTGGCTTGAACCCCAAGGAAACCGAAGACCTCAAGGCGCTGATCAGCGTGCTGCGTGAAGAGCACAACGTCACCGTGCTGCTGATCGAACACGATATGAAACTGGTCATGAGCATTTCCGACCACATCGTCGTGATCAACCAGGGCACGCCCCTGGCCGATGGCACGCCGGAACAGATCCGCGACAATCCCGAAGTGATCAAAGCCTACCTGGGGGATG
>Ga0247819_10001051_pt1 | contig 15326 bp, 13 predicted proteins | sample 13C_Xylose_Day6_FD_193428 | JGI IMG/M metagenome (GOLD analysis project Ga0247819, IMG submission 193428) | Soil microbial communities from agricultural site in Penn Yan, New York, United States - 13C_Xylose_Day6 | ecosystem: Environmental > Terrestrial > Soil > Agricultural land | place: USA...
GTGTAAGGGAGGGGTTCGTGCTTTCGGGAGTCGATCCCGAGTCCACGCCCGGATACGCCCACGGCAAGAGCGCCGGCGGCGAAGACCTCGCCGCCGGTGTCGGCGACCTCGACGAGCTGCAGGAGCGCCTGTACGCACAGAGTCGCAACGACGCCTCGGATGCCGCCGTCCTGCTCGTGCTGCAGGCGATGGATTCTGCGGGCAAGGGCGGGATCATCCGTCACGTCGTCGGCTCGGTCGACCCGCAGGGCGTCACGCTGACCGCCTTCAAGAAGCCCACGACCGAGGAGCTCGCGCACGACTTCCTCTGGAGGGTCGAGCAGCGTGTGCCGCAGCCCGGCTTCATCGGCGTGTTCGACCGGTCGCATTATGAGGACGTCCTGATCGGCAAGGTGCGCTCTCTGGCGCCGGCCGACGAGATCGAGCGCCGCTACGGCGCGATCAACGACTTCGAGAAGCGGCTCACCGACGCCGGCACCCGCATCGTCAAGGTCATGCTGCACATCTCGTACGGCGAGCAGGGCGAGCGGCTGATGGAGCGCCTCGACCGCCCCGACAAGCACTGGAAATACAATCCCGGCGACGTCGCCGAGCGCGCCCGGTGGCCCCACTACATGGATGCGTACCAGACGGTGTTCGAGCGCACGTCCACCGAGAACGCTCCGTGGTTCGTCGTTCCCGCGAATCGCAAGTGGTACGCCCGGCTGGCCGTGCAGAACCTGATGCTCGGCGCACTGCGCGAGATCAACCCGCAGTGGCCGGCGGCGACATTCAACGTCGACGCCGAGAAGAAGCGGCTGGCCGCGACGTAGGCCGGCCTTCTCCGACGCATCGGCGCTCAGCGATATGTCGGAGCAACTTGCGTGGACAGGTAGTTGATCTGATACAGTACTTGTCATGACACAGGACGATGCGTTCGCGGCCGACCTGCTGCGGGGGCACACCGACACGATCGTGCTCAGCGTGCTGCGACACGGCGATCGCTACGGCTTCGAGATCTACAAGTCGATCCGCGATGCGACCGGCGGCAGCCACGAGATCAAAGAAGCGACGCTCTACGCGACCTACCGTCGCCTCGAGAAGGACGGTCTCGTCGAGTCCTACTGGGGCGACGAGACGCAGGGCGGCCGGCGCAAGTACTACCGCATCACCGACGCGGGACGCGCCGTCTACGGCGGCAACGTCACGGCCTGGATCGCCACACGCCGCATCATCGACTCCCTCTTGGACATCAAGACCACCGACGTGAAGGAACCACGATCATGAGCACTGATATCCACCGCCTTCTCGACGAGGCCTTCGCCGGCGTCGAGATGACGCCGGATGCGCAGGACCTGAAAGAGGAGGTCCGCGCCAACCTGGTCGCCCGGGTCGACGAGCTCGAGTCCTCGGGGCGGTCGTCGTCCGAGGCCGCTCGCGAGGCGATCGCCGAACTCGGTGATGTCCGGGACCTGCTCGACGGGGCCGGAACGACCGCAGACAGTCCCCGCGCGGCCGACTCCTACGCGGCGCTTCAGCTGCACCACCGGGTGCGCCCGAAGGTCGGATTCGTGGTGCGCGTGGTCGTGTGGTCACTGGCCTTCATCGTCGGGATGACACTCGCGATTCTCGGAGCGACGGATGTGCTGCCCCTGCCCATCGGGCCGATCATCGGACTGCTGGGTTTCGCATCGACGGGACTCGCCCTGGTGGTCGGCGATTCGCTCTCGCAGGAGACGACGACCAATCATCCGATGCCGCCCACCCGCGCGGGCGGGTACTTCCTCGCGACGCTGCTCGGCACCTACGGACTCGGCATCGCCGGGGTGGTCGCGCTGGGAGCGCTGCCGATCTGGTGCGTGGTTTTCGCAGCCCTTGGCGTGATCAGCTCGATCATCCTGTTCGCGTTCCTCGCCGCGTCGCAGACCAATCGGCACAAGGCGTGGGTGCGTCAGGCGCAGCGCGATGCGTCGCAGGTCGGCAATCGGTTCGAGCAGGAGCCTGAGACGGCCGCCCGCTTCGGCATCTACACGGCGGTGATCTGGACTCTGACGTTCGCGGTGATCGTGGTGCTCGTCTTCACGGTGGGCTGGTGGTGGGCGCCGCTCGCCTTCATCGGCGGCTTCGCCGCGATGATGCTGCTGCTGGCCCGCATGATGTTCGGCCCGCGAAAAACCTCGTAGCGGCCGCTGAGCGGGCGCAGCGCGAAGACCGCCCGCAATTTCACACGAATCGACAGAAGGGACGTTCGCCATGCCCGCGAACAACAGCGGCAACGCCATCGTCGCCGACTCATTGACCAAGGTGTATGCCGGTCGGGGCCGCAGGCCCGACGTGCATGCCCTGGACGGACTGAGTTTCACCGTGGCGCCTGGGACGGTGTTCGGCCTCCTGGGACCGAACGGGGCCGGCAAGTCCACCACGACCCGTATCCTGACCACGCTCTCGACGCCGACCTCCGGCACGGCGCAGGTCGCCGGCAGTGACGTGCGCCGCGAGTCCGAGGCCGTGCGTGGCGTCATCGGCTATGTCTCGCAGGGGTCGAGCACCGATCCGGTGCTGACTGCCAGGGAGAACCTCGAGATCGCCGGTCGCATGCGCGGCATGAACGCCGTCGAGGCGCGCGCGCGAGCGCGGCGACTGCTCGATGAATTCGGCCTGGCAGAGGCATCCCGGCGTCGCGTCAGCACCTTCTCCGGAGGCATGCGGCGCAGGCTCGATGTCGCTGCCGCCCTCGTTCACCGTCCGCGCGTGCTGTTCCTCGACGAGCCGACCACGGGACTGGATCCCGAGGCTCGGGCAACGATGTGGGCGGAGATCCGGCGGCTCTCGGGAGAGGAAGCCCTCACCGTCGTGCTCACCACGCACTACATGGAAGAGGCCGATCGGCTCGCCGACGAACTGCTGCTCGTGAACGGCGGGCGCGCGGTCGTACAGGGCACGCCCAAGCAGCTCAAGGCCGCGTTGCACGGTGACTCGGTGCGTGTGAGCCTGATCGAGCCCGACCCGGCGGCCGTGCGCGCCGCCGTGGCCCGCGTTCCCGGGCTCAGCGATCTGGTCGTCGAGGCGTCCGGAGTCGACGGCGTTCTGGCCGCCCGCACCGAGGACGCGTCGGCGGCTGTCGGCGCGGTGATCGCCGCGCTGGATGTCGCCGGCATCCGGTTCGGCCAGGTCGCGGCATCTCACCCCACCCTCGACGACGTGTACCTGCACTTCGTCGGCCACACCTTCGGCGACTCCTCGATCGACCCGCGGAGCGCCGCCGTCACGACAGGAGCAGCAGCATGAGCACCATCGCCCTTCCGGGAACCCTGACCTCTGTCCCCCGTTCGGGCTGGTTCACGCAGTTCGGCCAGGTGCTGCGTCGATGGCTGACCTCGAGCATCCGCCAGGTCTGGGGACCGGCGATGTCGCTGATTCAGCCGATCATCTGGATCCTGTTGTTCGGACAGGTCTTCGCTTCGCTCGGTGTGCTGCCTCAGTTCGGCGGCGACGGCTACATCGACTACCTGGTGCCCGGCATCCTCATGATGACCGTCCTCTACTCGGGGGCGTGGGCTGGCACCGGCTACATCGACGACATCAACTCAGGTGTGATGGATCAGTACCTCACGTCACCGATCTCGAGGTCGGCGATCATCTCCGGTCAGCTCGCTCAGCAGCTGATCATCAGCCTCGCCCAATCACTCGTGGTCCTCGGCATCGGCTGGCTCGGGGGCGCGCGCTATCCGGGCGGCATCGGCGGAATGCTGGTCGCCCTGGGCGTCGCGAGCCTGCTCGCAGCGATCTTCTGCTGCGCTTCCAGCGCGGTTGCCCTGATCACGCGCAGCCAGATCGCGCTGATCAGCCTGTCGCAGCTCATCGTGCTGCCGGCCACCTTCCTGTCAACCGCGATGATGCCGGCGGATCTCATGCCCGAATGGGTGCAGAACGTGGCGCGCTGGAACCCGATGACGTGGGCGGTGGAGCTCGGCCGTGGCGGACTGAGCGGCACGTACCCCGAGTCCGGCTGGTGGCAGGCAGCCGGGCTGACTCTCCTTGCCGTGCTTGGGTTCGTCTGGGCGGTGCGGTCCATCCGGGCGTATCAGCGTTCCGTGTGACCGTCTGGATCGTGGCTGGCGGCGGCGCTCCCGAAGCACTCCGCAACGGCGACCCGAGCCGAATACGCTTGACCGAGTGACCAACACCTCTGACCCTGTCCGCCTCATCGCCGATCGCTACGTCGACGAGCTCGCCGCGCACGAGCCCGATGCCGCGCAGGCGGCGGGACTCCCGATCGCGGGCCCCCTGGCCGACATCGGTCCGGACTGGCTGCTGCGCAAGTACGCACTGCAGGGCGAGACGCTGGCTGAGCTGGATGCCGTGCCCGCGGAGGCGGGGGACCCGACCCTGCGGGCGGCGCTCGCCGAGCGCCTCGAGCGCGAGCGACTGCTGTTCGACACCGGTTTCACGCCGCGGCTCGTGGCCGGCCTCGCCACCCCGGTGCACCTGATCCGCTATGCGATCGAGGGCTTGACCGTGACAGCGGATGCCGCCGGCGACGAGCTCGTGGCACGCCTCGAAGCCGTGCCACGCGGAGTCGGCCAGTACATCGACGCCCTGCGCTGGGCGCGCGAGAACGCCGACCGTTTCAGCGGCACCGGCATCGCCCCGGTGCGGCAGCTCGACACCCTTGCCGATCAGGTGGAGCTGTGGGTCGCCGCAGATTGGTTCGGTTCCGTGCCGATCGACGGCGAGGTCGATGCCGCCACCCGCAGGCGGGTGCGCGACGCTGGCGATCGAGCGAACACGGCCCTGACCGAGCTGATCGCGGTGCTGCGGGACGAGCTGCGGCCGGCCGCGCCCACGGTCGATGCCGTCGGCGCCGAGGTCTACGCCGACCTCGCCGCCTCGATGCTCGGGGCGCGCATCGACATCGCCGACACGTACGCGTACGGGTGGTCCGAGCTCGAGCGACTGCTCGGCGAGGCCCGCAACCTCGCGAAGGAACTGGGCGGCACCGGTGAAGACCCGTTGCGCAGCGCGGCCGCGCTTCTCGATGAAGACCCCCGTTACCGGCTCGACGGCGTCGAGGCCATCCGGTCATGGCTCGAAGAGCGCGTCGGCGAGACCACCGATTCACTCGCCCCGGCGTTCGACCTGCCCGCCGGCATCCGTCACGTCGATTGCGTCGTCGCCGAAGCCTCGACCGGTGTCGTCTACTACACGCCCGCGCCGCCCGACGGCTCAGTGCCCAGCCGGATCGTGTGGACGATTCCGAGCGGGGTGCCGGTCGCCGCGACCTGGCAGGAGGTGACGAGCGTGCACCACGAAGGGCTGCCCGGCCACCACCTGCAGTTCGTCGTGACCGCGTCTTACCCCGACCTGCACCCGTGGCAACGGCACCTCTGCCACATCCACGGCTACGCCGAGGGCTGGGCGCATTACGCCGAACAGCTGGCCGACGAGCTGGGACTCATCCGGGATCCGGCCGAACGACTCGGACTGCTGCTCGGTCAGATCTGGCGCTCGGTGCGCATCGTGGCCGACATCGGCCTGCACACCGGCTGGGCGGTGCCCTCGAACACCCTCGTGAGCGAGACGGCATGGACGCCAGAGCTCGCCCAGCGGATGCTGATCGACCTCGCGCTCGTCGAGCCCCACCTTGCCGGATTCGAGGTCGACCGATATCTCGGCTGGCCGGGGCAGGCGCTCGCGTTCAAGGTCGGCGCGCGGCTGTGGCGCGACGCCCGCGCGGCCCGTGCCGCCGAGGACGGCGATGCGTTCTCGCTGCGCGAGTTCCACCGGGATGCGCTGGGTCTCGGCCCGATGGGTTTGGAGCCGCTCCGCGCCCAGCTGCTCGGCCGGTCAACCCGCGGCGAGCCGCGCGGCTAACGCAGCTGCGGGAGCACCTCGCGCCCGAGCAACGCGATGCCCTCGGCGGAGTCGATGCCGTGCGGCGTGCCGAACTCGATGCGATCCACGCCCGCGGCGATCAGACTGTGCGCCTGACCGGCGATGTCATCCGGAGTGCCCGAGAACGCGAACAGGTCGAGCACATCGCGCGGCACCAGCCGGCCCGCGCCCTCGTCATCGCCGTCCGACAGGCGCGCGCGGATCGCGGGCAGCAGGCCCTCGGGCAGCTCGACGGTCGGATCCAGCGCCGCCACGACATCGAGGTACATCGCGACCTCGCGGCGTGCATGCCGCCGGGCGGCATCGCCGTCCCGATCGACCACCGTGACGGCTCCGAGCACGACGCCCACGGCGTCCGCGGGGCGATCCACCCGATCCAGCCCGCGCTGGAGGCGTCGGCGCACGACGTCGACCATCGCGGGGTTCGCGCTGCCTCCGACCTTCACCTCGTCGGCGAGCTCTCCGGCGAGCGCCATGCCCAGGGGTCCCCACGAGCCGATCAGCATCGGAGCGCGCGAGCGCGTCACCGGGTAGCGCAGTCGCACATCCGGCTCGAGCCGGAAGGTGGACCCGTCGTACCCGGCCCCCTCGCCGCTCAGCAGAGCCTGGATCACGCCGACCGCGTCGCGCAGGTGCGCGATCGGTTTCGGGGCGTCCAGTCCGATCGACTCGAGCCACGAGCCCTTCGCGAGCCCGAGGTAGGCGCGGCCCGACGATGCGGCATCCACCGCGGCGAACTGGCCCGCGATCTCATACGGATGCAGTGTGTACGGGTTCCAGCACGCGCAGCCCAGCCGGATGCGTGAGGTCGCCGACGCCATCTCGAGCAGCGCGGCGACGGGCGGCTGGTACAGCAGGTCCGAGAAGACGCTCACGCCGTCGAAGCCGAGCTCCTCCGCGAGCTCGGCCAGCTGCCCGTACGCGCCCGGTGCCTTGTCGGTCTGCAGTCCGAGCGAGACTCGAACCGCGCTCACGTCAGCTCGTCGGTCGCGATCGAGCGGATGCCGGTCCGCACGATCCGCATGATCAGGCGCTCGTCGGGGTCGGGGCAGGCGACGAGGTCGTCGCGCTCGAGCCAATCGCCGGCGGGCAGCTGCCGCTGCTTCGCGGGAAGGAGCGGCATCACGGCCTGGAGCGCGTAGAGGCAGAAGTGCCCGCCGTCGGGCAGGCACAGGCGGCTGCTCTCAACGAGGTCGATGTGGTCGCCGACCTTCATGCCGCACACCGACCGGCCCTCGATGCGCTCGACGACGACGCTCAAGTCGTACAGCTCCGTGCGATCCGGTTCGCTCATCGCGCCCGCCCGCCCTTCTGAACGACGGCGTCATCGCGCACCACCACGCCACCCTTCATCACGAAGGCGATTCCCCGCAGTGCACCGATGTCGGCGGTCGGGTCTGCGGGCATGGCGATGAGGTCGGCGAGGCGGCCGACCGCGATCGTGCCCACGCGGTCATCCGCGTCGAGCCAGGCCGCGGGCGCAGCGGTCGCAGCACGGATGACATCGGGGGCTGACAGCCCGCCCGCGTGCATGTGCTCGAGCTCGCGCACGGCAGCGCTCGTGCCCTCGAAGTCCCAGAATGGCGGCATGTCGCTGCCGAGCATGATCTCGACGCCGGCCGCGAGTGCGTGCCCGTACGACTCCAGGTGGCGCGGCCCGGCATCCAGGGAACGCTCCTGCATCCAGGGAGGCACGCCCAAGTCGTCGAAGAACGCACCCGCGCGGGTGACGACCAGCGTCGGTACGAGCGCGACACCGCGTTCGGCCATCAGTGCGGCGACCTCGGGGGTCAGTTCGTAGCCGTGCTCGACGCAGTCCAGGCCCAGCTCGACGGCTTCGGCGATGATCGCCGCCGGTCCGGCGTGCGCGGTGACCTTGCGCCCCCACGCGTGGGCGGTCGAGATCGCCGCGGCCATCTCGTCTCGCGTGAGCTGCGGAGTCGTGATCTGCTCGTTCTCGCCTGCGATGCCGCCCGAGATCATGAGCTTGATGAGGTCGGCGCCGGCTTTGATCTGGCTGCGGACTCCGCGGGCGAATGCGTCCGCGCCGTCGCATTCGAGGGTGTCATCGGTGTCGTGGCCGTGACCGCCGGTGCAGCACAGCGCCTTGCCGGCGGTGAAGATCCGCGGGCCGAGCACGTGCCCCGCCTCGATCGCCCGTCGCAGCGCGAAGTCGGCGCCGCTCTTCTCCGCCACGCAGCGCACAGTGGTCACCCCCGAAAGGAGGGTGCGGCGCGCGCCGTCGGCCATGTACAGCGCGAGTTCGTGCGCATCGAGCGCGCTGACGGCATCACCGCCTGCGCCGGGCAGTGAGAGCGAGAAGTGGGTGTGCATGTTGATGAGGCCGGGCATGACGTACGCCCCGCCGAGGTCGGTGACCTCGCCGTCGACGTCGGACTCGGCAACGATCTGCGCGATCACGCCGTCGCGGATGACGATCGCGAGCCCGCTCCGCGGCTCCGGGTCGACGCCGTCGACCAGCCACAGGTTCGTGAGCACCGCGTCGGCGCGGGTCGGCAGCGAGGGGACGGCGCCGCTCACGCGAGTGCATCCACGATGGGCCTGAACTTCACTCGCGTCTCGAGCAGCTCCGCCTCCGGGTCGCTGCCGGCCACGATGCCCGCACCGGCGTGCGCGCGCAACGGGATGTCGTGGCCATCGGCCGCATCGAGATCGAACTGCGCGCAGCGCAGGGCGATCGCCCATTCGCCGTCGCCGTTCGCATCGACCCACCCCACCGGACCGGCGTAGCGGCCGCGATCGAACGGTTCGAGCCTGCGGATGACCGCGAGTGCGGCATCCGTCGGAGTCCCGGCCACGGCCGCAGTCGGGTGCAGCGCGGCCACGAGGTCGAGAGCGGAGGCTCCACCGCTCAGCTCGCCTTCGACGTCGGTCGCGAGGTGGAAGACGTTGGGCAGCTTGAGTGTGAACGGCTGCTCGCTCGCGGCCAGGGCGCTCGTGTGCGGGCGCAGCGAGGCGAGCACGCTCTGCACCGCGTAGAGGTGCTCGTCCTGATCCTTCGCGCTCGTCGCCAGTGCGAGGGATGCCGCGGTGTCGGCATCCGCGTCGGCACCGCGCGGCGCTGTGCCGGCCAGCACGCGCGCTGTCACCGTGCCACCCGAAACGGTCACGAGGGTCTCGGGACTCGCCCCGATGATGCCGTCGACCGCATATGTCCAGCAGTCGGGGTAGCCGGTCGCCAAGGCCCGGGCGAGGCGGCGCAGATCCGACCCCGTCGGTGCGGACCCGGCGAGCTCGCGGGCGAGGACCACCTTGCTCACCTCGCCGGCCGCGATCGCCGCGAGACCGCCGCGGACAGCAGCCTGGTAGCCGCTGTGGTCGAGGGCACCGGGGCCGAGCGAGGCCGACCAGTAGGGCCCGAATTCGGTTCGGGTCGGCAGGATGGCGGCGTCCTGTGCCGCATCCGCGGGAGCAATTCGCGTCACCCAGGATCGGCTGCCCCGGCGGCCGACCACGACGGCCGGCACGCGGAGGGTGCTCGGCGCAGCTGCCTTCGGATCGAACGCGAACGCGCCGAAAGCGATGAGGCCGGTGCCGGGAAGGCCCAGCGGGTCGTCGATGTCGGCGGTCGCGGTGAGCGCCCGCCATTCAGCGCCGATGCCCGTGGGGTCGCTGCTCAGCAGAACCGCCTCGCCGAACGCGGCGATCGCATCACCGCGGCGACTCCAGAAGGTCGGGTTCGAGGGGTCGGCGTGGGTAAGCACTTCGTCGACCGTCTCGACCTCGCGTGTCACCACTCGGAGGCGAAGCAGGGGCAGCTCGCGCAGATCGGTCACCCCTCAAGCGTAGGGCGATCTCCCCTGCGCAGGCCGACATAAACTGAGGCGTGATGAGCGCCGCACAACAGACCCCGCCTGCCCGGCCCGAGCCGGGCACGCGCGTGCAGTTCCGGTGGCGCAAATGGGATGGCAGTCCGCACTGGGTGCACGACTGCGTCTACCTCGGTCATGACCGCTGGGGCGACTGGTTCGGTCAGCGCGCCGGATGGCGCAGCACCCGGCCCGAGCGCGACTACCTCGTGGACGGTCCGAACGTGACGCTCATGCCGCCGAGCGGCCAGTATGCGCTGACGGTGAACCTCGCACCCCCCGCCACATACCGGATCTACATCGACCTCGGCTGGGATCTGCGCTGGGACGAGCGCGATGGGCAGCTCGAACCAACCGGCATCGACATGGACCTCGACGTCGTCAGCGCCGTCGACGGGCGCGGCATCTGGATCGACGACCGCGACGAGTGGGACGAGCACCGCGTGGCCTACGGCTACCCGCTCGAGATCGTCGAGAAGCTCGAGACTCTCGCGGTAGACCTCGAAGAGCGGGTCCGCGCCGGCGTCGCCCCGTTCGACGACGCGACGCCCGATGCGTGGCTCGACCGCCTGGATGCCCTCGAACCGGCCGAACCGGGAGTCGACGCGTGAACGCCGAGCACGAGCACAACCGCGCCGATCTGCACAAGGACCCTGCTCGGGTGAGCGGCATGTTCGATCAGGTCGCGAAGAACTACGACCGCACCAACACCGTGCTGAGCATGGGCAACGACCGGATGTGGCGCGCCGCGACGACGCGCGCGGTCGCTCCGCGCCGCGGCCAGAAGATCCTCGACCTCGCGGCCGGCACCGGAGCCAGCTCCGTCGCGCTCGCCAGGAGCGGGGCCGAGGTGGTCGCCGCCGACTTCTCGCCGGGAATGATCGCCGAGGGCGTGCGGCGTCACGGCGCCGGTTCGCCGGGGGGCGGCATCCCGAATCTCACCTTCGTCCAGGCGGACGCGACCGCCCTGCCCTTCGCTGACGGGGAGTTCGACACGGTCACGATGTCGTTCGGCCTGCGCAACGTGAACGACCCCAAGAAGGCGCTGCGCGAACTGCTGCGCGTCACCAAGCCGGGCGGACGACTCGTGATCTGCGAGTTCTCGCATCCCCCGTCGCGCTCGTTCAACGGCCTCTACCGCTTCTACAACGACCGCATCCTGCCCGTCGTCGCCAAGACGGTGAGCTCGAACGCCGACGCGTACGACTACCTGAACGAATCGATCCGGGACTGGCCCGACCAGCGGACGCTCGGCGCGTGGATCCGCGAGGTCGGGTGGCACAACGTCGCGCATCGCAATCTGTCGATGGGCATCGTGGCGCTGCACAGGGCCACGAAGCCGATAGCGACGAAGTCCGCCGCGCCGTCCCAGAAGTGATGCACCTGACCCGGGCAGAGGTGACCCGCCCAGACCCCGATAGGCTGGACGGGTGACTCCCTCAGCGTCGGGCTCGCGGGTTGCGGGCAAGCTGGGCCTCACCGACCGCACATTCGCGGGGCCCCGGTCCCGCAAGCTCAAAGCCGCCGTCACCGACGGCCTCCTCGAGGTCGATCGCGTGCTGGCCGACGAGCTGCACATGACCGACCAGATCGCCGACGCGGCGAGCCGGTACCTGTACGAGGCGGGCGGCAAGCGCGTCCGCCCGATGCTCGCGCTGATCACCGCTCAGCTCGGCGACGGCGCGAACGAGAACGTCATCCTCGGAGCGACCGCGCTCGAGATGACCCACCTCGGCACGCTCTACCACGACGACGTGATGGATGCCGCCGACAAGCGCCGCGGTGTGCCCAGTGCACATGCCGTCTGGGGCAACAGCGTCGCGATCCTCACCGGTGACCTGCTCTTCTCGCGCGCGAGCCAGATCATGGCCCGCCAGGGCGACCGCGCGATCCGTCTGCAGGCCGACACGTTCGAGCGGCTCGTCCTCGGTCAGATGCACGAGACCGTCGGGCCGCAGGACGGCGAGGACCGCGTCGCGTTCTACCTGAAGGTGCTCGCCGACAAGACGGGCTCGCTCATCGCGGCCGCTGCGCAGTCGGGCATCATCTTCTCGAACGGACCGGAGGAGTACGAGCAGCCGCTCGTGGCGTTCGGCGAGAAGGTCGGGGTCGCATTCCAGCTGCTCGACGACGTGATCGACCTCTCCGACGACCCCGACGAGACCGGCAAGGTTCCCGGGACCGACCTGCGCGCCGGCGTGCCGACGATGCCGTACCTCGTGCTCGGACAGCGGACGGATGCCGCATCCCTCGCGCTCCGCGCGCGCATCGACGACGGCGTCGAGCGCATCGCCGCGGGCGCCGACCCTGCGATCCTCGATGCCGAGCTCGCCGAGCTGCGCCAGCACGAGGCGACCCAGGCCACTCTCGACCTCGCCCACGCGTGGTCCAACGAAGCCGTCGCGGCCCTCGAGCCCCTTCCCGATGGCGCGGTCCGCGAGGCGCTCACGCGCTTCGCGCAGGCCGTCGCCGATCGATCCAGCTGAGCCGCGACGCGGCTCGCGCTCGAGGAGCGGCGAGGCCGCGTTTCGAGACACGAAAGGACCCTCATGACCAAGCTCAGGCTGGCCATCGTCGGTGCAGGACCGGCGGGCATCTACGCCGCCGACATCCTGCTCAAAGCGGAGCGCAAGTTCGACGTGTCGATCGACCTGTTCGAGCAGCTTCCTGCGCCATACGGCCTCGTCCGCTACGGCGTCGCACCCGACCACCCGCGCATCAAGGGCATCATCACCGCTCTGCGCGAAGTGCTCGACAGGGGCGACATCCGACTGTTCGGCAACGTCCGCTTCGGTGAGGACATCACGCTCGAAGACCTCAAGCACCACTACAACGCCGTGATCTTCGCCACGGGAGCCATCCGCGACGCGGGCCTGGACATCCCCGGGATCGACGCGATCGGGTCCTACGGCGCGGCCGACTTCGTCAGCTGGTTCGACGGGCACCCCGACGTTCCCCGGGAATGGCCGTTGGATGCGGCCTCCGTCGCCGTCATCGGCAACGGCAACGTCGCGCTCGACGTGTCGCGCATGCTCGCCAAGCATGCCGAAGACCTGCTGCCCACCGAGGTGCCCGATAACGTCTACCAGGGCCTCGAGTCCAGCGCGGTCACCGACGTGCACGTGTTCGGCCGCCGCGGTCCCGCCCAGGTCAAGTTCACGCCACTCGAACTGCGCGAACTCGGCGAGCTGCGCGACGTGGACATGGTCGTCTACGACGAGGACTTCGACTACGACGACGCATCGCGCGCGGCGATCGCCAGCAACAAGCAGGTCATGGTGATCGACCGTGTCCTGCAGGCCTGGCGCAAGCGCCCCTCGGTCAACAACGCCGGGGGCGAGGCATCCCGTCGTCTGCACCTGCACTTCTACGCGAAGCCGCTCGGCGTCGTCACTGATGACGACGGCAGAGTTGCGGCGTTCCGCTGGGAGCGCACCCGCCCGGACGGCGAGGGCGGGGTGGTCGGCACCGGCGAGATCCGCGAGGTGCCCATCCAGGCGATCTACCGCGCCGTCGGCTACTTCGGGTCACCGTTGCCGGGCGTCCCGTTCGACAAGCGCCACGGCGTGATCCCGAACCACGAGGGTCAGGCGCTGCGGAAGGAGTCGAACGACCGCGTGCCCGGCGTGTACGCGACCGGCTGGATCAAGCGCGGACCGGTCGGCCTGATCGGCCACACCAAGTCCGACGCGATGGAGACGGTCCGTCACATCATCAATGACCAGGGCTCGTGGTGGCAGCCCGCCGATCCCTCTGAAGAATCCATCCCGGCCCTGCTCGCGGAGCGGGGCGTGCGCTGGACCGACCTGGAGGGCTGGCACCGCCTGGACGAGCACGAGGTCGGCCTCGGTGCTCCGCACGGTCGCGCGCGCATCAAGGTCGTGCCGCGCGACGTGATGGTGGACGTGTCGCGCGCGGAGTAGGCGCCGCTCAGTCCTGCGCCGCTCGGGCGCCCACGACCACCCGCGACACCTCCTCGATGTGCGGATGCCGTTCATCACCGTCGCGGACGACGCCCTTATGCCATGTCAGCTCGAGGCCATCAGGCCGGTCCTGCAGCACCGAGAGGTTGTTGTCGAACCAGGGGCCCTTGGTCGTCGTCCACTCGAACGGGGGATCGGGGACCTTGGCCGAGCGTGCGACCACGGCCCCCACGGGTCGCGCGAGGCCGTACGACATCACCACCGAGAACCAGCGCATCAGGATGGGCAGCGGATTGCGCACCGGTGAACACACCGCCTGCACGATCCTGCCGCCTCCGGAGCGCTCGACCTCGGCGATGTAGGAGAAGTGCACGTCGCCGGAGAGGATCATGAGCGTCTCGGGCGCGGGCCCACGGCCGCCATCCGCGATCTCGGTGAGGATCTCAGCCAGCGACTGGAAGCTGTTCTGCCAAGCGGCCCAGTGCTCGAGGTCGACCATCTGCCGCAGGCGCTCGCCGATCCGGGCAGCGAAGCGGCCCCACGCGCCCTGCGAGATCGCCTCGTCCCACGACTCCACGTGATGCAGCCCGATCGGCAGCAGGAAGGGGAGGGAGGTCGCGATCAGCAGGTGCCGGAATCCGCCCTGCAACTGCTCGTCCAACCATTCCCACTCGGTGGAGTCCACCAGCGCACGGGCCGTCGGCGTGAGATCCCGCGCCGCTCTGGAGTCCACCACCACGAGGCGGATGTCGCCGAAGTCGCGGCGGTAGCTGAAGCGGTAAGTGCGCGGCTCCCGGTCCACCCGATCGGCCAAGGCGTCCAGCGCCTCGGTCACATCCGGCTCGTCGGGGCCGGTGTGCGAGACGATCCGCTGCCAGATCTCATCCTCCGCGCGTTCGGCGGGCGAGAGGTTGCCGAGGTGCTGATACACCCAGTACGAGCTCAGCCCGGCGACGATGCGGCCGTGCCACCAGGTGGTGGCCTCCATCTGCTGCTTCCAGTCCCGTGAAGCGTTCCAGTCGTCGCGCACGTCATGGTCGTCGAAGATCATGGCGCTCGGCACCGTCGAGAGCAGCCATCGGTTGGCGTGGTCCGACCATGCGAGCCGGTAGAGGTGCGCGTACTCCTCGTAGTCCTTGAGCTCTTTGCCCGGCGGCTCCTTGATGTCGCGCCGATCGCGGATGAACTCCTGCATCGCCTCGGTGGTCATGTCGGCGTAAACCTGGTCACCCAGCAAGAGGATGAGATCGGGCCGCAGGGACTCGTCCTCGCTCAGAGCCAGAGCGAACGTGCGCATCGCATCGACCCCGTGCGTGCGGTTGCCCTTCGCGTCGTGATCCACGCTCGTGCGACACGATCCCCACGCCATGCGCAGTCGCTGTGCGGGCTCTCGAGTCGCGATGACCGGGTTCGGGAGCGGCGAGCCGGATTCGGGCCACACCCGCTCCCCGTTCACCCGCACCTCGTACGGCAGCACCGATCCGGGAGCGAGGTCATCGAGCGCGATGAGCGCGTAGTGGTGACCGTGCACCGCGAAGGTCCGCGAGGTCCACTCGCGCTCGCCCGCGCGCACGCTCACCGCAGCGTCGACGAGGGTCTCGACCCACACGGTCGCGCAGGTCTCCGCGGTGTAGCGCAGCATCGGCCCCACCACGAGCGCAGAGGATGACATGGGTTCATGTGTAGCGCTCCTGGCCCG
>Ga0247819_10001053_pt1 | contig 15317 bp, 14 predicted proteins | sample 13C_Xylose_Day6_FD_193428 | JGI IMG/M metagenome (GOLD analysis project Ga0247819, IMG submission 193428) | Soil microbial communities from agricultural site in Penn Yan, New York, United States - 13C_Xylose_Day6 | ecosystem: Environmental > Terrestrial > Soil > Agricultural land | place: USA...
GGCTTGGCTGCTGGCTTGGCCGCAGCGGTGCGGGCAGCAGGTTTGGCTGCTGGCTTGGCTGCTGGCTTCGCCGCGGCGGTACGGGCAGCAGGTTTAGCGGCAGCTTTTACCGCTGGTTTAGCAGCCGGTTTGGCAGCGGTTTTCGCCGCTGGTTTTGCTGCTGCGGTTTTCGCCACGGCAGGTTTGGCCGCGGTGGTTTTTGCAGCGGCTGGCTTGGCAGCGGCAGGTTTTGCTGCAGCCGTTCTGGCCGCAGGTTTTGCAGCACTGGCCGCAGCAGGTTTACGCGCTGCCGGTTTTGCAGCGGGTTTGGCTGCAGCTTTCACCGGGGCTTTGGCAGCCGGTTTGGCAGCAGGCTTGGCCGGTGCTTTTGCAGCAGCCGGTTTGGCAGCGGCTTTCTTCGCAGGGGCCGCAGCAGGCTTGGCCGCACGCAGGGACAACGCCTTGCCGACAGCCTCTTGTACACGACCAACGCCTTGGGCCAGTTTCAGGCTTTCTTGAGCGTCACGCTTGAGTTGCAGGATGTAGCCACGAGTGTCCGACTGACGCTCTTTCAGAGCATCCAGCAGGTCTTCGAGTTCTTTCACTCCGTCCTTGGCTTTGGCTTGTGCCTTGGCCTTGCCGGCCGCTGCAGCGTCCTGCAATTTGGTGCGGGATTTGTGCAGTTTTTCCTGCGCTTTTCCACGCTGCTTTTCCAGCTTGGCGAGCAGTTTTTCAGCATCAGCCAAGGCTTCGGAACAAGCGGTTTCCAGATGCTCGAGCAGGCTGCTCGAGAGTTGTTGGAGCAGGTGCAACGGAGTGTTTACTGGCTTCTTGGTGGCCGACATGGTTTACCTCCTGGCTGAAGTGAGTTGCGGCTCATACTAGACCTCTGCTGCAACCGCCGCTAGGGCATGTTGACACTATCGAAAGCGGTGCGTTGCAAACGAACGAAAATCTTCTTCGTCGTCGCAAAAAGCAGTTCACCGTTGCGGGCATTCACACTGGCATAATCGCCCGCATCTCAGGCTGGAGAGTGCCCATGTCGCGCTACCTTTTTTTATCGCTGTGCGTAATTTTTTCCGTGGCTCAGGCTGCTGAAAAACCCTCGGAAAATGACGCCCACGATCTCGCATACAGCTTGGGTGCGAGCCTCGGCGAACGCTTGCGCCAGGAGGCTCCCGACCTGCAGCTCAAAGCGCTGGTCGAAGGTTTGCAACAAGCCTATCAAGGCAAGCCACTGGCGTTGAAAGACGAACAGATCGAGCAGATCCTCACCGAGCACGAAGCCCGGATTGCCATGCAAACTCCGGCACCGCAAAGCGAGCTGGCACTGGAAAACGAGCAACGATTTCTCGCCACTGAAAAAGCCAAACCCGGCGTTCGTGAATTGGCCGATGGAATCCTGCTGACCGAGTTGTCACCCGGCACCGGCGTCAAAGCCGGGCCGAACGGCAAAGTGCAGGTGCTGTACATCGGTCGCCTTCCCGACGGCACCGTGTTCGACCAAAACAATCAACCACAGTGGTTCAGCCTCGACAGCGTGATCAGTGGCTGGCGCAGTGCATTGCAGCAAATGCCGGTGGGCGCAAAATGGCGACTGGTGATTCCATCGTCGCAAGCCTATGGCGCCGACGGTGCCGGCGACCTGATCGCGCCTTTCACACCTCTGGTGTTCGAAGTCGAATTACGCGGCGCGACCGGCTGAAAGCAGAAATGAAAAACGGCGTGCCTAGGCACGCCGTTTCGGAGTCTTGCGGGAAGCGTTTCAGGCCTGGACCGAATCGGCTTCCTTGTGAGCAGTGTGCAGCACTTCGATCAGGCAGTCTTCCAGTTCGAAGCGTTCATGCAACAGGCCGCCGAGTTCCTTGAACTTCTCGGCGACGCATTTACCTTCATCGCACAGATCGTTAAACGCCAGGAGTTTCTCGGTGATCACATCGATGCGTGGGTAAATGGTCTCGGCGAGTTCCAGGCCGCGCTTGTCGTTGAAGGCCTTGGCCTCGCCCGTCAGCTGCTCATAGATCTCGAAGTGCCCGGCGGAAACGTAGTCGACCAGCACGCCGCAGAATTCCTGCAGAGGCTTTCGGTTCTCGCCCAGCGCTTCAGGCTTGGCACCGAGCTTGTCGTAGGCGTCGATCAGCTCCTTGCGCTCCTGCAACCAGCGATCAATCAGCAGATGCACTCCACCCCAGCGTTCCTGAGCATTCTGACAACTTTCGAGCATGGTGATCTCTCTTCCCTTGTGGGTCAGCTGCTCTATGCCCGTTCGCCTCTTGTAATGGGCGGTCAGGCAGAGCGTCATCGAGCAACATAATTCCAATGACACGTGCGGGCCAGATTATGCCCGCATGACTGTGGCTTCAAGGTACGCAGGCGATAAAGTTCATACAAGTGTTTAATCACCCACGAGGGCCCGGTGCGACGAATCGCCGCCGAGCGGTCGCTGCACGCTGATCCGCACAAGCCGCAATAACTGATAAACCCCCACAATCATCATCGCCACGAAGAACAGCAGGCTCCATTCCGGAATGCTCAGGCCGAACAACGACCAGGCGATTTGCCCACAGTCGACCGTGCCTTTGAACATCAGCTGCACGACACAAGTCCAGGGTGCACTGGCGAACAGGTCGGTGAGGTTCGGCAAACAGGCCGATAGCTGACGCGCCGGGTCGCCTTGCAGCAAGACCTGTCGCCACGCCGTTACAGTGCCGGCCAGGCTACAGGCAATACCGAGCAACCAATACACTAACGCCCCATAGCGGCCCGGCCCGTGCACGGACGCAATCAGGCAGACAGCCGTCAGCAGCGCCAGGCAAACCCGCTGCAACAGGCACAACCCACAGGGTTTTAGTCCGACGGCGTATTCAAGGTAGTAGGACACGCCCAGCACCAGGGCGCTCGCAATGAAAAGTGTGAAAAACAGGGAGCGAGAACAGGCCAACGACATGGCTTTTCCGTAACAATTAAGGACAGATGGCTACGGTAGAGGAAAGCGCGCCAGCCTTTCAAGGCAGGGTGGCCGCGACACTTCAGCAGGGACGTAGGGAATTCCCGACAGAAGCTAGAGGATCAGGTGTAGTCCTTTGTAGGACTCTGCTTAAGATGCGATAGGAAGGCAAAAACAGCGTGACTTTTACCACTTCCACACAGGTTTGATGTAACCGCTGACGCAGGCTGCGCCAGCGGCTAAAGGTGTGCAGTTTTCAAGCGTTGACTGGCACCGGAAGCGGGGCAGCCAGCAAGCGCTCGTCCAACAAGCCAAGGCCTTCCTGGAACAGCTGATTGCTGCGTTCGGTGTCGCCCATTTGCGCCAACAGCCGCGCGAGCTCGGCACAGGCTTCCGGGTTGCGTTGCACCCGCAGGCTGCTTTCCAGATAGTCCCGGGCCTTGCCCCACAAACTGGTTTGCAGACACAGACGCCCCAGGGTCAGCAACAGACTCGGGTCGCCAGGATGTTCCTTGAGCCAGCCTTCGGCGAGCTGCAACTGACGCGCCGGATCGCTGCCGCGCACCAAACCGTAGAGACGCGCCAGATGGCTGTCGTAGTTGCGCTTGAGTGCGTTACGCAGAATCTCTTCGGCCTCGGCCTGAGCGCCCAACTGTCGCAGCTGCTCGGCATAGGCCAGCACCAGTTGCGGTTCTTGACGCTGCGCCGACGTCAGCTGTTGCCAGGCGCGCTCAAGCGCTTGCAGGCCGACGGTTCCGTCTGCTTCCTGATGCGCGGCCAGGGACAGGTTCTCACCCCACGCACGACGCTCCAGCTCGGCCAGTTCGGCTTTGGGCAGGACTTTATCCTTGCGCAGCTCCGGCAGCAGGCGGATCACCGCCGACCAATCACCGCGTTGCTGATGCAGGCGTTGCAACTGGCGCAGTGTCTGGGCGTTATGAGGGTGACGCTCGTGCATCGCTTGCAGGGTCGCCAGGGCACCATCGGTGTCGCCACGGTCGGTCTGCAATTGCGCATGATTCAAGGCAATCGCCAGCTCGGCCTGAGGTTGACGCTCCAGAGCCCGCTCCAGTAGGTTGTCGCTCTCTTCGTAATGACCTTGTTCGTTCGCCGCGCGGGCAGCGCCCAGGTAGTACAGCAGCGGCTGGCGCTCGGCTTCCGCAGCGCGATGCAAATGCCGCTGCGCACTGGCCCAGCGACCTTCAGCCAGGTCCAGCTGCCCGTGCTCGATGGCCACCTGCACCCGGCGACTGCGGTTACGCCGCGACCATGGATTGACCACGCCACTGGAAGTCGTCACCAATTCGATCAGCGCCTTGATGCCCCAGAACACCAGCCAGAGCACCGCCACCAACGCCAGCGTTGCCCACAGGCTCGATTCGAAGCGAAAGCTCTTGTAGGCGACCAGCACGTAACCGGAATGTTCGGCAATGGCCAAACCCAGCGCGGCCGTGGCCGCGATCACCAGGAACACGATCACATAGAGACGCTTCATGGAGTGGCCTCCTGCGCGGTATTCGCAGCAGGTTTGGCCAGTGGCTTGATCGAATCCTCGGCATTGACGTTACGCCGCTCCAGATAACCTTGCACCGCACTCAGCGTGCCGGTCAGGTCGGGAGTCACCACCGTGACGGGCTGCTTGCTCAGTTCGGCCACTTGTTCGAGCATCACTTTGCTCTGCGGGTTGTCCGGGTTGAAGTTGCCCTTGAGCACATCCCGCGCCTCGTCCAGCGCCTGGGTGTAGACCGCGGCCTGACCATTGAGCGCAGCCCATTGCGCTTGCTCCAGTGCGAGGCTCAGCGCCAGCCGTACCTGGCTCAGGCTCTGCCCGGCCAGCAGCGGGCGGACATTCTTGTCGGCGTTGAAATCGATGCGGATGTAGCGCGAAATCTGATCCCACCATTGCGCCCAGCGGCTGGCGCCGTCGCCATCGGCGGTCAGCCCCAGCAGGGATTCGCCGCGGTCCTTGTACTCTGGCGCGAGCTCGGTGAGGCTGATGACTTGGTCACGCAGTGCTCCCAGCCGCAGGAACAAACCGGTGCGATCCGGCTGCTCGGTGCTGCGCAAGGCCACCAGGGTTTTAGCCACTTGCTCGCGAGCGGCGAAGGAACCGGGGTCATTTTGTTCACGCAGAATTTCATCAGCGCCCTGCACCAGCGCCTGAGCACTGCTGATGTCTTGCAATGCCGACAGTCGCAGGCTGGCCAGACGCAACAAGTGCTCGGCCTCGGCCAGACGCCAGTCCTTGCGGCTGGCGCCTAGAACGGTTTCCAGACGTTGATTGAGTCGCTGCTGATCACCTTGCAACTGGATCACTAGACGGCTGCGCTCTTCCAGCACATCGGCGCCCGGCAGTTGTTCCAAGCGTGCGCTCAGGCGCTGCTCATTGAGTTTCAGACTTTGCGCCTCGTCGCTCAATGCCTGCACCTGGCTCAGCTGCTGTTGGTTGGTCGCTTGCAGGTGGCGCACCTGCCAGACACCCCAGCCGCCCACTGCGATACCGGCGGCACCCAGCAGCAGCGCGACGATTGCCAGCCCGTTGCCTCGCCGCTGTTCGGCAGCCGGTGGGGGTAGCGTTTCATCAACAGGAACATCAACCGGCGCATCAATCACTGGCCGCGAGTCATTTTTAGGCAAGGCTGTTTCGCTCACGTATCCATCCTTTGCATTAGAGAACGGGTTCGGGATGCTCCCGTAACGCCGTCAGCAAAGCCGCGGCGCTCGCACCACGACAATCCACAACTGTTATGGCCCCGGCGGCACGTGCCAGCTCGGCGACCCTGGGGCTTGGTACAAACAACGGCAACCGCGCCAATTGCGGCCAGGCATCGCCAGCCAATTGATGCAGGTGCTCAAAACCCTGTCCACTGCTGACCACCAGTGCGTTCAGGCGTTCCGCTTCAATCCGCTGCGCCAACGTTGCCGGCGGGTACTGCGGCAGCTCGCGACGATACAACTCCAGATACTCGACACTAGCACCTAGCTCCCGCAAGCGCTCGGCCAGCAGCTCGCGACCGCCCTCACCGCGCAGAATCAGTACGCGCGAACCAGGCCGGGCGACAGCCTCGCGCAACCCGGGCAATTCAAGCAAGGCTTCACTGTCATCGCCGCCTTCGGGGAAGCTCACATCCAGACCGCGAGCCTCAAGAATTTGCGCGGTGGCCGCACCGACACTGAACCACTTCACAAGCGGCGCATGCGAGCCGAATTGGTCGAGCATTTCAACGCCGATTCGCGCGGCAGGTTTGCTCACCACGATCACGGCGCAAAAGCGATCCAGCTCCCTGATCACGTCGCGCATTGTCTCAGAGACCGGGATTGGCACGATGTCCAAAAGCGGCAGGCTGCTGCTGAAAACCCCCTGCCCGGCCAAGACATCGCTCAGCGCCGCCGACTCATCCGCCGGACGCGTCAGCAGCAAGCGCCAGCTTGTCACTCGTGACCTGCCTCGCCGTAGACCGCTTTGAGAATGTCGGCGGCGCCTTGGCTCAAAAGATCTTCGGCCACTTGCACGCCCAAGGCTTCAGCGTCGCCACGCGGCGCACGCGCCTGGGCACTGAGCAGCAGACCGCCACTTGGATCACCCACCAGGCCACGCAACCAGACCTGCTCGCCTTCCAGTACGGCGTAGCAAGCAATTGGCACCTGGCAGCCACCATTGAGGTGCTTGTTGAGGGCTCGTTCGGCGGTCACGCGGGTGGCGGTGTCCTGGTGATGCAGCGGCGCCAGCAACGCGTGAATTTCGCTGTCGGCAGTCCGGCACTCGATCCCCACCGCGCCCTGGCCTCCGGCTGGCAGGCTGTCGTCGACGCTGATGGCCGAGGTGATGCGATCTTCAAAGCCCAGGCGGATCAAACCGGCAGCGGCGAGAATAATCGCGTCGTACTCGCCCGCATCCAGCTTGGCCAGACGAGTGTTGACGTTGCCGCGCAGGAAGCGGATTTCCAGGTCTGGACGACGGGTCAGCAGTTGCGCCTGACGACGCAGGCTAGACGTGCCGACGATGCTGCCTTGCGGCAACTCATCGAGACTGGCGTAAGTATTGGAGACGAATGCATCGCGCGGGTCTTCGCGCTCGCAGATGCAGAACAGGCCGAGCCCTTCGGGGAAGTCCATCGGCACGTCTTTCATGGAATGCACGGCGATGTCGGCTTCGTTCTCCAGCAGCGCGGTTTCCAGTTCCTTGACGAACAGGCCCTTGCCACCGATTTTCGACAAAGGCGAGTCGAGCAGCTTGTCGCCACGACTGACCATCGGAACCAACGTCACGAGCAGGCCCGGATGGGCCTCTTCCAGACGGGCTTTGACATATTCGGCCTGCCACAGGGCGAGAGCACTTTTGCGGGTGGCGATGCGGATTTGGCGAGAGGACATGGATCAATCCGTACTGAAAAGATACGACGGATAATAACAGCTCAGCCAAATCCACTTTGACTTGTATCAGAAACTACTCGGCCTCCCTGGCCCCGGATATCCGGCAATCGGGTGTGAAACTCGCCTGCGGGCAGCGAGTTAAAGCTGTTGCATCATCTTCCGCACGCCCGCCACATGGCGCCGACTGACGATCAAGGCGTCACCGTTCAGGCCTTTGAGGAACAGCTGAAAATGCCCGAGCGGTGTGCGTTGCAAGCGTTCGATACGCTCGCGTGCCACCAGCGCATTACGGTGGATGCGCACAAAACGGTCGCCGAATTCGTCTTCGAGGGCCTTGAGCGGCTCATCAAGCAGCACTTCGCCGGCTTCATGGCGCAAGGTCACGTATTTGTGATCCGCGATGAAGTAAACCACCTGATCCAGCGGAATCAGCTCGATCCCTTTACGGGTGCGGGCGCTGATATGGCTGCGTGGGCCACTGCCACTTTCGGCAGCCGGGCGGGTCAAGGCCGAGAGTTGAACCCGATTGGGCCGCTCGGCTTTTTTTAACGCGTCATGTAGATGTTCAGTTCTCACAGGTTTCACCAGATAGCCTACGGCGCTGGCCTGTAAGGCTTCCACGGCAAATTCATCGGGCCCGGTGCAGAACACCACGGCGGGCGGAGTTTCGCGCTCGCACAATCGCGCGGCCACTTGCAGGCCATCGAGGCCCGGCATCCGGATATCGAGCAGCACGATGTCCGGCTTGTGGCTGTCGATCAGTGCCAACGCTTCTTCGCCATTCGTGGCGCTAGGCTCCAGGACACTGTATCCCTCGAGTTCGCCAACCATTCGGCTCAGGCGCTCGCGGGCTAGGGGGTCGTCATCAACGATCAGGACATTCATATTGCGCTGGATTCCTGCGTGAGTCTCGCACAAGGATAGCGTAGACAGGTGAAGTGACGTCCGTCACCGCGATCCACGCTAAGACTAGCGCGAGCGTCAAAAAGTGCCGCTGGTCGGGCAGCTAAATTTTCATCTGCCGGGCGATTAGCGGCCCAGGCCCGCTTCGGCGACACATCGCCACAGGGTTTGCTGATACGCAATATGAACACCCCCTCTTCTTATAGTCAGCTTTGGCACCGAGAAGTGCGCTGATCCTACTGTCCAACTGTAGACGGTTGCCGAGACGATATTGCTCAATTGAAAAATATCGTTATGCAATTTGTACAAGGCTTGTATCCGGCACGACTCACGACCTGAAAAAACCAGTCGACCAGTGTCACCGACACGATTGGCAACCCTGTTATTATCCGCGCCAGCTTTCAACGCCATCTTTCTTCAGCCGATACGAGCGAATTCATGAGCACTGACAAGACCAATCAGTCCTGGGGCGGCCGCTTCAGTGAACCCGTCGACGCCTTCGTCGCCCGCTTCACCGCCTCCGTCACTTTCGACCAGCGCCTGTATCGCCACGACATCATGGGCTCGATCACCCACGCCACCATGCTGGCCAAGGTCGGCGTGCTGACCGATGCCGAGCGCGACAGCATCACCGATGGCCTGAAGACCATCCAGGGTGAAATCGAGGCCGGCCAGTTCGACTGGCGCGTCGACCTCGAAGACGTGCACATGAACATCGAGGCGCGTCTGACCGACCGCATCGGCGTGACCGGTAAAAAGCTGCACACCGGCCGCAGCCGTAACGACCAGGTCGCCACCGATATCCGCCTGTGGCTGCGTGACGAGATCGACCTGATCCTGAGCGAAATCACCCGCCTGCAAAAAGGCTTGCTGGAACAGGCCGAGCGCGAAGCCGGCAGCATCATGCCGGGCTTCACCCACCTGCAGACTGCCCAACCGGTCACCTTTGGGCACCACATGCTGGCCTGGTTCGAAATGCTCAGCCGCGACTACGAGCGCCTGGTCGACTGCCGCAAGCGCACCAACCGCATGCCATTGGGCAGCGCTGCGCTGGCCGGCACCACGTACCCGATCGATCGCGAATACACCGCGCAACTGCTGGGCTTCGACGCGGTCGGCGGCAACTCGCTGGACAACGTTTCCGATCGCGATTTCGCCATCGAATTCTGTTCCGCCGCGAGCATCGCGATGATGCACTTGTCGCGTTTCTCCGAAGAACTGGTGCTGTGGACCAGCGCGCAGTTCCAGTTCATCGATCTGCCGGACCGTTTCTGCACCGGCAGCTCGATCATGCCGCAAAAGAAAAACCCGGACGTGCCGGAGCTGGTGCGTGGCAAGACCGGCCGCGTGTTCGGCGCGCTGATGGGCCTGCTGACCCTGATGAAGGGCCAGCCACTGGCCTACAACAAGGACAATCAGGAAGACAAGGAACCGCTGTTCGACGCCGCCGACACCCTGCGCGACTCGTTGCGCGCCTTCGCCGACATGATCCCGGCGATCAAGCCCAAGCACGCGATGATGCGCGAAGCAGCCCTGCGCGGCTTCTCCACCGCCACCGACCTGGCTGACTACCTGGTGCGTCGTGGCCTGCCATTCCGTGACTGCCACGAAATCGTTGGCCATGCCGTGAAGTACGGCGTGGAAAGCGGCAAAGACCTGGCGGAAATGAGCCTTGAAGAACTGCGCAAGTTCAGCGACCAGATCGATCAGGATGTGTTCGCCGTGCTGACCCTGGAAGGTTCGGTCAACGCCCGTAACCACATCGGCGGCACCGCGCCGGCGCAGGTCAAGGCAGCCGTGGCTCGCGGTCAGGCGTTGATCGCCAGCCGCTAAGTCGCCAAAAGCATCGCCAGCAGGCTGGCTCCCACATTGATCGGCGGCAGACACAAAATTTGTTCCTGCCGCATGCACTTGTGGGAGCCAGCCTGCTGGCGATGCGATCCTAAGAGCGCTACCAAACTACTTCTTGGATGCGACCATCGCCATGAACGCTGGCATCGCCGCTTCCTTGTCAGCTGCAATTCGCTGAACGTTCGGATTCTGCTCCAGGCGCTGCAACAATGCTTTTGCGGCGGGCAGTTCTGCGAGCAAATCGATGTCGAACAACTTCTTGGCGACCCCACAGGCCAACGGCACGCTGTACAGGAAATACAGATCCGCCACGCTCAAGCTCTCACCCGCCACGTAAGGGCTGAATTTGCCGTGCCTGCCCAGGGACGCAATGCCCAATAGCAATTCGGTCTTGGTCTTTTCCTTGATCGCCTCCGGCAACGTCATGCCGAAAAATGCTTCCGGGTAACAAGCACGGCCCGGCAGTTCGATGTAGAGCTCGATTTCCTTGGCCAACGCCAATACCTGCGCCCGCTCGAAAGGATCACTTGGCAGCAGCGGCGTGCCTTTCTGGCTTTGTTCAATGTATTCGAGAATCACACTGGTTTCATTGATGAAACCTTGTTCGACGCCTAGCACCGGGACCTTGCCACGCGGGCTGATCGCCAATGCTTCCGGGGATTGGCCGGCATAAAACGGCACCTCTTCGAATGGCAGGCCTTTTTCCAGCAGCGCCAATTTGACCATGTTGTAGTAGTTGCTGACGGAAAATCCATAAAGCTTGAGCATCACATAGCCTCCAGGCCGTGCGGGGTGGGCAGTGCCTTTTTATAGAACGCTCTGGTGATTCTTGCCAGCAGCATCACGCGGCTGAATGCAGGTAAACTGGCGGTCTTTCCCCAAGGAGCCTGCCATGAGCGAGCCAACCGATATCGATGCCGACGAAGAAGAGTTCGCCGAAAATACCCTGGTCGAAGCCATCGAAAACCAGATCGAAAGCGACAACCCGCCAGCGGCCAAGGCAACGTTCAACAAGCTGACCCTGGTGGGCTACGAGCGTGAGGAAATCCTCAACCTGATGGCGCACGTTTTGGCGGTGGAAATCGACGCGATCCTCGAAGAAGACCGCGCGTTCAATACCGAATGGTACGAAGCGGCCCTGCGCGCGCTGCCGGAACTGCCACCGGAAAAGAAGTAAGCGCCCGGTTAAAGATGCCAAACCTGTGGGAGCACGCCCGCTCCCACACAATTTGTTGCCAATCCGTCCTGCTGCCTCCCAGACCCTGACTACACTGCAAACACCCCGCTGCCACACGGCCCGACGGGGAATGCTGCCCAAGGCGAAAAAACCCTGTCGCGAGCACTGGACATGCTGCACAAGCGGGTTCACCTTAGGAGCGCTGTCGTCCAATTCCTAGAAAGTCTGGAGTCCTTATGTCGCTTACCCCTGAGTTGGTTGCCGAACTGGAAGTCCTCGCACTCTTTAACCTGGACAGTTCCCAGGAAGGTCTGAAAATTCATCAGACTGCTGCCCCGAAACACATTGCCGCCGCCAAACGTCTCTTCGAAAAAGAACTCACCGACCAGCCTGACGGCGGTTACCTGACCAGCCTGGGCCGCGATGCCGCGCAAAATGTGCAAACCGTGCTGACCATTCTTAACGCCGAAGTAACAGCCTGAATTCCATCGAATCGCCCACGGAAACCCCACCATGGGATTTCCGCGGGCCTGCCCGATTGCGCGCCTCTCACGGCCGCTGTCGCCACGCGATAGAAATCTGACGTCAAAAAACAAAATCAGCTTAAAAATCCCGAGGCCGAGGCGCTAAACTGCCCCTCACCCGAGAGCCCCACATCCGAGCCCTGCGAGCCGGTTTGAGCTGACATGACCCGCACCCACGAAATACGCCCCGATCTGGACGAGGGAATCGACCGAAAGGTTCTCAACCAGCTGCGCGCACGTTTTCTCAAGCTCAATGAGGGCCGTCTGGCCCGCGCCGTTGAAGGCCTGTCCACGCGCCAGCAGGCGGTGTTGAGCCTTTTGCCGTTGTTCTTCCACGTCAACCATCCACTGTTGCCGGGTTACGTTTCGGGCAACACGCCGGCCGGGGTGTCGAATTTCGAGCCGGACGCTCATGTCCTCGCCGAAGCCCAGCGCCTGACCCGCTCGTTTTCCTACAAGCCGCGCCACGGCAGCAATCCGCCACGGCCGATTCACGGCCTGTTTCTGATGGGCAGCCTGGGCACCCTGGCCCAAGCCGATCAGAGCGATATGGACGTGTGGGTGTGCCACAGCCCGGACTTGACCGAAAACGAGCTCGCCGAGCTGCGCAAGAAATGCCAACTGCTTGAAGCCTGGGCTGCCAGCCAGGGCGCCGAGGCGCACTTCTTCCTGATTGATCCGATTCGTTTCGTACGGGGCGAGCGCGACAACCAACTGAGCTCGGAAAACTGCGGCACGACCCAACACTACCTGCTACTCGACGAGTTCTATCGCACGGCGATCTGGCTGGCGGGACGCACACCCATCTGGTGGCTGGTGCCGGTCTACGAAGAATCGAGCTACGACCGCTACACCCACACGCTGCTCTCCAAGCGCTTCATCCGCGCCGACGAAAGCCTGGACTTGGGGCATCTGGCCTTTATTCCACCTGGTGAATTCATAGGCGCCGGCCTTTGGCAGCTGTTCAAGGGCATTGAGTCGCCGTACAAATCGGTGCTCAAGCTGTTGCTGACTGAGGTTTACGCCAGCGAACACCCCAGGGTCCAATGCCTGAGCCTGCGCTTTAAACAAGCGGTGTTCGCCAATCAGCTCGACCTTGATGAGCTGGACCCGTACGTCGTGGTTTACCGGCGCATTGAGGAGTACCTCATTGCCCGTAACGAGCCTGAGCGGCTGGAACTGGTGCGCCGGGCGCTGTACCTGAAGGTCAATCGCAAGCTGACCGGCAGCGGCGGTCGCACCCAGAGCTGGCAACGCTCGCTGCTCGAGCGCCTGGCCCACGAATGGAAGTGGGACCAGCGGCAACTGGCCCTGCTCGACAGCCGCAGCCAGTGGAAAGTCCGGCAGGTCAGTTCGGAGCGTCGCGCGTTGGTCAACGAGCTGAATTACAGCTACCGCTTCCTGACCCAGTTCGCCCGCAACGAACAAACCGTCAGCCTGATCAACAAGCGCGACCTCAGCGTGCTGGGCCGGCGCCTGTATGCAGCTTTCGAGCGCAAAGCCGACAAGGTCGAGTTCATCAACCCGGGCATCGCCCCGGACCTGGCCGAAGACACCCTGACGCTGGTGCACTCGCCCGACAAAAAAGAATCCGGGCAAAGCCAGTGGGGCTTGTACAACGGCAGTCTGACCGCGCTGGAATGGGAGCACTTCGCGCCGATCAAGCGCAGCCGTCATTTGCTCGAATTGCTCACCTGGTGCCACCGCAACGGCGTGATCGACAGCAGCACGCGCCTGGCCTTGCACCCCGGCAGCAGCGACCTGAGCGAATTCGAACTGTTCAATCTGCTCGGCAGTCTGCAACAAACCATTCCCCTGCCGCTGCCGACGGTTGCCGAAGAGCCTTTGCTGCGCGCCAGCGTGCCAAGCGAAATATTGATTCTGGTGAACGTCGGCGTTGACCCGCTCAAACATCACCGCGACCTGAACATCCTGATGACCACCGAGCGTACCGACTCGTTGAGCTATGCAGGGGTCCGGGAAAACCTGGTGCTGACCCTCGATCAGGTTACGCTCAACAGCTGGAACGAAGTGCTGGTCAGCCGTTACGACGGCGTCCACGCCCTGCTCGACTGCCTGCGCGATTACCTCAACAACCTGCCACAAGGCCCGCAGCAGCCAAAGCTGCGCGTGCGTTGTTTCTGCCATAACCGTGCGCAGTTCATTGCCCAGCGTGTCGAAGACATTCTCGACACCGCGCAGAACCTGCTGCTGAGCCAACTCAATCTGCGTTACTTGATCCAGGTCCAACAGCATTACCACGTACTGGAATTGGTGCCGGGCCAGGTCAAACATGCGGCGCTCACCTCCCTGCCTGCCCTGTTCGATTACCTGGCACAAGAGCAGTCCAGTTACAGCCCGCTGCATTTGGACCCGATGGCGCTGGAGGACCACGACCTGTCGCTGCTGCTGCCGATGGGACAGCCCGACAGCCTTCAAGTGTTCTATCGGGTAAGCGAAGGCCTGGCCGATCTGTACGTTCTCGATGAACTCAATGCGATGTGGCATCAGCGGTTGCCCTGGCATGACGAACAGAGCTTGCTGGTGCCTTTGCAACGTTTCCTGCTATCGATCCAGTACCGGCGTGACGCCTCGCTGCCGATGGATTCGGTACAACCCAAACATCCGGACATCCTGTATTACCAACTGCTGCCCAGCGGCACAGGTCGAGCACGTCGGGTCGAAGCCCGGCCGGCACCGCAAACCCCGGTCAACAAACCGTTCTACGACGTACAGGCGATCGTCGGCAAAGCCGCACCGGGCAAGGTGCAGGTCACGTTGTATTGCAATCAGCGGGAGTTTTCAGAGCTGGAGCACGGCGACCAACTGTTCAGCGTGGTCGCCCGGGAAATCGTCGAGCAGCGCCGCGAGACCGAACGTTACCGCTGCTACATCACCGACCTGGACCTGTCGGGCCTGCTCGGTGATGGTCAGGGTTCAAGCAATCTGTATCTGCGCTACAAGGCCGACCTGGAGCGCGCATTGAACGAGGCGCTCGAGCAGGTCTGACGAGAAATCATTCCGGAAAGTGGCCGCCCTGGGCCGGCTGCGATTCGACTTCCAGCAAGGTCAGTTTCAGGGTCTTGCCGCCCGGTGCCGGCCAGTCGATATGCTGCCCGACCTTCAAGCCCAGCAGTGCGCTGCCGACCGGTGCCAGGATGGAAATCTTGCCTTCGTCGGCATTGGCATCCTTGGGGTACACCAGTGTCAGGTGGTAATCCTTGCCACTGCTTTCTTCGCGGCAGTGCACACGGGAATTCATGGTCACGACATCGGCGGGCACTTCATCGTGGCCGACCAGGGTATCGGCGCGATCCAGTTCGGTTTGCAGCGCGATAACGCCCGGCAGCGTGTCATCCAGGCTGTCGATCAGACGCTCCAGACGCTGAACGTCCAGTCGGGTAAGGGTGATGGAAGGTGCGGTCATGATCAGGGCAGACTCCTTTCTTCTGCACGAAAAAAGCAAAACCCCGCCAGAAGAAGGCGGGGTTTTCACAAGCCTCGATGGGTTGAGGCGTATCCGGACACTATCACAGCTCAAAAAATATACAAGCCAGCGGCT
>Ga0247819_10001054_pt1 | contig 15300 bp, 17 predicted proteins | sample 13C_Xylose_Day6_FD_193428 | JGI IMG/M metagenome (GOLD analysis project Ga0247819, IMG submission 193428) | Soil microbial communities from agricultural site in Penn Yan, New York, United States - 13C_Xylose_Day6 | ecosystem: Environmental > Terrestrial > Soil > Agricultural land | place: USA...
ATCCATCACAAAGTGGTGGAAGCAGGTGGTGCCTGGGAAACTCAAATTGCCGGGTACTTCTTCGCTTGGACAAAAGACAAGAAGTGTTATCGCTTCCATCGCAATTCTCTCGATGACTTCAAGGAGTTTCTGGCTAACCAGAGTCTTTACGAAGGTCGTGATTTTACGATCGAAGTTGAACCTATTTACCAACCCATCGAAGCTGAGTTCGAACATCAGGGAAAATTCAGTACGCCAAGACCTAAACAGGTGAGTATCGTTGAGCAGTTGCGCAAACGAGATCCGCTTACTAAGTTCTTAGGTTTGCAGATGGGTGGCGGTAAGATGTACCTGAGTACGGTGAGTATGGCGTTCTGGAAATCCATGACGCTCATGTTCCTGTTGCCCAGGTATGTTGAAAAGACTGTCAGAGACCTGAAAGAGGTTCTGAAGTTGGAAGATCAGGATGTGTACACGATCGGTGGCACTGCGAACCTTTCGGATTTTATTCGAAATGTCAACGACATGGAACACAAGCCCAAGGTCGTTGTACTTAGCAGCGTCACCTACCAGTACTGGCTGACCCTTCAATCCGAGATGGATCATGGGGAACCTGTTCATGGTTTTGATTGCACACCTGAGGAGTTCTTCCAGCATTGTGGTTTTGGTCATCGAGTCATCGACGAGACGCACCAGTACTACAACCTGAACTTTCAGCTCGATTTACATACTCACGTAGAAAGCGCGCTGAGTATGAGTGCTACCTTTAAGACTCGGGATGAGTACTTAAAGACAATGTACGACTTGGCTTACCCTAAGGAAGTGCATTGCGTGTTGCCCGAACTCGATATCTTCACTCGAGTGGCGGCGTGGCATTACGACTTCATTGATTTGCGTGGGATTAAAACATCTGCTTGGGGACGAACTTCGTATTCGCATGTCGAGTATGAGAAGAGTCTACTCAAGAATAAGAAAGTCCTAAAGCAATATCTGCTCATGGTAAATGAGGTGGTACGAAAGACCTATCAGGTCGATCGAAAGCCTGGAGAGAAATGTCTGATTTACTTCTCCACAACTGCCATGTGCGAAGCTGCAAGAGACATCTTGCGCATGATTCACCCACAGCTAAATATCACCAAGTTCAATCAGGGCGATCCTTATTCGAATCTGGTGGATGCTGACATCTGTTGTGCTACGTTGGGTAAAGCAGGTACCAACGTGGACTTGAAGAATCTGACGACCGTGATTCTCACGATCGGCATTGATTCCATTCAAAGTAACCTCCAGGCCTACGGTCGCATGCGCGACAATAAAGCACTGTACGGTTCTACTCGCGATCCTCTCTTTGTCTACTTCGTGTGCAATAACTTCCGTAAGCACCGGGATTATGACAAGGCCAAGACCGAACTATTGAAACCGATTTCTATCGGGTTTGATCGGATGAGTCACAACGTTTCTTTGGGTGTGGTATAAACATAACCTACTGATGGCCTAGGCCATCAGTAGGGGCTTTATGACGCATCTTTTTTTCAGGGATATAAACAATTACACAGATATATCATGCAATGGAATACCCCTAATAAACATAAAAAGGAACCACTATGTTTGATATCAGTAAAGACAAAGATTTGAGTGAAGTTCGTCAAGACGTCACGAAGATGCGCGAAGAGTTTTTCGTGTATGAAAGTCGTACTCAAGGCGATACTCGCATTTGCCGGAATTTGAGTTTCATCTCCCGTGCTGGAACGAGTAAGCTCTTGCCGATCGGACCCTACCCTCTGATCGACAGAAGTCTCCAACCCAGTCGTCACGGCGTGAAGATGGCCATGGCTCGGCCCATCGTGCATGGTCAGCGCGTGTCTAATGGAGCAATCGATTTCGTTGGCTTCGGCGAAAACGCAGCATTGCCTTCCATCCTTTTTCCGCTCATCGAGATTCCGGAACACATGACGTGTCATATTCTCGTCATTCGTTCATCTGTTCAAAAGAACGAAGAAGAAAAAGAAACCGAAATCGTACACGGGTTGAAGATGCTCGCTAATATTCGTCCTGCTGCGTTTTACGCCAAGGATGCAAACGAGCGGGTGCTGGAAGCTATCCAAGACAAGCCGAGTATGGAAATTCAAGTACTGACTTTTGAAGGTCAGTACGAAGCTCGGGTTAGTCTGGATGTCTCGACGATGACCAAACTCAACAATCTCTACAAAACTTTCGCGGACGGCTTCGTTGACGAAAGTGAGTTCGAAGCGCTTCGCGAGAAGATTCTGTTGAGTCTCGTCGAACAAAACAGTTCGGTCAAGTAATACCTAGTTTTTCAAATATGCCCGGACAGCAAGATCCGGGTCCTTATTGCCAATTAAATAAAGCGAGAAAACAATGCAAACCAACCTCTTCAATTTCTACACCTCCAAGAACAACCTCGCCGTCAAGGCGGTCGTCGATCCTGCTCTGGAGAAAATGAACTCGATGGAAAAGTTCGCACGCAATATGCTGCGACTGACCTTCGAGAGTTTGTTGCTGGTCAATCAGCAGCCGGAAAATCGTCACAAGTACGCTGTCGATATCAGCGATCGTGTCGAAGCGGCACGTGAGTACATCTACCGTGCAAACGGTATTCGCCTGACCGACATCGAAGGCATGAAGAGCACCGAGGATGTGTACGTCCTCATCAATGCCATCACTCAGGGCGCCCTGAGCACTTGCATCGAATTGATCAAGTGGCAGTATCCGAACGCCACCATCCCCAATAAGTTGAAGGGACTGGATCGTGCACTCTTCGATGGCGTCAGCAGTTACATGATCGAACGGGCTATGTTTCTGCTCGTCGAGATCCTGGGTTTCTACAAGTACTACAAGCACCTGAACTCGCCGTTCCTGATCGATGTGACCGACATGTGCGCTTACGCCGCTAACCTTCGTGACATTGCCAAGTCCACTGGCGATGCGCGTTTCTACGGCATGATGGCAAACGATCGCAAGACTCGTCAGCTGCGTCATGCGTTGTACCCGCAAGAAAATGCCGACTTGAAGTTTTACGGCAGTCAGGACGATGAGCTGTCCCGGTTGGATCCGGTGGCTGTTCGTTATTCGAATACCGGTCATCTGCTGGGAATTCTTTGGGCATATTTCTCCGCCACCAATAACGGTGACAAGCCCAGCGAAATGATCGGATACCCGCGTCTGGAAGGTCTGGACAAAATCGAACTCACCGACAAGTTCTACATGTCGCTTACCAAAGTGGAGCACAAACGTGCTGCTGGCGATCTCTGGTTGGTTACGTTCGGTCTGGCAGATGCCCAGCAAATGTCATTCTTTGTTAAGGAGGAAACTGCACAACAAATGCTCGAAGTGAAGGCAATGTCAACGTTGTAAATAAGGAAAAGATCATGCAATACATTTACGTCAAGGGCGATGAGACCGATCCTATTGGTCAAACTCGCGTTGCAATGCTGGACGAAGAAGACAAGGTCGTCCGTGTCCTGACTCCTATTGAGATCATGGATCCGGAAGGCACCATCATCGCAACCCTCTACTCGGAAGAAGAAGCTCACGCCCTGGTGACGCATCTGAACCGCTAGTCCAAAAGTACCCAGTCATAAACCGAAGTACCCATGGCCTTAATTGGCCATGGGATAGTAAAGGAACAAGCATGAACCAAGTCAATGCAAACTACATCAAGGATTCCATCGCTGGTTTCTATACGGATCCGGGATCAGCCACGCCCCTGAAGATCGGGATGTTAAAGTCGATGAAGGAGAGAGGAGGCGAACTCTCCTACGACGAATGCATTACGTTGGCAAAGGACGCTCGTGATACCGCAAAGGCATGCGGTCCGTTCGATCCGGCGTATCAACCGTTCGTGGCCTTCGAACTGAACATGTTGAAGTACGCGTCACTTCTGAATGATGTCGAATGCCTGGGTCGGCACGATCATCAGGTGAAAGCAGAAGTTCTGCTGGAAGTTCTGGGTGAGACGGTTGAAGTCGATATCTGGCTCAATCGCGACGGCGCCGAAGCACACAACCCCAACATGGCAGTTGGTCATTTCCTCAATCGTCATCTGGTAAATGTCGGTCTGGCATCCGTTCGTCTGAGTAAGATGGATTTCTGCATTCTGAACGAACAGCAGATCAAAGAAAGTACCAAGTAACAATATGGCCCTTAGGTGAATGGGGGAGCTACATTCACCATGTATGTATTAAAGGAGATTTGAAAATGTTTGAACTCGTCTACACCCCGTCGGCTACTTTCACGGTCGATGGAGTTGACTATGTACTCTTGGCACGCACCATCCCTGGTATCTCTGGTACCGCCTATTCGATCCACCGTGTGGTCGATGGTAACGGAGTGGCACATGCGAAGACTACGTTCAATCCGAACATGATCACTCGTCACCGCGTTCCCGAAATCGACCAACTCGTCAAAGAACAACCTGGTCTGATCAAGGAACAAACGGAACGAGCAATCCAACAAGCTCTGCGCTATCTGGCAACGAAACGTCCTGAATTCAAGATCACGCCGTACATCCATTTAGGTTACGGCAGCATGGTGAAGATCCTCGCGGTCGTCTCCGATGCGTATCTCAATCGTTTCTATGTCCAAGGCCTGCGTCCTTCGATGTCCAATAACAAACAGCCACTGCGTAGCTTGGCCGACATCGAAACAAAGGTCGTCTCTCTGAATGTGATTCGTGGAGCAGTTGATGCTCTCGGTTTCTCGTTCAACGATGTCATGAGCGCGATGAAGAAAGCGAACTATCGCTGGACCATTCCGCGCAACATGATTGCAGAACTTTCCAAGGGTCGTGGTCCGAAATCCAAGGATACCATCGTTTCCCAAAGCCTTACGTATGACGACAAGAACGGAACGGTCTTTACCGAATACCAGTTCCGTGATTCTGCAACCAGTGCTATTCGACAAGAAGAAGCGACGTTCATTATCAAATCGACTCGCCAGTTCCCTGCCGGTACTGCCTGGCAGACGTTCTACGAAATGAATGACGAGACTCGTGCTCGTTATATGGCAACGGTATCGGCTATGCTTGACGTGGCAGACGCGCATGTTCCTGCACCGGCTACCAAGCCTTCCGCACCCACTCAACCCAAGCCTACTGGTCCGGCATACGGAGTGCGAAACTCCACCCATTAAAAAAATAGTGGAGTACGTAGTGATATAGGAAGATGTACGGTGCCATTGTGCGAAATGTACGTTTTCCTAAAATTAAGCAAGCGATTTCAATCAGTTAAGGCATGAGTCCAATCTCCGACCAGATGCCACTCAGAGCTAGACTAGATTGATAGGTAATCCGTGGCCCAAAGTCCGCTTGTGAAATCCAAACACGATTACAACACGGTTATCGTTGTGTTTGGTAATCCCAATTTTGGGTTAAGTTCTCGATGGCCGCCTCTGTTGCCGCCCGTTGTCCTTCGCCGCGCTGCGGCACTGGCCGTCCGTTAGATCGGGCGCGCCGTCGCAAGGAATCGATTACTGGACCTTCCTGGAACTCGCTTTGGCGCATAGCGCTACTTGCAGTTAACTTCATCCCGTATCCAGGTAGCGGACCAATACTTGCGTTGCAGTACGGTGCAGCGCAGGTCCTCCCGGCATTTCATGCCCGGAGTATCTCTGGACCTTATCGCCAACGCGAGCGGTCAGAGATTGATGCTTACTGCGTGGGAGCAGTCTGCATCCTGCAATACCTCCCCGGAAGGCTGGGGTATTGTGGGATGCTGCGTTGCATCGATACATGAAGCGTTGCAGGGAAACCCCCGGTAGTTTAAAGCCTAAAATATTTCAGCGATAGCTGAAAGGATGAGGGTACGAGCCGAAAACCCTTGCGGGGACCCAGTACCAAATACAATACCCTGCACCGGGCTATTCATGTATTTCGTTCTTTAACAGCTTGAACCAAACGTTATCGCTAGCCACCAGTTTCCCCAAAAGGGCCGTGTACTAGCGATGGCATGGTCGACCTAGGTCGACGCTCTGGCCTGGATCACTATCCTTTACGCGATAGCCCAGGCAAGTTACGAACTCGAACGAATCGATCTATTTAACTGAGGATTCGAGTGCGTAGCCTGTAGGGTTCTTTGAAAGAAGAACCCTATGGGGTACGCGAGAGGTGCCAAATCAAGAGAGGATACCTCAGGTAGGCTTCGGCCTACCTGAGAGTGTTCTATGCCGTCTAACTAAAATTGAGGTAATAATGTCCATCAATAAAGATTTCACGTTGGTCCTGGGTAGTGTCAATTCCCCCGACGAGGTTTCCTGGCTGAAAGATCTCGTCCAAGAGTACCTGAACACGAATGCTGTCGGCGAACACGCCATGCAGTACCTGCCGCTTCTGGAGACGCATCGTATTCGTCTTCTGAAGGATCCTGGTCCTGCCAATAAGACCATGTTGGAAGCGCAAGGCCATGACATTTTCATTTATCGACATGACGCTGAAATGTCGATGGATGGACTGAGCGCTTATGAACAGTTCAAGATGGGCCTGACGATGGCTGTCTTGTCTGGATTTCTCGAAGCTATGATGGGCAGCGTTCCCGAAGAGAAACGTCCCATGGTGAACTTCCATCTGGATCCGAATTTCAAGTCCATCTTGGGCATCCTGAATGAAGGGATGTACGGTGAGTTCGTCAAGCATCTGGAGCTGACGAACTACACCTTCAAGGTGGAGGTTGTACAAATCGCTTAAAATTTCACCACCCACGTAAGTGGTATGCCGAGTACTCTTTAGGAGATATTGAGATGGCAACTGCAGTCCAAAAGCAAAAGGTTCGCATCGCCGCCCTGCGTGCGTTCGAAGAAAATGTCGGTTCCGAAGAAGTCAGCCTGAAGTTGAAGGAAGCCGAAACGGACGACGTGGTGTACGAGGAAGTCAGAGACCTGGAACTCGATCAACTGGACGTGGACAGCCTCGCAAAGCTGGAAATCGTCCTGGCGTGTGAACAGGGCCTGGAGATCGAAACCGATACTCAGGATGAAGACAAACTCAAGGGCAGTAAGACCATCGGGGATTTCATCGACATCCTCGAGAAGATCTACAAGCTCGACACGTAGGAAGTAAAGCAACATGGCAATCGCCGAAAAAGTCAATCACCACGCTACCAACTCCTTCTTTCGCAATATCCTCGCGCATGTGCTCGAAGCGTTTGTGAACAAGGAAAACGTGGACTGGGTAAAGAACGTCAGCTACAGCGACACAGAATACCAACGTCTGAAGTTGTCGTTCCTCTACGCAGATATGCATATCACTCCGGATCGCGCCATCAAAATGGTTCGTGACATCATGATCGGCATGGATGCATCGCCCACCTCCGACATGCGTGGCAACATGTTCGTCATCCTGGATCGACAAGGCGTGACGTTCGGTGACGTGATTGACCTCATTCTGAAACGCGTTGAAGAGATCGAAGCGGAATGATCACAATCAAGAGCAAGCGTCAACGGTTTGCTCTTCATCTACCTACCGAGTATCACGTAACCTCAGAGTACTGGGACTTGATGCTCGGTAAGTTCAAAGATGAAGGCGATCGAAATGTTAGCGTGGCTGAAATTCTTCGCGCTGACATTGGTAATCTTCTTTCCAACATGGACTTCAGCGACGTTTGTGCTGAGGTCGTTCAAGTGGACATAACTCCCGAAGGACGGTTTGTAGAAGTAGAATTCAAGAACACGAAGACTGGCATGGCTCTTCTTTATCTCGCCATGACCGACAAAACCATCGGGTTTATACCCATCGTCAACACACATGGAATCCCGGAAATACAGCGCATCAGTATGTGCTACCTGCCTCAATAGGAATCAAACATGACCCAAGACCAACTCATCGCACTACTCATCGGTTTAACCGTAGGCCTCACCTTCATTGGTGTGATCTACGGACTAAAGAAAGGCGCGTTCGTTCGTGCACCGGTACGGGAAGTAGAAATCCCTACCAACGATGTCAATCAGCGTTTCAGACATGGCGCCGTGCCCAAGACTACGACTCCGACGTACGACAGTTTGGATGACGATCCGCGATACGTGTTGGTCAAGTGTACTCTGGAAGGTCTGCAAAAATTGGCAGTCAATGACAACTGGGGTAGTCTGAAGTTTACCCAGGAAGTCCTTCACCTGCTGAAGACTGCTTTGGAAGTACACGACTCCGCCAATGAGTACGAAGAATACAGCGAATACGCTTTTGGCATCATCGCCCTGGGCTTCGGTGCCATTCGCGATCATGTTGAAGCTCCACGTAATCTCGGCAGCCGCCAGATCCTTCTGAAGGAACTTGACGATTTCCTCGTCTCCAGTCTGTCCATTCATGTCGTCCAACACACGGTAGCCCAAGGCCGTGATCGTCGTGTTCACTTCAATGAACGCAGCGATGCTATGGTGAAGATCATTCTCGAATACTTCACTACGGACTTTCATACCCTGGCCATCGAACAGCCGTTCTTCACGACTCGACAGCTGCGTCAGGACTTCATGAAGAAAGCGATCAACCACTCGTACGCCGACGCATTTCACAAAATGGCTACGTACGCAGCAAATCGCGAAACGCGCGAGAAGGCCGACTCGATTCGTCGTGGTCGCACTCGCCGTGGCCGTCGCAAGACCACCAAGTAAACCCCCGTGAAAAGATGGCACACTTCGGTGTGCTGTCTTTATCATGCCTTTTATTTTCACCTAAGGAGTCATCGTGGTCGCACGTTGTCAGCGCCGACGCGGTTGGCAAGGATATCTCCTTAACGACCTGCACCTGCCATGGCCAAAAGACGTAACAGAGGCAGAGAAGGAACAATGGAAGTCTGAATACGAACAGTTGTTCAATGTGACGTTTCCTGTACCGATGTCATTGGTCTCAGGACGCTCTCAGAAGCCCGCTGTGCCGATTAAACTGTCTACCAGTCCCAAAGTACCCGATACTGAGATGACGTGGACAGGAGCTCCTTATGACATCATTCTTCTTAAGCAGTTTAAGAAGGACATATTGGAGCAACTGGAAAGTGAGTTGTCGAAACTTCCTCCGAATGAATTGAAGCGTTTGCAAGTAGCCTCCTACGAAGATGGGGTATTTGTAAAAGTGACAATTGGAGACAGGACGATTGATTTTCCACTTGTACGAACATAAGCCCTACTACTACCCCTAGGGGTAGTAGTAGGATCTATGCTATTTCTTTTTTGCTATTACTCGGCGGAGTAGTAGCGGGTCAGCTTTTCGCGAGCACCCTTATTGACGATCGGTTCGATCGCCTTGGCGATGTCCACGTTCTTGCGCAGCAGCGTTTGATTGCCACCGGTTTGAGCATCGACACGCAGCAGCTGGATCAGTCGTGTCAGTACACGAATGGCTGCCGGATCGAGGATCTGGTCGGGAGCCGAATCGATACCGCGCTGGCAGTACTGGATTGCGAAGCAGCCCTTCAGGTTGGCACGAACCGCGGCCACCACACCAGCCCACACTTCAGCGAAGTGATCACGTTCCTGAATCAGGATCGTCATGAGGGCGTTGTAGAAGATCGATTGCTGACGCCAGAGGCCGGAGGGAACTTGCGACTTGTTCGGTGCCATGGCATCGATGTAGCCTGCGATCTGACCCAGTGCCGACTTCGCGGAAGGAGATGCCACTTCGACAGCTTTCTTCCAGGCAGCCGATTCGGCGTAGGTCGTGACTTGTTCGGCAGTCGATTCACGCACGACAGCACCGCCAGGCAGTTGGGTCGTGGTGGCTTTGACCAACGTCACGCCTTGGTTCTGACGGGCTTTGACAGCATCTTGCTGAGCCTTCAGTGCGTTCTGTTGGTTCTTGCCGACCTTGGTCGTTTGCTGGGTAGCCGCCGGAGTCGCAGGAGCAGCAGCGGCAGCTTGCGTTTCCGAGGACTGATCCGCAACGGGAGGAACGACGACGGTCACACCAGCCGTACCCTTCTCGGTGATGGCGGAGGTGAGGTTGTCTTTCTGACCGTCTTCTTGACCGGCTTGGTTGTCTTGGGTGCTCATTGTAAATCTCCAGGGAGTAAATCGTTTCAGGAAGCCTGTTCGACAATGTCAAACAAAGCGATTTCGAGACTCTTGCCGTGCATGGCGCCCATCGATTCCAACATGACGTCGTTACCGAACTGAGAGAAGGCGACAGGAAGAGCATCGGGGTTCGAAGACAGCTTCGGACCCAAGCAGGTAGCGCAGTAATCAGGAGCGCCGGTCCGGCAAGTAGCGGGAGAACGACGCAAAACTGTCTTACCTAGGTAAGAACCTATATTATCCTCAGCGAGGATAATCGGTCCCTTTTCACCGATGATCGAATAACCCAAGAACTGGGTTTTGTTTGCATCATCGATAATGTCCGGCATACCGATCTTGGTACCGCAGTCATCCATCGGCATCTGAATGTTAAGCGCCTGACGAATCAGCCACTTAAATAGCTCACCGCCAGCCTGCGTTTCCACGCCGCGCTTGTAGGAACCAGATCGCATGCCGTTGTTGTAATCGGGGAAACGTTGGATATCGATACCGTCATCAAGAGAAGCCTTGATGTAAGGAGTCTTCGATCCATCACGCAGACCAGATTCAGAACCGACTGCGATCATCCGCTTCTTACGGATAACCGGGAAGTCCTTCTTGGAAATCAGGAATCGTTCTGCCAAGTCACCCTTGAACGAATCCTTGTCCATCTTGACCAACTCTGCTTCTACCTGAGCAGCGATTGCCTGATCGTCGATGTTGATGTTCGGATCGTTGAGGAGTTCATCACGACGCTTCAGAACAGCCGGATCAATCGAGAGAGATTTCGGACTGGCTGCCGGTACAAACAGCATCGCAAAGCTGCGAAGATACGAACCAGCCTCGTAATACAGCTCCAGCTGGCGAGGATAATAAAGCTCCGGGAGCTCGGCTTCCTGAGTCTCTGCATCATCCGCAAAGTTCTTAGCGATGCGCGTCTCAAACTTACCAAGATCGACTTGACCATTGGTAAACTTCTCTTTTGTGCCAAAGGGATACCAGAACATCACGGCATGCAAAAGAACACGACGATACTTGGTCGTCATGTCTTCGGTGATGAATGGTAACTCGCCCTTCTTGATGAAGATGTCTTCGTCGTAATCGATGAGAGGTTTCCCATTGGGTTTCTCATCGAGTTGCACCAAGCGACCAGCTTCAGGATCCTTGTAGAAGAACCCACCAGTACTTTGGTAAGCCATCCAGTCGGGCACTTGATCTTCTTTCTGATTCTCACGAACCAAAGAGAACATCCGAAGAACCCAACGCTTGTCGCGATAAAGTCCTTCATTCAGTGCGCGAATGAAATACTCGCGCTTATCCATTTATGATTCCTCCAGCCTTATCGCGGTTAATCGCTTCTTGCAGAAACTTCGAATAGCCACCATTGACTTTGATGACCTCGTTGATGAGCATGGTGACCCGTGACGAATCGGGAATGACTCGCTCCGCAGTTGCACGAATTGCGGTAAGAGGATCGTTCACACCGTCGCTACTGACCAGTGCCAGACCGTAGATTTCGAGCGACAGCTTTTCCATGTTGTTGTTTTCGATCAGGTCGTTCAGAACGCCGCTATCCAGATAGGCTTCCAGAACCTGACCCATGAGTGTCGCTGCAATGAAGTCGTACAACTTCAAATGCTGGTGACCACGACTGGCCACGTATTCGCGATAGGCACGGATACGCAGCAGGTAGTTCTTCTGTTCGTCCGATTCCATTTGGTCGTATGCAGAATCAGCACGATTGATCATGAGTTTCTGAATACCGCGAATGAGAGACGGGGACACGCTGTCGATGAGAGTGCAGATGTTATCCATCGACTCTTCGATCAGAAGGGCCAGTACGGTAGCCAGGCGTTCCGTATCGTCCGTATCGATTCCGACCAGCTGGATGAGCGTAGACACATCGTCGTAGTTATCGATCATGTACATCCCCTTCAGGAGACGGAACATGTCATCGATCGTAGCTTCTTCAGAGAACTCCACGCCGAAGGTACGCATGTCTTTGATGAGGGCGGTCTGAAGGAAAGCCACGATCTCATCGCGGATCTGATCTTCGCCCTTCACTGTGATTTCGCTCTTGACTTTGAAGTCGTCGCCCTCGTCCAAATCACGAGGATCGCTGGTGCTTACGGGCGCCAGAGCCATCGCCATCAGGTCATCCTGGATGGTCTCATATGGCCCGGCTTCCATGAAGAGGATGATATCCGTATAGAGCACAAGTGCTTCCGGAGTATACATCGGCTCCATGAATTCATCGAGAAATGTGGTAAGCAATTAAAATTCTCCTGGGGTATCCTATCTACTGACTCATTAGAGTAAGCAGACCGTAATAAATTAATGGCTTTCGATTATTGTCTGGAAACAACCACTTTAGGCTATAGAGAACAACATGTCCCGTTCCGCAAATCGCACGAACAAACTCCAGGCTCGCCGCGATGGCAAGCCGATGAACAATGGTGCTCGCCGCCGCATTGATCGCGAAAAGACTTCGCGCTGCTGGTACCAGCTCAAAACCGTCCATAAGAGGAGCGAGGGTCACTTCACGAACCTGGGCACTCTCATGGCCCAGTACAACAACGTCGCCGTGTTTACGGCAATGACGAAAGAAGAAACCGACGCCTTCCGTGCAACGATCGCACAGATCAACGAAAAGGCCGCCATCTTCGAAACGCGCCTGGCCGAACTCTGGGCACGTCACGAACACAAGAAGACCCTGTGTCATGATCTGACCGAAATGGTCCAGGCATTCGACCTCTTCGAAGCCTACCAGACCTTCGACACAGATCTGTTCACTTCCTTCAAGCCGCTCTTTGACAGCCTGACGGAACAGTACAACGGCAAGCTGGACGCCATCAACGAATTCGCCAAGACCATGACGCCCGAACAGGTCGAAGCGCTGCGTGCCAGCACCATTCAGCCGACGACCGATCTGCTCGTCGAAGCTCCCGCAACCGAAGCAGCGGCACCGGCGGCCTAAGCTTTAACTGGAATAGATTCAATGTCTCTTGTTCCTGAAAATACGCCAGAAGACGACAAATCGGCTCCTGGCCTCAAACACGATGTGGATGGCGACACGAAGGGCACTGATCCTTCGGTAGACGTCGGTCAGCAGAGTCTGGACGATGCACTGTCGTACTCGGGCCGTGCGGAAGCTTTCGGTCGTGAGATCCTGTCCGGTATGGTTGGTCTCCCGGTCGAGCAAGAAAAGCGGGTGAAGAACCATCAGCTGGACTTCCCCATGGTCCGCGAATATCCGGAAGACGATCGTCGTCTGGATACGGATGTGTTGATTCCCATTCTGCCCGATACTCCGGCCGCTATCGAAAAGCGCCTGGAAACCCTTCGTGGCAACTCGCTGGACAAGACTGAAGAAACTCAGTCGTGGGTGGAGACGATTCTCGAATCGTTCAAGTCCAGCCCCGGCGCTGGTCTCTTCGAAGATCGTTTGGACGATCCGGAAGCCAAGTGGGTACAGCGCATTCTTCACAAGGGTGGACAAGTCGGTGGTATCGGCAAGCCTTCCATGAAGACTGGTGGCACAACCGAACTCGCATCCCGTCGCGCTGTTCTGGCTGCCCGTGCTCGTCTGAACATCGGTGCTCCGATCAACACCACGTTCGTGAACTCGGGTTTCTCGGCAACGAGTGAACCGATCAGTGAACGTGAAATCGTTCGTCTGTGGTCACGCATCATCGGCAATGCCGACCGTCTGGGTCGTCGTACCCACGGCATGCTATTCTCCAACAGCCAGGTCTATACCGAACAGGCTGTCTACGAAGAATGGCTGGGTTCGCTTGCCATGACGTCCATCAAGGATCTGGATCTGTCCAAGTTGGTCGACATTCTCGTCATCGACGACATGAAGATCATCAGCCATGCAGTGGCTACCAGCATGTACCCGAACGGTCTTCCGTTTGTGCGTGCTGTCTGGAGCGATGACCAGACTCTGCCCAAGAAGGAAATCAAGCAGGTCCTGGACATCTCCAAGTGCCTGGTTATCGATGAAAGCTCCCTGACTCAGGAACAGCTCGATCACCTCGTGCGTCGTCGTGAAGACGATACCACTGTGGAACAGGTCAAGAAGTATCAGGACTCCCTGGTCTTCCGCAACCGCAACTCCGTCGTGGAACTGGACGAAGGCATCAAGGTCACGCTGCGCACGCCGACCCTGCGTCAGTACTTCGAAACCGGCGATCGCTGGATCTCGGAACTGAACCAGATCGCTCGCGAAGCTCTGGGCGACAAGATCACCGACGGCTCGCGCAACAAGTACGTGGAAAAGCTCCAACGTGCTTCGCGTCTGTGCAAGTACGCCCACTACGTCAAGAGCGTAGAGATCGACGATACCGTGTACGAAACCGACTCGGGCATCCGTCAACTGCTGGAAGCATTCTCGGCACGTGACTGGGTGGCAGAGAAGTTCTACACCGGCATCACCGATTACATCAACGCTTCGCAACTTTCGATTGTGGCTACGCAAAGCTTCAACGAGTACGAAGACAAGGTGACCCTGGGCACCAAGTTCCCCCGCCTCATCCCGCTTGATGCAACCTCGATTTTTTTTCAATTGGTCGAGCAGAAATTGCGTGGGATCGTGTCTCGGGAGAAGGAGGACATGTAGTCCAGGAATACTTCAAGGAAGTCGGAGAAGGAGAACGTCCTACAGAGATAAATCTCTTAATGGACATTCTCCACAATACCTACGCTCCACATCCCGTGGAAGCAGATCTACTCATGCGTGCCAAGTATGAGTCAGCATTTGGTATCTACGACCATTATGGTCCTGACGACCCTGAAGTACCCTGGCCATTGATGTACAAGTCCGAGAGAGAAGACTACAACCGTCTGAGACTCTTGGATTTGCGCATCGATCAATTTGTCCAGAACAAGATCGGTTCCCTTGCGAACATCTCGTTCGATGAGTTCATGAACTACCCACGCCGGGAACTTCTACAACTCGTCGATTCTTGTCGCAAGCATTGCAAGATTCTGAATAACTCGACCGAGGGTGAAGCAGCATCTGCTGCCGCTGCAATTGCTGCAATCAAGAAGCAACAGCAGCAGCAATAAGCATAGTCTCCAGGAGCCGAAAGGCCCCTGGAGGTTCTATGCCGTTTAATTTTACCAAGTAACATTGCTCTATGAATACGGGAGTATTTAGATTTATTCAGACATATATAACCATCGTGAATATCCCCAATAAACATCCATAAAGGAAACACAATGTCCAAAATTCAAGGTAAGAAGAACTACTCGCACTCTCAAGCAGCCGTCATTGCCGCCATCGGCGAAACTCCGCGTATCTGGAAGGAACAACGCGATGCATCCATCGTC
>Ga0247819_10001055_pt1 | contig 15297 bp, 10 predicted proteins | sample 13C_Xylose_Day6_FD_193428 | JGI IMG/M metagenome (GOLD analysis project Ga0247819, IMG submission 193428) | Soil microbial communities from agricultural site in Penn Yan, New York, United States - 13C_Xylose_Day6 | ecosystem: Environmental > Terrestrial > Soil > Agricultural land | place: USA...
GCGCTCTGCCCGTAGGGCCGCGACCCCACATCGATGGCGTTTTTCAGGCAGCCCGGCACCGAACGGTTGTATTCCGGGGTAACGAACAGCACCGCATCGCTGCGGCGGATTTCGTCGCGAAAACGCTTCCAGGCCTCTGGCGGTGCGTCGGCCTCGACGTCCTCGTTGTACAACGGCAGATCGCCGATCTCGACGATCCTCAGGGCAAGGCTGGACGGCGCCAGTTCCGAGAGTGCGCGGGCGACCTTGCGGTTGTAGGAATCCTTGCGCAAGCTACCGACGACAACCGCTACCGAATACACCTGGCTCATGGCAATTTCCAACCTTCGCTGAGTAAAGGGACGTTGTAGTTATAGATGACCGTTCCTCGGCGCCTTGGTTTTTTTTCCGCGGGGCGAAAACTTCCGACGCTGTTCCACGGTCTATGCCTGCAGACATTTCCCACGCAATTCAGAGGTTTCCACCCAAATGGCAGCAGTAATGGTCGGCCAATTCCACGCCCGTGACGCCGAAGGCCGCATCTACCCCGTGCACGAGTTCCAGGAGTCGACCCTGCAAACCGACGGCAGCACGCTGGGCGCCCCCATCACCACCTATCGCCTGGCCATCGGCGACAAGGTCAACCACCTGGGCGAAAACCGCTTCGAACTGGCGCGCAGCGGCGTCGAGATCATTCGCATTCCTTGATGCAATCCACCGTGTAGCGGCCGCTTTCGTTCTGCAGGCCGTGCACGTCGGCGACGAAACCTGGGAAGCCCTGGTTGAACGCCCGGGCGAATGCCAGGTAATCGAGTATCGAGCGGGTCGCCTCGGTGAACCGCTCGCCCGGCATGATCAATGGAATACCAGGCGGGTACGGCACCAGCATCACCGCCGCCACGCGCCCCAGCAGCATCTCGATCGGCACCGCTTCCACCTCACCGCGCACCATCTGGTCATAGGCCCGGGCCGGGCTCACGGCTACCTCCGGCAAGCGCGTGAACAGCCGCTTCAGCTGCTTGGCCGTGGCATTTGCCCGGTAGCAGCCATGCAACTGGTCGCACAGGTCGCGCAGGCCCATACCCTGGTAGCGTGAGGCATCGGCAGCCACCACGCTCGGCAGGCAGTTGTTCAGGGCGGTATTGCCGTCATAGTGGCGCTTGAACTCCAGCAACTCGGTAAGCAGGGTGCTCCACTTGCCCTTGGTGATGCCCATCGAGAACAGCACCAGAAAGCTGTAAAGGCCGGTTTTCTCCACCACCAGCCCCCGCTCCCAGAGGAACTTGCTGACCACCGCCGCCGGGATGCCATGCTCGCCCAGCGCACCGCCCGCGCTCAGGCCCGGCATCACCAAGGTCACCTTCAGCGGGTCGAGCAGCACATAGTCGTCCGCCACTTCGCCAAAGCCATGCCACTCCGCCCCCGGCTGCAGCAGCCAGTCCTGCGCGGCCAAACGGTGGATGCCTTCGGCACTCGGCGGCTGCCAGATGCTGAACCACCAGTCGTCGGCAGCGATATGCTCGCGCAGGTTGGCCAGGGCACGGCGAAAGCTCAGCGCCTCGTCGAACATTTCCTGCAACAGCGAACGCCCGGCCGGCCCCTCCATCATGGTCGAGGCCACATCCAGCGAAGCGAGGATGCTGTATTGCGGCGAGGTCGAGATGTGCATCATGAACGCTTCGTTGAAGCGGTCACGGTCCAGCTGGCGCCTGGCCCCGTCCTGCACATGAATCATCGAGGCCTGGCTGAACGCGGCCAGCAGCTTGTGGGTGGAATGGGTGCTGAACACCAGCGGGCTGTCTGCCGCGCAGGCCGTGCCCATGGCATGGCGCCCGGTGAAGAACTCGTGGAAGGCCGCATAGGCGAACCAGGCTTCGTCGAAGTGCAGCACCTCGACACTGGCGCCCAGGCTCTGCTTGATCAGCCCGGCGTGGTAGCACAGGCCGTCGTAGGTGGAGTTGGTCACCACCGCCAGCTTGATGCGCTGCCCGCGATCGCGGGCAAGAGGGTTGGCCTGGATCTTCGCCTGGATCGCCTCGGCGCTGAACTCGCTGAGAGGGATCGGGCCGATGATGCCCAGTTCGTTGCGCTCGGGGCACAGATAGAGGGGAATGGCACCGGTCATGATGATCGCGTGCACCACCGACTTGTGGCAGTTGCGATCCACCAGCACCAGGTCGTCGCGGCCGACCATGGCGTGCCAGACGATCTTGTTGGCCGTGGAGGTGCCATTGATGACGAAGAAGGTATGGTCGGCGCCAAAGTTGCGTGCGGCCCTGGCTTCGGCTTCGGCCAAGGGGCCGGTGTGATCGAGCAGCGAGCCCAGCTCCGGCACGGAAACGGACAAGTCCGAGCGCAGGGTGTTTTCCCCGAAGAACTGGTGAAAGGCCTGGCCAACCGGGCTTTTGCGATAGGCCACGCCGCCGCCGTGGCCCGGGGTGTGCCAGGAATAGTTGGACTGCGCGGTGTGCTGTACCAGGGCCTTGAAGAACGGCGGCAGCAGGCCGTCGAGGTAGATGTGTGCGGCACGCGCCACCTGGCGCGCAAGAAACGGCACGGTGTCTTCGAACAGGTAGAGGATGCCGCGCAGCTGGTTGAGCTCGCTCATGGCTTCGGCGGGGGCGTTTTCCAGGGTCACCTGTTCGCCCAAGGCGAAAATCGGCAGGTTGGGCGCACGCAGGCGGGCCAGTCGAATCAGCTCGGCCATGCTCTGCAGCAGGTGAGTATTCTCGCCGACGCCCTCGGCGGCAATCAGCATGCAAGCCAGGCCATGGTGGGTGGCGGCGACCAGGCAGGCCTCGGCATGGTCGGCGGCGGCGAGGATGGCAAAGCCGTCCTGGCGCAGTTCCTCGGCGATGCCCCGCACGCGTTCGCCAGCGACGCTGTCGGCCTTGATGGCACGGTGGACAATGAGGATGGGGAACTTGAGGTCCTTGTACATCAGGTGGCTACCTCCGAAGGACATGGCGTCCATTTCAGGGTAGTTGAGCCTTGTACTGCCTGTACTGGCCTCTTCGCGGGTGAACCCGCTCCCACAGGGACTGGATTGTTTTCAAGACCAGTCGATTGTCTGTGGGAGCGGGCGCGCCCGCGAAGAGGCCGGTACAGGCTGAAAATCAGCTAGCAGGTGTCTCGGTCAAAGCCTGCCACATGGATGGCCCACCCGCCGACTTGGCAATGGCCGCCAGGCGCTCGGCATGCGCCTCCAGCTCCTCGGCACTGGCCATGATCACCCGCCCGGGCACACGCCCGGTAATACGGCGAATCTCGCTGCCGCCAGCACCGCCCCCTTCATCCCCCGATTCTGCCCCATGCCCGGCCAGCGACAGGCTGGTCTGGCCACCGGTCATCGCCAGGTAGACGTCAGCCAGCAGTTCCGAGTCGAGCAATGCGCCGTGCAGTTCACGGCCCGAGTTGTCGATGTCGTAGCGTTTGCACAGCGCATCCAGGCTGTTGCGCTGCCCCGGGTGGCGCGAGCGCGCCAGCAGCAGGGTGTCGAGGATCGTGCAGTGCTGCGAAATGTCCGCGCGGTCGTGCTGGCCCAGCAAGGCAAATTCGTTGTTGATGAAGCCAACGTCGAACGCCGCGTTGTGGATGACCAGCGTGGCGCCCTGGATGAACTCGAAGAACTCCTCGGCCACATCGCCAAAGCGCGGCTTGCCGACCAGGAAGGCATCGGTGATGCCGTGGACGTTGATGGCGCCCTCGTCACTCTCGCGGTCCGGCTGCAGGTAAACGTGGAAGTGCCGCCCGGTCAGGCGCCGGCCGATTACCTCGACACAGCCGATCTCGATGATCCGGTGGCCTTCGCTGACCGGCATACCCGTGGTTTCGGTATCGAGAATGACGAACCGTTTATCTTGCTGCTGCTCCACGCGGGGCGCTCCAACTTGCATCAGTTACAAAGGGCGCAATTGTACCCCAGCTCAACGCTTGGCGCGCACCTCATCGACGCCACGGTTGGCCAGCTGATCGGCGCGTTCGTTGCCGGGGTGGCCGATGTGCCCGCGTACCCACTTCCAGGTCACCTTGTGGCGGTTGACCTGCTCATCCAGCTGCTGCCACAGGTCGGCGTTCTTCACCGGCTCCTTGGCCGCGGTTTTCCAGCCGCGCTTCTTCCAGTTGGTCATCCATTCGTTGATGCCCTTCATCACGTACTGCGAGTCGGTGGTCAGCACCACCTCGCATTCGCGCTTCAGCGACATCAGGCCCTGGATCGCAGCCATCAGCTCCATGCGGTTGTTGGTGGTTTCACGCTCGCCGCCCCACAGTTCCTTCTCGACGCCCTTGTAGACCATCAGCACGCCCCAGCCACCAGGGCCCGGGTTGCCCTTGCAGGCACCATCAGTAAACATCTCGACGCTATCGCTCATGTACCACTCTTGAAGTCAGTGCTTGTCAGTTTCGGGGTTGGCCGCCGTGCGGTTGACCTTGGCCAGCGGCAGCGGCAGCAGTTTGCCCATCGGCTCGCGGCGCTCCGGGCGCAACGGCCGCAGGCCCACCACCATCTTGCGCGCCACCAGCAGGTACACCCCGCCTCCGGAGCCCTGCCAGCCGCCGGCCATCCGTTCCCAGCCCTGCAGGCGGTGCTGCCAGGCCGGCGAGGCAAGCGGCGGACGATAGCACCCGAAGCGGCGTTTCTCCAGCGCGAAGCCCAGCAGGTTGAGCCAGTCGCCCACCCGCGACGGCGAGATGCAACGGGCCTTGCGCAGGGCGCCGTGGCTGAAGAAATGGCGCATGCCCCAACTGCTCCAGGGGTTGATCCCGACGATCAGCAGGTGCCCGCCAGGGCGCACGGCGCTGGCCGCCTCGCGCAGCAGGCCGTGGGGCGACAGGCTGAAATCCAGGCCATGCTGCAGCACCACCACATCGGCGGCGTGCTCGCTCAGCGGCCAGGCCTGCTCTTCGCAGACAATCTCCACCCCCGGCAGCGGCGCGCCGAGGCGCACGTTGCGCTGCACCTGAGGCGCGCTGGGCGGTGGCTCGGCGCAGGGCCCGTAGTGCACAAGGTAACCCCCGAAGAAGCGCCCGAGCTCTTCTTCCAGCAGTTTTTCCTCCTCCTTGAGCATCAGTTGGCCGAGTGGGCCGTTGAACCACTCACGGGCCAGGCTGATCAGCTTGACCCACTCCGGGTCGGCCTGGGCAAAGGCTTGGTCGGTCATTGCGCTCTCCCTCGAAGGTTCTCGCACCGCGCCATCGCGGCTAAGATGCCTTCATGTGCCACGCTAGGCGAATCGGATCCGCACCATGATACAGATCGATGCTCTCCCCGCTTTCTCCGACAACTACATCTGGTTGTTACAGGATACTGCCAAACGCCGCTGCGCGGTGGTCGATCCGGGTGACGCCGGCCCAGTGGAACGTTGGCTGTCGGCCAACCCCGGCTGGGTACTGAGCGACATCCTGGTCACCCACCATCACAATGACCACGTCGGCGGCGTGGAGCGGCTCAAGCAACTGACCGGCGCCCGCGTCTGCGGCCCGGCCCGCGAGCACATTCCCTGCCGTGACCTGGCGCTGGACGAAGGTGACCAGGTGACCGTGCTTGGCGTGACCTTCCAGGTGCTGGCCGTGCCCGGCCATACCCTGGGGCATATCGCCTTGTTCAGCGACCAGCCGGCAACACCCGTGCTGTTCAGTGGCGACACATTGTTCGCCGCCGGTTGCGGGCGCATGTTCGAAGGCACCCCCGAACAGATGCAGCCTGCCCTCGCCCGCCTGGCAGCCCTGCCAGAGCACACCGAAGTGTACTGCGCCCACGAATACACCCTGAGCAACCTGCGTTTCGCCAAGGCGGTGGAACCCGGCAACCCGCACGTTCAACAGCGGTTCGAGGACGTTACCCGTTTGCGTGGCGAAAATCGCATCACATTGCCATCAACGATCGGTCTGGAGCGCCTGACCAATCCCTTCCTGCGCACCTCTGAAACATTAGTTAAACAAAAAGCAGACGAATGGAAGGGACATTCAAACCCCTCGCATGTCGCTGTTTTTGCTGCCTTGAGGTCTTGGAAGGACACCTTCTGATAACCTCAAGATATATCGCAAGCGATGGTCAAAGGTTGACCAGGCCCGGAGCGGTTTCTAGAATCGCCGAAATTTTTCGCCCGGAAACCTGTGTCAGCCGATGTCTTCCCGTAGCCGCAGAACCTCTCATTCCGTCGCCCTGACGCGCCTGGCCCAAATCAGTGCGCTGGCCCTGGCCGCCACTTTGGTGGGCTGCCAGAGCACCCGTCAGCTCGACGAATCCGATAGCGTTCGCGCGCACAACTACCAGGCGCGGATCAAGCACAAGCCTTCACCGCTGCTGGTCAAGCCGGCCGAGCAGGCACCCCAGGATGTATGGGAACGCATGCGCCAGGGCTTTGCCCTGCAGGACAACATCGACGTCAACCCGCGCATCGAGCAGCAGCGTCTGTGGTTTGCCAGCAACCCAAGCTACATCGAAAGCGCCGGCGAGCGTGGCAGCCTCTACCTGCACTACATCGTCGAGCGCCTCGAAGAGCGCGACATGCCGCTGGAGCTGGCCCTGCTGCCAGCCATCGAAAGCGCCTACAACCCGATGGCCTACTCGCGCGCCCACGCCGCAGGCATGTGGCAGTTCATTCCGTCCACCGGGCGCCACTTCAACCTGCGCCAAACCAACTTCTACGATGGCCGTCGCGACGTGACCGCCTCGACCAATGCCGCACTCGATTACCTCAGCCGCCTGCACGACATGTTCAACGGCGACTGGCTGCTGGCCCTGGCTGCCTACAACGCCGGCGAAGGCACGGTCAGCCGCGCCATCGAGCGCAACGAGCGGCTCGGCCTGCCCACCGACTACTGGAACCTGCCGCTGCCGCAGGAAACCCGCGACTACGTGCCCAAGCTGCTTGCCCTGTCGCAGGTGGTACTCACGCCGCAAGCCTATGGCGTGAACCTGAACCCGATCGCCAACGAACCTTACTTCGAGGCGGTGGCCATCAACGACCGCCTCGACCTGTCGCGGGTAGCAGCCTTCGCCAATATCGACGAAGACGAGCTGATCCAGCTCAACCCGGCATTCAAGAAGCGCATGACCGTGGACGGCCCGCAGCAGCTGCTGGTACCCACCGCCAAGGCGCAACTGCTGAGCGACAGCCTGTCCAACCTCAAGCCCGAGCAACTGGTCAGCCTGCAGCCGAACAAGGCCGTGTTCGCCCGCGCCGTGGCCGAAGCCAAGGCCCCGATGGCGGCGCGCAGCTACCGGGTCAAGCGCGGCGACAATCTGGGCGCAATCGCCAAGGCCAACCGCGTTTCGGTCAAGGACATCAAGCGCTGGAACCGTCTCTCCGGCAACAGCGTGCGCGCTGGCCAGGTGCTGGCCCTGCGCGGTGGCAGCGCGCCGAGCGCTGCTGGCAATCGGGTAGCCGCCTCCGGGAAGCGCTCCACGCAGTACAAGGTACGCAAAGGCGACTCGCTGTACCTGGTGGCCAAGCGCTTCAACGTGGAAATGAAGCACCTCAAGCGCTGGAACCCACGCAGCGGCCATGCCCTGAAGCCAGGCCAGACCCTGACCGTCTACCTCTCGCATTGATGTAGTGCGGGGCCGCTGCGCGCCCCATCGCCGGCAAGCCAGCTCCCACACCGACCGCATCGACTTGAAGTCTTGTGCAGTACCTGTGGGAGCTGGCTTGCCGGCGATGGGCTGCAAGGCAGCCCCTTGCAATCCTCAAGTTCGCACTCTTTTTCCAACCCCACCAAGCTGTTACTGTACCCCGATCAAAGCCCAACGCCTCTGGATCGGATGCCGACTTGATACGTCCCCTCCTGCTGTCACTCAGCCTGGCCTTGAGCTTTCCCGCAGCCGCGATGGTGAGCGAAAGCCACGGATACGCGCAGTTCGGCACGCTCAAGTACCCAGCCACATTCACCCATTTCGACTGGGTCAACCCGCAAGCGCCCAAGGGCGGCACCTTGCGGGCCATGGCTTTCGGTACCTTCGACACCCTCAACCCCTACACCTTCAAGGGGTCGAGCCCGATTACCACGCCCAATTTCCAGCAATACGGCGTCAGCGAGCTGAACGAGCCGCTGATGGTCGGCACCGGCCAGTACGACCCGTCCGGCGACGAACCAACCTCCAGCTACGGCCTGATCGCCCGCTCTGTGGAGTACAGCGAGGACCGCAGCTGGGTAGTGTTCAACCTGCGCCCGGAAGCCCACTGGCATGACGGCAAGCCGATCACCTCGGCAGATGTGGCCTTCTCCTACCGCACGCTGCTCAAGGATGGCCACCCGATCTACCGCACCAACCTGCAGGAAGTGCAGCGGGTGGACATCCTTGGCCCGATGCGCATCCGCTTCGTGTTCAAGCGCGCCGGCAACCCGTTGCTGATCCTGCGCCTGGGCGAAATGCCGGTGCTGCCCAAGCACTACTGGCAAAAGCGCGATTTCAAGGCCACCACCTTCGAGCCCCCGCTGGGCAGCGGCCCCTACCGCATCACCCAGGTCCAGCCTGGGCGCCGGCTGGTGTTCGAACGGGAGAAGAACTACTGGGGCAAGGACCTGGCGGTGAACCGTGGCAAATACAACTTCAATCGCGTGGAGTACGAATTCTACCGCGACGCCACGGTCGCCTTCGAAGCGTTCAAGGCCGGCGAGTTCGACATCTATATCGAGCACCAGGCGAAGAACTGGGCCAACGGCTACAACTTCCCGGCCGTGCGCCGGGGCGAGGTAATCAAGGCACAGATCCCGCACCGCATCCCCACGCAAACCCAGGGCCTGTTCATGAACAGCCGCAGGGCCACCTTCAGCGACCCACGGGTTCGCCAGGCGCTGGGGCTGATGCTCGACTTCGAGTGGACCAACCGCGCGCTGTTCAGCGGCGCCTATCGCCGTTCGACCAGCTACTACCCCAACAGCGAGTTCGCCGCCACCGGCCTGCCCACCGGCAAGGAGTGGCTGCTGCTGGCGCCGTTCCGCGACCAATTGCCGGCCAGCCTGTTCAGCGAACCCTACAAGGTCAGCCAGACCGATGGCCGCGGTATCAGCCGCCACACCCTGCGCCAGGCCCTCGGCCTGCTCGCCGAGGCCGGCTGGAAACTGAACGGGCAGCGCCTGGTTGACAGCAAGGGCCAGCAGCTGCGCATGGAGCTGCTGCTGGTAAACCCCAACCTTGAACGCATCCTGCAACCTTATGTCGAAAATCTGGCCAGCATCGGCATCGATGCGCGCTTGCGTACCGTGGACCGCGCCCAGTACAAACAACGCCTGGACCAGTTCGATTTCGACATGATTCTGATGACCCTGAACCAGACCCTGAGCCCCGGCCTCGAACAGTGGCTGTACTTCCACTCCAGCCAGGCCACGACCAAGGGCAGCAAGAACTATGCTGGGGTCAAGGACCCGGTGGTCGATCATCTGCTCGACACCCTGCTCGCCGCCCGTACCCGTGATGACCAGGTCGCCGCCGCCCGCGCCCTGGACCGGGTGCTCTCATGGCAGTACTACATGATCCCCAACTGGTACCTCGACAATCATCGCCTGGCCTACCGCAACCGGTTCGCCTTCGTCACCACGCCGCCCTACACCCTCGGGCTGAACAGCTGGTGGATCAAGACCTCGGAGAAAGCCCAATGACGCCAACGCACCGACTGCGCCGGCTGGCCGGCAGCCTGTTGCTTGCCTGCCTGAGCCTTTCCGCCCTGGCCGCACCGCAGCACGCGCTCACGCTTTATGACGAACCGCCCAAGTACCCGGCCGACTTCAAGCACTTCGACTACGTCAACCCTGACGCGCCCAAGGGCGGCACCTTCCGCCAGTCCAGCTTCGGCGGTTTCGACAGCCTCAACCCGTTCATCAACAAGGGTGTGCCGGCCGAGAATATCGGCAGCATCTACGACACCCTGATGCGCCAGAGCCAGGACGAGCCGTTCACCGAGTACGGCCTGGTGGCCGGCAAGATCGAAAAGGCCCCGGACAACAGCTGGGTGCGCTTCTACCTGCGCCCCGAGGCACGCTTCCACGACGGCCACCCAATGCGCGCCGAAGACGTGGTGTTCACCTTCAATGCCCTGATCAAGGACGGCGCGCCGCTGTACCGCCAGTACTATGCCGACGTCGCCGAAGTGGTCGCCGAAGACCCGCTGACGGTGCTGTTCACTTTCAAGCACAAGAACAACCGTGAGCTGCCGCTGATTCTCGGCCAGCTGCCGGTGTTGCCCAAGCACTGGTACGAAAGCCGCGAGTTCAACCGCGGCAACCTGGAAATCCCGCTGGGCAGCGGCCCGTACAAGGTCGCCGAGGTCAAGGCCGGGCGCTCGGTGCGCTACGAGCGGGTCAAGGACTACTGGGCCAAGGACCTGCCGATCAACCGCGGCTTCTACAATTTCGACGTGATGACCTTCGACTCCTACCGCGACACCACGGTCGCCCTGGAAGCGCTCAAGGCCGGGGCGTTCGACTATGCGCTGGAAGTCAGCGCGAAGAACTGGGCCACTGCCTACAACGTACCCGCCGTGCGCGATGGCCGGCTGATCAAGGAAGAATTGCCCAACGGCAACCCCACCGGCATGCAGGGTTTCATCTTCAATATCCGCCGCCCGGTGTTCCAGGATGTGCGCGTGCGCCAGGCGCTGAGCCTGCTGCTGGACTACGAGTGGACCAACAAGCAGCTGTTCAACGGCGCCTACACCCGTACCGGCAGCTACTTCGAAAACTCGGAAATGGCCGCCCGCGGCCTGCCCGGCCCCAACGAGCTGAAAATCCTCGAACCGCTGCGCGGCAAGGTCCCCGAGCAGGTATTCAGCCAAGCCTTCCACAACCCGGTCAGCGACGGCAGCGGCATGATCCGCGAGCAGCAGCGCCAGGCCTACAAGCTGCTGCAGGAAGCCGGCTGGAAAATCGTCGACGACAAGATGGTCGACGCCCAGGGCAAGCCGGTGAGCATCGAGTTCCTGCTGGCACAGACTGAGTTCGAACGTATCCTGCTGCCGTTCAAGCGCAACCTCGCCGACCTTGGCATCGACCTGAACATCCGCCGGGTCGACGTTTCCCAGTACATTACCCGCCTGCGCTCGCGCGACTACGACATGATCGTCGGTGGCTACCCGCAGTCCAACTCGCCGGGCAACGAGCAGCGCGAGTTCTGGTCCAGTGCCGCCGCCGACAACCCTGGCAGCCGCAACTTCATCGGCCTGCGCGACCCGGCCATCGACCAGCTGGTGGAGCAACTGATCAATGCCGATTCGCGCCAGAGCCTGATCGACCACTGCCGGGCCCTCGACCGCGTGCTGCTGTGGGGCTACTACGTGATCCCCAACTGGCATATCAAGACCTGGCGCGTGGCCTACTGGAACCACATCGGCCACCCGGACGTCTCGCCCAAGTACGACATCGGCATCGACACCTGGTGGATCAAGCCTGGCGTAACCCCGGCCGCCAGCGCAGCCACTGCGGACGAGGCCGAATAACATGCTGGCCTACATCCTGCGCCGCCTGCTGCTGATCATCCCGACCCTGTTCGGCATCCTGATCATCAACTTCATCATCGTCCAGGCAGCCCCCGGCGGCCCGGTCGAGCAGATGATCGCCAAGCTCGAAGGTTTCGAAGGCGCCACCAGCCGCATTGCCGGTGGCGGCGCCGAAGTGTCCGTGGCCGGCTCCAACTACCGTGGCGCCCAAGGCCTGGACCCGGCACTGATCGCCGAGATCGAGCGCATGTACGGCTTCGACAAGTCGCCGCCCGAGCGCCTGTGGATCATGATCAAGAACTACGCCCGTCTGGACTTCGGCGACAGCTTCTTCCGCGATGCCAAGGTCATCGACCTGATCGTCGAGAAGATGCCGGTGTCGATCTCGCTGGGACTGTGGAGCACGCTGATCATGTACCTGGTATCGATCCCGCTGGGCATTGCCAAGGCCGTGCGCCACGGCAGCCACTTCGATGTGTGGACCAGTTCGGCGATCATCGTCGGCTATGCCATCCCGGCGTTCCTGTTCGCCATTCTGCTGATCGTGCTGTTCGCCGGCGGCAGCTACTTCGACTGGTTCCCGCTGCGTGGCCTTACTTCCAACAATTTCGACGAGCTGAGCACCACCGGCAAGGTGCTGGACTACTTCTGGCACCTGGTACTGCCGATCACCGCGCTGGTCATCGGCAACTTCGCCACCATGACCTTGCTGACCAAGAACAGCTTCCTCGACGAGATCAACAAGCAATACGTGGTCACTGCCAAGGCCAAGGGCCTGAGCCGGCCACGGGTGCTGTATGGCCATGTGTTCCGCAATGCCATGCTGCTGGTGATTGCCGGTTTCCCTTCGGCGTTCATCGGCATCTTCTTCACCGGCTCCCTGCTGATCGAGGTGATCTTCAGCCTCGACGGCCTCGGCCTGATGAGTTTCGAAGCGGCCATCAACCGCGACTACCCGGTGGTCTTCGGCACCCTGTTCATCTTCACCCTGCTGGGGCTGGTGGTGAAACTGATCGGCGACCTGACCTACACCCTGGTCGATCCACGCATCGACTTCGCCAGCCGGGAGCACTGACATGGCCTTGTCCCCCCTCAACCGCAGGCGCTTCGAGCGCTTCAAGGCCAACCGCCGTGGCTGGTGGTCGCTGTGGCTGTTCCTGATCCTGTTCGGCCTGAGCCTGGGCGCCGAGCTGATCGCCAACGACAAGCCGATTGCCGTGCGCTACGACGGCGAATGGTACTTCCCGGCGTTCAAGCGCTACCCGGAAACCACCTTCGGCGGCGAATTCCCGCTGGAAGCCAACTACAAGAGCCCGTACATCCGCGAACTGCTGGAGAAGAAAGACAGCTTCGTGCTGTGGGCACCGATCCCGTTCAGCTACCAGAGCATCAACTACGACCTGCGCGTACCCGCACCGGCCCCACCGTCGGCGGACAACTGGCTGGGCACCGACGACCAGGGCCGCGATGTGCTGGCACGGGTGATCTACGGCTTCCGCATCTCGGTGCTGTTCGCCCTGACACTGACCGTGCTCAGCTCCATCGTCGGCGTGATCGCCGGTGCCCTGCAGGGCTTTTATGGCGGCTGGGTCGACCTGGCCGGGCAACGCTTCCTGGAGGTCTGGTCGGGCCTGCCGGTGCTGTACCTGCTGATCATCCTTGCCAGCTTCGTGCAGCCCAACTTCTGGTGGTTGCTGGGCATCATGCTGCTGTTCTCGTGGATGAGCCTGGTGGACGTGGTGCGCGCCGAGTTCCTGCGCGGGCGCAACCTGGAATACGTGCGCGCAGCCCGCGCGTTGGGGATGCGCAACGGCGCGATCATGTACCGGCACATCCTGCCCAACGCCATGATCTCGACCATGACCTTCATGCCGTTCATCCTCACCGGCGCAATCGGCACCCTCACCGCCCTGGACTTCCTCGGTTTCGGCCTGCCGCCTGGCGCACCGTCGCTGGGCGAGTTGGTGGCCCAGGGCAAGTCCAACCTGCAGGCCCCCTGGCTGGGCATCAGCGCCTTCGCCGTGCTGGCGCTGATGCTGAGCCTGCTGGTGTTCATCGGCGAATCCGCCCGCGATGCCTTCGACCCGAGGAAGTGACATGAGTGAACAGAACCTGATCGAAGTGCGCGACCTGGCGGTGGAATTCGTCACCGGGGACCAGGCCCACCGCGTGGTGAACGGCATCAGCTTCGACATCCGCAAGGGTGAGACGCTGGCACTGGTGGGCGAGAGTGGCTCGGGCAAATCGGTCACCGCGCACTCGCTCCTGCGCTTGCTGCCCTACCCCCTGGCCCGCCACCCCAGCGGCAGCATCCGCTACGAGGGCAAGGACCTGCTGCAGCAGAACGAGAAGACCATGCAGCGCATTCGCGGCAACCGCATTGCGATGATCTTCCAGGAGCCGATGACCTCGCTGAACCCGTTGCACTGCATCGAGAAGCAGATCAACGAAATCCTCCTGCTGCACAAGGGCCTGACCGGCAAGGAGGCCACGGCGCGCACCCTGGAGCTGCTGGAGATGGTCGGCATTCCCGAACCACGCAAGCGCCTGAAGGCCCTGCCCCATGAGCTGTCGGGCGGGCAGCGCCAGCGGGTGATGATTGCCATGGCCCTGGCCAACGAGCCGGAACTGCTGATTGCGGACGAGCCGACCACGGCGCTGGACGTGACCGTGCAATTGAAGATTCTCGACCTGCTGAAGAAACTGCAGGCGCGTCTGGGCATGGCCCTGCTGCTGATCAGCCATGACCTGAACCTGGTACGGCGCATCGCCCACCGTGTGTGCGTGATGCAGCACGGGCAGATTGTCGAGCAGGCCGAATGCGCCACGCTGTTCAGCGCGCCGCAGCACCACTACACGCAGATGCTGATCAATGCCGAGCCCAGCGGGCTGCCGGCGCACAACCCGGTGGGCGCGCCATTGCTGGAGGTGGATGACCTCAAGGTGTGGTTCCCGATCAAGAAGGGCCTGCTGCGGCGCACGGTCGACCATGTGAAGGCGGTGGACGGGGTCAACTTCAGCTTGCCGCAGGGGCAGACGCTGGGGATTGTCGGCGAGTCCGGGTCTGGCAAGTCGACGTTGGGGCTGGCGATCTTGCGCCTGATCTCCAGCCAGGGCGGCATTCGCTTCCATGGGCAGAACCTGGAAGGGCTGAACCAGAAGGCCGTGCGCCCGTTGCGCCGGGAGATGCAGGTAGTGTTCCAGGACCCGTTCGGCAGCCTGAGCCCACGCATGTGCGTGGCGGATATCGTCGGTGAAGGGTTGCGCATTCACGGCATTGGCAACGCGCAGGAACAGGAAGCGGCGATTATTGCTGCCCTGGAGGAAGTGGGGCTGGACCCGCGCACGCGGCATCGCTATCCGCATGAGTTTTCCGGTGGGCAGCGCCAGCGCATTGCCATTGCCCGGGCGTTGGTATTGAAGCCGGCGCTGATCCTGCTGGATGAGCCTACGTCGGCGCTGGACCGCACGGTGCAGCGGCAGGTGGTGGAGTTGCTGCGCAATCTGCAGCAGAAATACAACCTGACCTACCTGTTCATCAGCCATGACCTGGCGGTGGTCAAGGCGTTGAGCCACCAGTTGATGGTGATCAAGCATGGGCATGTGGTGGAACAAGGGGATGCACAGGCGATCTTCCATGCGCCGCAGCATCCGTATACCCGGCAGTTGCTGGAGGCGGCGTTCTTGGAGGTGGGTGCGGCTAGTTAGCTTTTGGGGGCTGCTGCGCAGCCCATCGCCGCGGTTCCAAGCCTGCTCCCACCCCGACCGCGCTGGCTTCAAGCCATGCGCTATCCCTGTGGGCCATTTCCCAATCCTCGCCGAACCCAAGACTTGCACCAAGGCTGATTAATGTGTCGCCAGGGCCGGCCCTTTCGCGGGC
>Ga0247819_10001056_pt1 | contig 15278 bp, 21 predicted proteins | sample 13C_Xylose_Day6_FD_193428 | JGI IMG/M metagenome (GOLD analysis project Ga0247819, IMG submission 193428) | Soil microbial communities from agricultural site in Penn Yan, New York, United States - 13C_Xylose_Day6 | ecosystem: Environmental > Terrestrial > Soil > Agricultural land | place: USA...
CCATATCGGATCGCGCCCACGCCGAGTAGCGACCCCGCCGGGGCCGCTGAACTTTATGGGGCCGGCGTCGAGGGGTGTACACGCTCGATGCCGGCGACTCACCGTGCCCGGTTCGCGGTGGTTGTTCCGGGGGTCGACCGGTTAGCGTCTGGCGACCAAAAGAAACGACGGCGGTTGTGGGCACGTATGGATTACGTGCGACACGCCCACGATTTTGGGTGTGTCAATGCCCAACCGCCGTCATGCATCGGTGTTACGCTGATGCACGACGACGGTATGGGACTTGAACACTCCGACCGTATGGCCCCGGCCCTAGGCCGGGGCCATTTTCGTGCGGTGTGTCGCGGAATCACCCGCCACGGTCGGAAACCGACCCCCGACGTTGCCGCCTACCGGCCGAACGCCGGCGGGGTGGGGTGTTGGTATCGGAATGGCCCTCGACGCCGCTACGGGCCGCGTGCGGCCGCTCATGGCACGCACACTCGCACGCCATCACGGTGCACCACTCATGCATCCCCATATCGCACCCCGCCGACACGCCATCACGGTGCATCACCGCCACCGCCTCGACGCCGGCGGCGCATCCACCGGCGCATCCTCGGTAAACGGGTTGTCATGGTGCGCGCGACGCGAGTTGCACGACACACACGCCGGCCGCAAGTTGTCGAGGGCGTCGCTGCCCCCCTCGCCCCGCGGTTTGATATGGTCGGCCGTGGTGGCGATATCCCGACCGCACACCCAACACACCGTGCCCATGAGGGCTAGTACCGTTTTGGTGATCCTGGCGCAATAGGAACCCCGCCAACACGGCAACTCGATACGGTGAGGGCGGCCGCATTGGCCGCATCGGTCAACCGTTGCCATATATGCCCCCTCGGGGGGGTCGAGGGGGTGGGACACCGCCCGGATGCGTTGACAACCCACCCCCTCGACGCTTACAACCGCCGTCAACACGGCGGTTCGCCTATCCACGGCGGCAACCCGTCGACACGGGCCACCGCGAACCGGTGCACAGTGAGTCGGCCGGCGTCGAGGAACGCGAACGCCACCACCAACGCGTGCTCATCGGCGTGCCGGTCGAGACCGTCGGCAATCGCCGTCAACGTCGTGATGACTTGCCCGAGGGCGTCGGCCGCGCCGGCGTGGCCCTCATCGTTCCACGCGGCCGCCTCGGCGGTGGCGTCACCGACGACACCCCGCAACGCGTCGGCAGCGCGCAACGCGTCGGCCCTCAACGTCATCGTTCCCCAATCCGCCATTGTCACCACACCCCGCCGGCCGCGAGGAACGCCGCCCCGGCAACAATGGCGAGTATCCCGACAATACCCACGCCGACCGCCGGCCACCATGAAAAGTCACGGTGAAACGTCATAAGGGGCCGGCCGGCCGCCGGCATCACTTTGCGATTCATGGGCGCACCTTACATCACGGGGTCGGTTCCTCCGACATATCGGTGTTTTCGAGGTATACCGCGGCGCGTTTCACCTCGACCAACGTTTGCTCAAGAAACACGATGATGCGCGAGTGAAACAACGCCCCGGTATCGCGCGCATAGGTTTTGTGTTCCTCGATGCGATTGCGGATGCGCGCGCATTCCTCCGATAGCAACGCGACCGCCAACGCCCGCGGCGTCAACGCGTTTTCGGTATCGCTCATTTCGATGCCTTGCCGGCGCGCGCATCGGAACATGACGCGTAAATGGCGTCGCGGTGCGCCTCGGTGATGGCGGCAAACGATGGGGTGTCATAGGCCGCGGCGACCGCCGAGTTATACGCCCCCCCGCCGTCATACCATTCCGTAAAGAAACCCGACCCCGCGTTGGTGATGAAACATAGAATCTCACCGTCGGAATTGGTATACGAGAAACCGCTATTCTTAGGCATGTCATCCTCATCCTCTATAGGTTTTGGTGGTTCCGGTTCCGGGGTCGGTTCCGGGTCGGGGTCGCCGGCGTAGAGTTCAAAATCCACCGTGTCGGTCACCCACGCGTCACCCGGCCACAACGTCGTGTGCACGTGCGGCCCGTAATACCAATCCGACCCGTAACCACTGGCGCCACTCGCGCCAATCGCGGTGCCCCGGCCGACGCGCTGCCCGACGCTCACCCATATCTCAGATAGGTGCAAATATCGCACGGTGCTGCCCGAGTCGAGGCCAACCGTGACATACCGGCCGGTGCCCCCCGAGTTGGACGATTTCAAGTCAATGACGGTGCCGGGGTCGGCATCACCCACCGCGGTGCCATACCCACACGCATAATCGGTGCCCGGTTCACTCGACGGCGGGTTGCGGTCTTTGTGGTCCTGCCAACTCGATGAGACCGGGGCGTCTACCGGAACGGCATACATGGCGGCGTCACAACCCGAATACCTTGATATAGCCTTTTGTGTCGGCCGCGGTTTTCTGAATCGCTATGCCATCCTCGGCCGCGTTCACCGCGCGCATCATGCCGGCACCACCGGGCAGCGATGCCGCCAAATCACTACCCACCCACGATGTTGGTTGCGTCGCATCGGCCGGGTTGAAAACGAGTAGTTCGCCCTGATGTTGCGCGGCCAACACGCTGCCGATGTATGCGAGATTATCGGTCGATTGGGCACCCTGTAGCGATGACCCCGACGCGAACCACCGTTGCGTGGGATAGGCGCCGGCATCCTGTACTTGCGCGGTGCCGACCATGAGGCGTGCGGCCGCGGCCACCGCGTTACCGCCGGTGATGGCATACACCACGCGGTAAAACCGGAACGCCGCACTAAACACGCCGCGTAGTTCCACCCACCCCGACGACGCGTTGGCGGTGACCGACCCATCGGGATTGATGGTGCCGTTAAGCACCGTCGATGGTTTGCACACATACATGCCCATACGCGCGTCTAGCATGTCGGCGACGGCCTTAATAGCGTTGTCGCCGTCAACAACTTTGTCAGTACCGACGGGGTAAGGCCACCCCTTAACCGGTGTGGCGCCCATGTGTTTACGCACCCCCCATAGGCTGAACCGCGGCCAGAATCATGCCATCGGTGATGACCGCCTCATCGGCGCCGGGGTTGGGGTTGCCGCCGGCAACGGCGGAATCCCACGCCTCCGACCAACCGGGCGTCGCGGCCAATTCCCACCGGTGGTCATCCACCCATCCCTCATACGGCTTAGGTTTGTTTTCCTGTGCCGCGGCCGCGGTGCACCGCTGCCGTAGTGGGATATTGCCGGCCATGTCGGCAATCGAGTTGTATGTCATTTCGGTATCCCTTTTCTCTATGCGCCGACGCCGCGCAAGTCATCCCATGTGATGTTGGGGTCGAATTGGTCCCACGCCCATGTCGGGTCGAGTTCATCCCACGCCGCCGATGTGCCGATGCCGTTTGCCCGCGAGACCACTAGCGACAAGTCCCACCCGCCCCCGCGGTAGCGGTATTCACCGCCCTCTAGGTAGGCCGGCACGGTGTCGCCGAGGGGCGACCATGCCGGCATGTCGGTGAGGATGAGGGGCAACCCGCCCCGTTCCACCCCGTCGAGTAGCGCGAGGAACAACGCGGCCGCGTCGTCATCCGGTTCCGGTATGTCATCGTCGGCGAGGCGTACCCCCTCGATGCGCCACAACCCGGTGAGGCGGGCGAGGAACCGTTCCGCGACCGTGGTTGCCATCGTGGCGGTGGTGAGAATGGTTTGCACCGACGCGCCCCGCGACCCCGCCACCGCCTCGCGGGCCGGGTCGGTCACCTCGACGGTGCGCGAGGTGGGCGCCGGGTTGCCGTCGTCGTCGGTGGTTTGTTCCTCCCACGTCACCGTCACCCGGGTGGCGATATCGGCGGCCTCAAGGGTGAACCGCACCGGGTCGCGCATCACGTCACACGCCGACACCGGCCACGGCGCCGGGTCGGCATCCGGGGGGAACAACGCCGGCCCGATGATGATGACCCCACCCGACAGAATGAGGGCAGATTGCGCCAACCGCGCCGACGTATCTTCCACCCGCACATACGGGCCGGTCGATATGTGGGTGGCCGGCCACAACACCCCGTCGACCGACACCACCGTGTCGGTGAGCACGGCGGCCGCCGGTTGCCGGTCGATATCGACCCACCCCACCGGCACCGGTTCCAATGTGTCGGCCACGTCGGCGGTAATCGGGGCGTGGCCGGCAGCGGCCAACCCGAGGATGCGGGTGATGCGGGCGCCGGCCGGTTCCACGAGAAACGGTTCCGACCCGATATATCGGTTCCCGAGTTCGGCGAGGAAATCCGACGCGGTGATGCCCAACACCGGGGCGCCGGCGTCGTCATCGAACGCGGATTCAAGGTCGGTGATTCTGCCCGAGAACACCAACACCGACACCGGCGCGGAACCGGTCGGCGCCATCACCGACACCTCATCCACGTACACGGTGCCGAACTCATCCCACGCCAACGTCGGGTCGACGGCATCCCACGTCAACGCCGGGTCGACGCCATCCCACGGCAACCCGCCCCCCGTCACCGTCACCGCGACACCCACCCACCGGTCATTGACACCGGGGGCGAACTCGAACGCCACCAACACCCACCGCGCCGTGCTGCCCGCCGGCACCACGGCGCCGGCGCCGGCCGCCACCGACGCCGACGATTGGAACGGCCCCGAGAACAACACCGGGTCAACCGCGACCGTCACCGCCGGCGGCACCCACACCCACGCCGACACCGGCCACACCGTGCCGCCCCGCGTCGTCGGTATCGCATCCCACGCCCCCGGGTTACCGCCCACCGATTCCACCGGCGCCGGCGCCAGGATCACAGTGAGGGGCAACGCGCCATCGGTCGCCGTCACCGCGGCCGCGGCCGCGCCGGCGTGCGGGCGCACCGTCGACCGTGTGACCACCGCGTTGGACGTGGTGCCCCACCCGTTCACACCGGTCTCGAAACCGCCATCCGCGAACGCCTGTACCGCGCCGGTGGCCGTACCGTCACCCTCGGCGAACACCTCGACCGTCGCGCCGAGGCTGAACGCATCGAAATACGCGGTGCCGCTACCGTCATCGGTCACCGTGAACGCGCATGTGGACGGCGACGGTTGGTCAACCGTGGTGCGCCGGCCCCACACCACCGACAACCCGTCATCACCGATGAGACCACGCCCCAACCGGGGGTACTCATACGCCGGCCCCGACCAATCGAGGCACCCGTCATCGAGTTGCCGGCCGTCGACCATGACGCGCGTGGTGACGCCGAGGCGGGGGGCCATCACGTCACCGCCTTTGTGATGGTGACGCCGCCGGTGCGGCGTTCGCGGGCACGTAGCACCGACTCGATGCGGCGTGCGATGGTGTCGGCCGAGTCGAGGCCGCCGGTGACGTTGATGTTGTATGTCGGGCCACCGCCGGTGACCGCATACGCGCCGACGCCGGCGCCGAGGCGGGCCGTGCCCACGCCGGCGGTGCCGGCCACAAAGGGTGATGCGTTGACGCTCACCGAACGGCCGGCGCCGAACAAATCACCAATGGCACCGAATACGTCCGGTATTTTGATTTTGCCCAACCAATTGATGATGTTTTGTATCCACTCGACTACGGTTTTAAATGCATTAATCACGGCGTTAATCGGCACCATGATGGCGTTAAAGACTGTAGAGAATACGCCTTGCAATGTGCGGACAATATTTGTCACCACGTCGATGGTATTGTTCCACGCGTCGCGGAAAAATGAGGTGACCGCCGAGACAATGGAACGGATGCCATTAATGACGAATTGTAGAACCGTCCACCATGCCAGGAAATACCCCACCACGAAATTCACGATGGAATCCCATATTGACTTGAACCATGACGAAATCGACCCCCACACCGACTTAAACCAATTCGCCACGGCGGCGATGGCAACTTGAATTGCCTCCCACGCGCCGATAAAGAAATTGCGGAATCCCTCAACGTTGTTCCATAGCCAAATGAACGCGGCCACTAGGGCGACGACGGCGAGAATGATGATGCCGATGGGGTTAGCGGCCATCACCGCATTGAGGGCGGCCTGTACCGCGGTATAGGCGACGGTCACACCCTTTGCGACCGCTTGAATGGTCGACCATGCCGACATGGCGGCGTTGGCAACGAGAATGGCCGCGGCGAGGGCGCCGATGATGCCGACCAACGGCAGCAACCATGATGAGTTTTGCTTGACCCATCCGGCGAGGTCGGCGAACATGCCGGCGGCCGCGGCGACCACCGGTAGTAGGGCGGTGCCGAGTTCGGCCGACGCGTCGGCCCACTGTGCGTTGAGGCGTGCCTGTTGGCCGGCGAGGGTGTCGGCCTCGCGGTCGAATTGGCCGAGGGCGCCGCCGGCCTGTTCGGTCGCCATCGCCATGATGGCTTGCGCCTTTGCCGCGGTGAGGGCATCGCCCTCTAGGCCGTCGAGACCTTGCGCGGCAAGTTCCGCGTTCACCGCGGTTTGGTTGAGGGCGAGGCCGTACCGTTCCGCGGGGTCGGCCTCACCGCGTAGCGCACTCGACAACGCCGACACCGCATCCGCGGTGCTGCCACCGTAGGTTGCGGCGAGGTCGGCGCCGAGTTTGATAAGGCCATCGGTGTTGCCGGCGACATCATCCATCGGCACGCCGAGATTTTTGAGCTGGGCGCCGACGGTGGCCGCAAATTGGCTGTACTCGGTTGCGCTCAACCCGACCGCGGTTGACGCGTCGGCCGCCCACGCCTTTACGGTGTCGGCGTTGTCACCAAAGACCGCATCGACACCGCCCATGGCCTGTTGCATTTCGCTGGCCGCGCCGACGGTGACCGCGCCGAGTGTGGTTATCGCCCCCAACGCGATGCCCGCCGGCGCGGCGAGGTTAGACATGGTGTCGCCGAATTTACCGAATTGGTTTGCGGTTTCATCGAGACCCTTTGACGCCTTTTGGGCGTCGGTGATGATTTCGACAACTAATTTTGCGGTGCCGCCGGCCATGTGTTCACCTCCGTTTGCGTTTTGCCTGTTCGGCGTTGCGGTTCAAAACCTCGATGACGGTGAGCAATAGGCGGTCATCGTCAAACCACGCGGCCGGTATGGATTGGGTTGCTATCGCGGCCTCAACAACTAGTCGGTTGCGGGTGCCGCGTCGGTAGGGTTTACCGTTTGCGTACCCTCGGGGCGTACCTCGATGTAGGCGTTTTGGAAATCGTCAAAGGAACCCTCGAAACCGCCGGCGCGGCGTAGCGCGAAATAGGCGAGGGCCGACGCCGACGCGATGGGGCGTTTCGCCATGTCCCCCCACCCCTTATCGGCGAATAGGGTTTCCACGCGTTGCACGTCGGCGCCGATGGCGATGACGTGATGCTCGGTCACCTCATCGGCCTCGGGGTCGCCGAGAACCACGGTGAAACGGTGTCGGGTGAAACGGGGCGGTGTCGTCATGTCGAGGTATCTCCGGTTACTCGGTCCAACAGGTCTTGAATCGCGGTGTCGTATTCGGCCAGCCATTGCGGTTGCGTCGAGACCGCGGCATCCCACGCGAACGGCCGGCGGGCAATGTTGTGCGGGCCGCGTTTGCCGGTGCGGGGGCCGGTGCCCCAATGCACCGCGTTGGCATAGGGGGCGGTGAATGTCACGGCGGCCTTTGCTTGCGCTGCCCCGGCCCGCCATCCGCCGGCGAGGCGGCCGGTGCGACGGGGGGCGGTGGCCGATGCCTCGGTGCCGACAATCCGTCCAACGGATTGGTTCGCGGCCTTGAGGTCGGTTATGCCCTCGGCCACGCCCTTGAGTTCGGCGCGCAATTGTTTTGCGCCCCGCACCCGCACCACCGGTTCGGCCACCGTCGCCCCCGCCCCGACCCGGTGCCTAGTCGCCCTCGGCGACCGGTTCACCCGCCGTGTTGTCGCCGACCGGCGCCGGCAAGTCAACGGCGCCGGCCGGCGAGTCATGGGCGGTGTGCGCCGGCGTTGGCGACGCCGGCGCACCCGATGCGCCGGCGTAGGCGACGCCGCCGGCGGCCGGGGTCGCGTACACGATTTCGCCGGCCTCGGGGTCGGCGTACCCCACCATGGCGCCGGCCGGCGTGGTGCCGTCGTGGCCGCTCATGGCGTCGCTGTTCCGTAATCAAAGGTCGGCTTGCCGATGATGGAAAACTCGAAATCGGAATCCATCGGGGCGCCGAACTCATCGGCGCCGAAATCGAGCGGGTCGATAACCAACGTGCCCGATGCCGACGTGCCGGCAGCGGTGTTGGGGGTGAACTCGAATGCCACCGACTCGCCGGCATGATCCTGTGAATACGCGAAAATGCCGGCGTCGGTCTCAGAATCGGTGTCGATATTGCCGGTGAGTTTGTATGAGTACGTGATCTTGCCGGGGGTCGACGTGCCGCACAGATGATAGCGGGCATCATCTTGGTCTTTGTCGGTCTCGACGCGGGCGTTATTGATGAGGCACGACACGTCGATTTCGGTTCCGGTCGGGCCGATTTTCAGGGTGCCCGGTCCTAGTGTGGTCATGGCGAATTTCCTTTCAGCGTTGACGGGTCGACCATGTGAGCGCATACCCCACGACGGTGGAACCGTCGGGCAACACCCATTGGTCGGGGTCGGCGCGGGTGGGTGCGCCGCCGAGGGCGACCACCACGGCGTCGAGGAACGGGGCAACCGTTTTCAACGCCGCGTCGGTGCCCGAGTCGGGCACCATCACACGCGCGGTGTACTCGATGCCGGCGCATCCCCCGAACCGGTACAGCAATGCCGGCGGGGGTATTTGCACGCACGGCGGGTTGGCGTCGCGGGCGTCGGCACACGCCCGGATGCCGGCAGCGGTCAACGTATCGATGAGCGCTTGCACCTCGGCGGCAATGTCGGTCATGTGAACGCCCTATGAAACAACCGGCGGGGCGTATGCCCCGGTTTGCAACGCCCGGTCGATATCGGGGTCATAGCGGGTGACAAACGATGTGGCCTCACCGAAAACCTCGATGCCGGCCGGCGAGTTACGCCGCCGGTACTCGCGTGCGGCGTACATCACCGCACCCGAGTAGGTTTCCGCGTCGGGCACATACGTGGTCGACCCGTCGGTGGTGGTGAACCACTCGGGGCGGCACCGTTGCGCGTGGGCCTCGGCCATGGCCGCGGTGCGGGTGAGCAACCCGTCATCGCCGGTGTCTTGCGCGTTGATTTTCAACCATTCCTTGACGTCGGCGACCGCCAACCACACCGGCGCGAACGCCGGCGGGGTGGGGTCGGCCGCGGCCGCCTCGGGTGCCATGACGGTGCCGCCCTCGCGGTTACTTACTCGCCGACCGTGCCGAGAGGGCAACCGGCGGGGTGAGGGCGTTAATCGTGACCTTTGCCAGCGCTGCCGCGTCGGTGAGCGCGAAATGTGCGCGCTGTTCGGCGAGGATGAGCATTTGGTTACGGATAAAGAAATCCGCGTGTGAATCGGTCATGTAAACGCCGGCGGTGTTGCGGTCAAACCACGTCACACCCTCAGAGAAATCGCCCACGTAGGCGGTGCCGGCCGGGATGCCCGGAACGGCGACCGGCCGTGCCCCCCAATAGGTGCCGTAGGCCGAGGGGCCGTTGGTGGTGCTGCCGAGGATGCCGATATCGAGGGCCGCGAAATCCGACGGGTTGAGGGCCACCGCGTTGGCGGCGTACCCCGCACCCTGAATCTCACCGATGGCCTCGCGGATGCCGGCAAGGTCTTCCTGAACCACCGTGTTGGTCACCCCGGTGAGGGTGGCCGCGGCGAGTTCCTCAAGCTTCAGCGCGAGACCGCGACGCAACTTGCCCTCGACGATGGCGCGAATGCGGGGGTAATCCTCCAGTGCCTGCCGCGTAATCGGCTTCCAATACGCGATGGTGTCGAGGGTCGCCGACGCCGGCGTGGTGGTGAGGTCGGCCTCAGGCTTGAGGCCACCCTCGGGAACCACCGCGGCGCCGGTCGCCTCCGACCACACCAGATAGTCGACGCTGCCCGAGTTCACCGGTTCGCGGCCGATGAGGCCGAGGAACGGGGTGACCGCCGAGGGGCCGGCGGGGCCGTCCCATTTGTATGGCGGGTTGTTGGCGTCGGCGGTGGTGATGGCGCCGCGGGTCTCGATGCCGAGGAAATCGGCGAACTCGACCCGGCCCGAGGAACCGTGCCCGTTGTATGCCTTGAACTCGGCCGACTCGATGAACCGGGCACCGACGGAACGCACCTCGGTGGGTTCCTCGCGGGTGTCGCGGCGTGCCGCGTCGCGGCGTTCGGCGGCCTCATCGGCCGCGGCCGCACGGTTCGCCACGTCGGCGAACCGGCGGGCGCCGTTGACGACGGCCTCGATTTCGGCGATTTCGGCGTCGAGTGCCTTTGCGTCGCCGTCCCACTTTGCAAGCTGGGAACGCTGCTCGGGCGTCGGGTCGGTGCCGGCGGTGGCGCACTTATCGAGTACGGCCACGGCGGCGTCGGTGATGGTTGCGCGCTTGTCGATGAGCGTGCGAAGATATGCGGTCGACATTGGGTGAACCTCCGTATCGGGTCAACCGGCGTGTGTGAAATGAACTCGACACGCACGGTCGGCCGAACGGCCCACCACGGCGATGCCGGGTCAGATACCGGCACGGCCAATACGGGGTCGGCGCCCTACGGCTCACCGCGACCCGACCCAACCCGGCGCCCTACGGCTCACCGCGGGTTGGTGTCACCAATCCGGTACATTTCAGAGTTGCCGGCGCCCTACGGCTCACCGCGGCCCGCCTCTGAGGCGTTCCCCCTACGGGTGCTGAATCCCCCTTAGGCGATTCATGGCCCCGAGTGTATCCGGCAGCGGCGCCAGGGTGTCAAGGGGTATTTCTCGCGGGGGTTGCGTCAACCATGCGAACTCATCGGCGCCGGCCGACCGCACGTCCAGAATGGTGGCGCCGGTGTAGGCCGGTTCATCGGCGAGGGAAACGTGGTGCAACGCGGCCGCGTCGATGTGCCGGATGCCGGCCTCGATGCGCTCACCGCCGGCGGCGACCCGGAACCCCACCGACAACCCGCCGTAGGTGCCCTCGGCGCATTCCTCGAACGCGTCGCGGCCGGGGCGGGTGTTGTAAAACCGGAACCGGCCCCACAACCCGCCGGCGCGTTCCTCGGCCGCCGTCATCACCGCGACCGGTCGGCCGTTGGGGTCATGGTTGTTGCCGATGAGGCGCACTTTGCCGACGGCGGCGCCGCTGAGGGCAGCGAACGCGCCGCGGTGGAACATTTCGGGTCGCGGGCCGGCCTTGAGCGTGGGCACGTCATAGGGCACGCAAATGCCGTCGAGTTCATGCCGGCCCTCGGCGGCCCGCACCTCGATATCGGCCATCGAGGTGAACAGGGTTTCCGTTGTGATGTTCATGTGTCATTCATCCCTTGATTTGTGGCGCGTCGCGCCGACTTGATACCCCACGGCGGCACCGATGACGCCGAGGATGCCGCCACCCCATGCGGCGAGTATTTGGGTGCCGTTTTCGCTGAGACCGCGCACCGGGTCGCCGGTGAACGCCGCCACCACGGCGGCCGCGGTAAAGACATTGAGGGCCACGCACATGCCGACCGACAACACCACCGCGACGATGAACGCGCCCCGGCCGGCCGGCGGGGGCCGGCCCGTCGGCGGGGCGGTCATGCGGCCCCCTCGACGGCCACCGCGACGGCCCCGCCGGCGTCGTCGCCGGCGGCCTCGATGGGCACCACGTTGGCCGGCGCGGCCGCGGCCGCCGGCGCCGCCGGCAGCGGGGGCAAGTCTTCCCACGCCCGCACCTCATCGACGGTGAGGAACCCGGCGCGGATGCCGGTTTCATACGCCGCGAACCGGGTTGAGGTATCGGCCCGCAAGAGCATGTTGAAATCGATTTTCAGGTCAGTACCGACCGCCAACACCGCGTCTATCGCGGCCTCAATCTTGCGGGCGATGGTCAACAGGGCATCCTGTACATACACCGCGTTGTCAGACTCAAGGTTGGCGTAGGTGTTCGGTTGACCCATGTTGATGCCGAGTCTCGACGGCGGCACGCCGAACATGAGGGCGATTTGCCACGACGACAACCGCGCCATGTCGATGTACTGTGCCGATTCCGGGTCCAACTCGATGGGGTGGAATTCGGTAGTTGCGTTGAGTACCGCTATCGATTTCCGCACCCCGTCGTGCGAGTTCATCCACGCCGCCTTGAGGGTGTCGGCGGCCTGTTGGTTGAGGTCGGGTTTACTCGATTTCAGATACCCCCCCGGTACACCGCGACGCATGAGGTTATCGGCGTACCCCCGCACGTTGGCCGCGAAACCCAAATCGATGGCGTGCGCCTTGATGACGCCGACACCGCGTTGCCGGCCGGGTTGCACTATCCATCGGGTGATGATGAGTTCCCGGGCGTCGAGGTAATCCGGGTCGCCGTCGGCATCCTCGACATACCAACCCCGGGTGTCGAGGTGCACATATTTCGGGTGCAAGTTGTACAGCGGCGCGACGATGGGGCCGGTCGGTTGGCCGAACGCGTCGCGCACCCGCGGGGTGTACGTGATGCCCTCACCCCATAGCAACATCGACCGGATGTGCTGAGACCAGAAATCGACGCCCGACAACCGCACCACGGTGTCATCGACGGTGGGGCGCCGGCCGTCGCGGGCCGTGGCTTGCGGGTCGGTGATCCAACTTGGGGTGTCGAGGGTTTCGCGGCCGCGGTAGGTCTTCCACGGCATCGCGGCCACTTTGTCGGCGGTCAACTGTAGGCAGCGCGACACCGCCGGCACCGACGTGCCGCGTAGGCCGGGGGCGGCATACTCGGCGCCGGGGGGCGGGTTGCCCCACGGGCCACCGCTGCCGTCACTGTTCGCGGGGCCGTCCCACCACAACCACGGTTGGTCAATCTCCCACCCGTCGGGGGTGTTCACCACCATGTCGCGGCCATCGGTGGCGTAATGAATGTTGACCATGGTGTGTTACCCCGTTTCATGTGATGTTCATGTGTCAGAAAATGGCCGGCGACGGTGCCGGCGCGTCGGCGTGGTCGAGTGCCCACGCGGCGAGGGTGGCCGCGAGTATCGGTGTCTGTGACGTGGAAACCCGGCGTTCCCATTGCCACCCTTTGCCGGTGGTGCGTTGCGCGGTCGACGCGGCCGCGGTCAACGCCGGGTGCGGCCGCCACCGCAACGTGTGTTCGCGGATGAGGGAATCGAACCGGTATGACGCGGCGATGAGGTCGGCGCCGTGCAACCGCATGAGGCGTTCCGCGGTGGTCGGGTCGGCGTCGAGGGCGAGGGCCAAATCACGATTCGGCCCGTAATCATCGACGGCGACCACCGGCACCGCGCCGGCCAACTCGCGCACCCGGTCGGCGACCCACACCGACCCGGGGCGGTGGTCGATTACCTCGATGTGCACGCCGCCGGCCACGGTGGGGTCGGCGATGGCGGCGACGATGGATGCCGACCGGCCGAACGGGTCAATATCGACGCCGAGGTATGCCGGCGCGTCGTCGGGTTGTTCGGCGGTGGTCTCGCCGGCCATCCAATCGAATTCGGTGATGACCGGCCACACCATGACCCCGCCGGGTTGCTCATCCGGCCACCGGCATAGGTACTCGGCGGTGAACACCGCCGGCCCGAATTCCTCGCGGTCGCGGCGCAACTCGCGCACCCCCACGATGCCGTCCCCCAACGCGGGGTAGTGCGCCCACCACTCGCGCTCATCGTCGGGGTCGGCATCCGGCGGCATCGAATATTCGATGTAGCACACCCCGTCGCGCCGGCCGGCCTCGACGGCGTGCCGGCCCTTTTGTCGGAGGTGCCACAACCACGTGTGCTCATCGGTGTCGATGCCGACATTGGATAGCAACCACTGTTGCGCGTGGCCTTGCATTTCGGCCATCGTCGGCCGGCCGGCGGCCTCCATTTCCTCGCCTTTGGTGCGCGGAAACGTCAACACCTCATCGATGGTGCGGTGCAACACGCCGGCGCCGCGGGCCGACGATGAGGTGGGCGCCAACACCCGCAACTCACTGGCCCGTGCGGCACGGCGGGCGCCCTCAAGATTCTTGCGGGTGCGGCCGCGGCGCGGGTCGAGGGTCAACGTGGTGTCGGCGGCCGCACGCTTGAACTCGGCGCCCATCACCCAATCGACATCGGAGAAATGCCGCCGGTACGGTTCCACGAGATCCTCGGTGAACCGCTGCCGTGCGGCGTGCAAATTCTGTGCGGTGTGGGTGCCGCGGAACGGCATGACCCGGCCGTTGGGCAGCGCGACGGGGCCGGCGAGGGCACGCGCCAGGGGCACCCCGAATGCGGTGACGGTCTTACCGCACCGCCGGCCGACGACAATGATGACTTGATCGAACGCGAACGGCGACCCGGGGCCGTCGATGCGCTCTAGGGCCACGTCCAACGCGTTTTGCTGCCACGGCGTCGGCCGCCGGCCCAACCATCGGGCGATGGCATCCCCCACCACGCCGCCGTCGGTGTGACGGTCGGGGGTGCGCCGGGTGCCGTAGGTCGGTTCAATCATGCCGGCCGCCGGCGGCCGCCGGCGGCCGCGGATAGCGAACGCGAGACTTGACCGGGACCATGGAATCCCTCGCGGCACGGTCATGCCGGTTGTCCACCTCACCGGATGCGGCGTCGATGACCACCGCCGGGTCGAAGAGTGACCCGACGCCGCCACGGCCGTGGTGCACCGGCGCCCCGGTCACCTTTTCGGCCACCGCGATGGCCTCAAGGATGCCGCCGGCGTTGTCCACCCGCACATCACGTGCGCCGAGGCCGCGCGTAAACACCGTCAACATGAATGACCGCGGTTCGCCGGTCATGATGCGGCCGCCTCGGCGTCGGCGCCGGCCGTGAGCTCGGGGGGCGGCGCCACCGGCCGCAACACCACCACGTCATACTCGGCGTCGTCGTCGTCGGCGTCGGATTCCGGGAACGGCAGCGTTGCGAGGCGTTCCCACGCCTTATCGAATTGCGCCGACAGTAGCGCGATCGATGCGCCGCGGCCGCCGGCGGAATCCAACGCCTCGCACAACCCGTAAAGGTGCTCAACCATGGGCATGTGCACCACGTCGAGTCGGCCTTGCGCCCCGAGCGCACGCACCATGGCTTGACACGTGGCGAGTCGGCGGCCGACATACGGCGAACGGTTGTCGAGTTCGCCCAAATCGAACTCGATGTTAGGCATACCGGGCACCCCCAAAAATGGGTCGGTGCATCCGGGCACTTATCGGTGAGTGTAGGGCCAGCCTCGCGCGGTTGTCGAGAACACACCGTTTTGTTGGGGCGGTCCCGAGGAAAAAAGTAGAGGGGCGGGGTCAACCGGCACCCATGCCGGCATGGAAAACCGCGCGA
>Ga0247819_10001057_pt1 | contig 15270 bp, 14 predicted proteins | sample 13C_Xylose_Day6_FD_193428 | JGI IMG/M metagenome (GOLD analysis project Ga0247819, IMG submission 193428) | Soil microbial communities from agricultural site in Penn Yan, New York, United States - 13C_Xylose_Day6 | ecosystem: Environmental > Terrestrial > Soil > Agricultural land | place: USA...
GCGGCGGCATCGGGCGCGGCTTTCGGCTCCTGGCTGCACCAGGGCCAGATCTGCATGGCCACGGGGCGCATCCTGGCCAGCGCCCGCATCGCCGACGCGCTGATCGAGCGGCTGAAGACCAAGGCCTCGAAGCTGAAGGTGGGGGATCCGGCACGCGAACAGGTCGCGCTCGGCCCCGTGATCAACGAGCGCCAGCTCAAGTCGATCGACGACATCGTGCGCGCCAGCGTCGAGGCCGGCGCCACGCTGCACGCCGGCGGCAGTCACGACAAGCTGTTCTACCGGCCCACGGTGCTGGGTGGCGTGCGCCCCGGCATGCGGGTGTTCGACGAGGAAGTGTTCGGCCCGGTTGCCTCGGTCACGACCTTCGAGACCGACGACGAGGCGGTGGAACTGGCCAACCGCACGGACTACGGCCTGGCCGCGGCGGTGATGTCGCGTTCCACCAGCCGCGCGCTCGCGCTGGGGCAGCGCCTGCGCGTCGGGCTGCTGCACATCAACGACCAGACCGTGCTGGGCGATCCCCATGTGCCGTACGGCGGCCGGGGCGCTTCCGGCAACGGCAGCCGCATCGGCGGGCCGGCCAACTGGGACGAGTTCACGCAGTGGCAGTGGATCACGGTGCGCGAAGCGCCGCCCGCCTATCCCTTCTGAGAACAACCGGAGACAAGCAATGATGGACAAACGCACCTTCCTCGCGGCGATCGCTCTTGCGGCCGCCGCGCCTTCCGTGCTGGCGCAGGAACCGGCCGCCAGCTACCCGAGCAAGCCGATCCGGCTGATCGTGAACTTCCCCGCCGGGGGCACCGTCGACACGCTCGCCCGGACCGTGGGCCAGAAGCTCTCGGAACGCTGGGGCAAGCCCGTGGTGGTCGACAACCGGCCGGGCGCAGGCGGCAACATCGGGGCGCAGGCCGTGGCGACCGCCGATGCCGACGGCTACACGCTGCTGGTCTCGCCGCCCGGTCCCCTGGCGATCAACCAGAACCTCTACCAGAAGCTCCCCTTCGACCCGGAGAAGCTGGAACCGGTGGTGATGCTGGCCAGCGTTCCCAACGTCATCACGACGCGAGCCGACTTTCCCGCCAACTCGGTCAAGGAACTGATCGCCTACGTGAAGGCCAACCCGGGCAAGGTGACGTACGGGTCGCAGGGCAACGGCTCCACTTCCCACCTGACCGGGCAGATGTTCGCCACCATGGTCGGCGGCGACATGGTCCACGTTCCCTTCAAGGGCGAAGGCCCCGCATTGACCGAACTGCTGGCCGGCCGGCTGGACCTCTTCTTCGGCAACGTCTCCGCGGTGCTGAAGTACCGCCAGACCAACCAGGTCAAGCTGCTGGGCGTCGCCCAGAGCAAGCGTGGCTTCATGGCGCCGGACGTGCCGTCGGCCGTGGAATCGGGCGTGCCGGACTTCATCTCGTCGGCCTGGTTCGCCGTCGCGGCGACGCCCGGAACGCCCGCGTCCATCGCCCAGAAGCTGAACGCGGCCATCGTGGAGATCATGAAGATGCCCGACGTGAAGGAGAAGTTCGCGGCCCAGGGCGCCGAGGTGGTGGGCGGCTCGCCCGCGGACATGACCGCCTTCGTGAAAGCCGAGCGGGCGCGCTGGAAAAAGGTGATCCAGAGCGCGGACGTCAAACTGGACTGAGACGATGAACAAGCAACCTGGATCGATCGGCCGCCGCGCGGCCGTCCTGTTGGCAGCGCTGGCATCGCTCGCGCCCTTCGCCGCCGGCGCGGCCGAACTGGGCAGCAAGCCGCTGCGCATCGTGGTGCCGTTCGCGGCGGGCGGCACCGCGGACGTGCTCGCGCGCGTGCTGGCCGAGAAGATGCGCGCGCGCTTCCCCCAAGGCGTGCTGGTGGAGAACCGCACGGGTGCCGGCGGCAACGTCGGTGCCGAAGGGGTGTTCAAGTCGGAGGCCGACGGGCACACCGTGCTGCTGTCCTCGCCCGGCCCGATCTCGGTCAACCAGAGCCTCTATCCGAAGCTGGCCTTCGAACCGGACAAGTGGGTGCCGGCGACGGTGATCGCCGAAGTGCCGAACGCGCTGGTCGTCGGCCCGAAGCTGCCCGCGAAGACGGCGCAGGACTTCGTCGCCCATGTGAAGGCCCATCCCGGCCAGGTGAGCTATGCGTCGCAGGGCAACGGCACGACCTCCCATCTCACGGCCAAGCTGTTCGAGACGGCCGCGGGGGTGGAGATGATCCACGTGCCCTACCGCGGCGACACGCCGGCCATGACGGACCTTTCGGCCGGCCAGGTGGACGCGTTCTTCACCAACCTGAGTGCGGCGATGGCCCTGTACAAGGGCGGCAAGGTGCGGATCCTCGCCGTGGCGGACGCCAGGCGGGCCGGTTCGCTGCCCGATGTCCCCACCTTCGCCGAGATCGGACTGCCGCGCATGCAGGCCGTGACCTGGTACGCGGTGGTGGCGCCGCCCGGCACGCCGCAGGATGCCGTGAAGGCCTTGAACGACGCACTGGTCGCCGCCATCGCGCAACCGGACGTTCGCCAGCGATTCGTCGACCTGGGCCTGTCCCCGGTGGGCAGCACGCCGGACCAAGCCGCACGCTTCATCCGTGGCGAGACGGCGCGCTGGCAGAAGGTGATCCGGGACGCGAAGGTGACGGTCGAATAGTTCGAGTCGATGCCCGCACGGGCATCACACGAGACGACCGTCGCGCGCCACCACGCGGCCACGGGCCACCACGCATTGCCGGGGTGGCCGCCCGACCACGGCTTCCGCCGCGTTCTGCGCCTGCACCAGCACGAAGTCGGCGCGGGAACCCGGGGCCAGTCCGTAGTCGGCGAACCCGCAGACGCTCGCCGCATCGGCGGTAACCGTGGCGAGCGCCAGGTCGATCTCGTCGTCGCGGCGCAGGTTGTTGCGCAGGCCGATCAACATCGCGCGTTCCAGCATGTCGGGCCTGCCGTAGGGCGTCCACGTATCGCGGATGCCGTCGTTGCCACCCGCCACCAGAACGCCCGCCGCACGGCAGGCCAGCAGCTGCGGGACGGGCCGCGACGCAGTGCCGGTCGTGATGACGGCCACCCGCAGGCGCGCCATCCGTGCCAGCAACCTGTCGCGTTCCGCGGCCTCGACGTCGCCAAGGCAGAAGCAGTGGCTGATGGCCACCCGTCCTTGCATGCCGAGCGCCTCCACGCGATCCAGGATCAGGCGCAAGGTGTTCGCACCCGGCATGCCGCTTTCGTGCAGATGGATGTCCAAGGGCTTGGCGTAGCGCGCTGCCAGTGCGAACAGGAGATCGAGCGAGGCCACCGCGTCGCCGTCGATGGCTTGCGGATCCAGCCCGCCCAGGACGTCGGCGCCCTCCCGCAGCGCCTGGTCCAGGAGCTCCGCGGTTCCCGGGCGACACAGCAGACCGGACTGCGGGAACGCCACGATCTGGATGTCCATCCGATCGCGAAGGGCGTCGCGCGTGGCGAGAACGCCCTCGAGATGCTTCAGGCCGGCGTCGGTGTCGATGTCCACATGGGTGCGCAGCCGCGTCGTGCCCTGGGCGAGGAAAGCTTGCGCAAGCGCGAGTGACTGCGCCGCGGCGTCATGGCCCGAGGCGGCACGCCACTGCCGCTCGTTCTCGATGCGGTCCGTGATGTCGGGGCCGACGTCGTTGCGGTACCAGGGCATCCCCCACAACGTCTTGTCCAGGTGCGTGTGGGCCTCCACCAATCCCGGCAGCAGCAACGCGCCGTGCCCCTCTTCGACCACGGCAGACGCCGCGACTGGCAGCGATGGGCCCACCGCGTGAATGCGCCCGTTGCGCACCAGCACGTCGCACGAGGCGGCGTTCATCGGGCGGACGTTGCGAACGAGCAGGTCGCCGGGTGTCGGTCGTTGGCTCATCCGGCGCAGCCGTCCGGCTTGAACACCCGGGTCGTGGACGCGGGAAAGCGGTCGAGCTTCGCCGCGGGCCGGATCGGGCGGCGCACCAGCTCCCCCCCGCAGTTCGGGCACTTGCCCGCCAGCTTGCGGCTCGTGCAATCGGCGCAGAAGGTGCACTCGAACGAGCAGATCATGGCCAGCGGCGAATCCGGCGGCAGGTCGCGGTCGCAGCACTCGCAGGAAGGTCGAAGTTGCAGCATGTCGATCACCTCTTTCCGGACGGAGAGCCTGGATCGTAGGCGCGCAGCGCAGGCCGGTCGCGCAGCCGGTGGTCAGCCTGGCCGACCGGCTGCCACGCGGCCGGAGAACCCGTCGCTTACTTGCCGAACAGGCGCATCGCGCGCTGCCACGTCCGCAGGAAGAAGCCCGCGCGCTCCACGTCGGCCTGCGCGACCAGCGGGGCTTCCGCCAACGGCTTGCCGTTCGAGGTCGCGACCACCTTGCCGATCACGGCGCCCTTGCTCACGGGCGCCTCCAGGTCGGCGTTGAGCTGCACGGAGGTCTGCACCTGCTGGCCGCGCGGAACGGTGACGCTCCAGGGCGAGCCCAGGCCCGCGGCGACGGTGTCGGCCTTGCCGAAGCTGACCTTGGCCGCTCCCACCACCGCGTCCGGCTGGATGGGCGTGGCCTTCTCGAAGCTGCCGAAGCCCCAGCCCAGCAGCGTGCGAGTCTGGTCGGCGCGCGCCTGCATGCTCCTGGTGTTCAGGATCACGGTGATCAGGCGCATCCCGTTGCGCTTGGAAGAGGTGACCAGGCAGTAGCCCGCCTCCTCGGTGTGGCCGGTCTTCAGGCCGTCGACGGTCGGATCGGTGTACAGCAGGGCATTGCGGTTGCCCTGCTTGATGCCGTTGTACTTGAACTCACGTTCCGCGTAGATCGGGTAGTACTGCGAGCTGTCGCGGATGATCGCGCGCGCCAGGATGGCGAGGTCCCGCGCGGACGCCTTGTGCGCCGGGTCCGGCAGGCCCGTGGGGTTCACGAAGTGCGAGTTCTTCATGCCGAGGCGTTGCGCCTCGGCGTTCATGAGCTTGGCAAAGCCCTCTTCGGAGCCGGCCATGTGCTCGGCGATCGCCTTGGAGGCGTCGTTGCCCGACTGGATGACGATGCCGCGCAGGATGTCGATCACCGTCGCCTGGCTGTTGAGCGGCAGGTACATGCACGACTCGGTGCTGGAGCCGCGGCACCAGGCGTTCTGGCTCACGGTGACCAGGTCGGTCTCCTTGAGCTTGCCGGCGCGCAGAGCCTGCTCGACCAGGAAGCTGGTCATCATCTTGGTCAGCGACGCCGGCGGGAGCGCCTCATCGGCGTTGGCGGAGGCGAGCACCTCGCCGGAGTCGAAGTCCATCACCAGCCAGGCCTTGGCGGCCAGCGCCGGCGCGCCGCCGGCGAGAGAGCTCTGCGCCGGCACCAGGTCTTCCGCCGGAGGTGCGGCCTTCTTGACGGCAGCGGCCTTGGCGGCGCGATGCGGGGCTGCGAAGGACAGGGAGGTCGGGGCCAGGGCGCCCGCGGCGATCGCGAAGACGACCGGAAGAAGAGAGAAGCGCTTGATTTGCATGGTGTTCGTGGGGAAGCGGTCATTGTCGCGCATCGCGCGATCGGTTTCGCGGGGCCCGGCGCGTGGCCTGGCTCTTCAGGGCAGCGGACGCGTGAGGTAGACGAGCTCGCGGCCGACGACGGCCTTGCGCGTCGGCATGAAGATCGTGCAGCCGTCGCACGGCGAGCGGATCTCGCGGTCGCCGTCGGTGGCGATCAATTCCCCGCGCGCGAACGATTCCATGCCGACGACCGGGCGCGAGAACTGCACGCGTCCGTCCTGCACGACCTCGGTCGACAGCATCTCGTAACGCCTTGCCGGCGCGGGGGGCGCCCAGCCCGGGTCCGCGTCGACCAGCCCGAAGTGCGCGAGGAATCGCAGGGCGACCTCGACCGCGAGATCGCCGGTGGCCTGCAGGAAGTGCTGGCCACATTCCGCGACCAGCGCGACTCCGTCCGAGTGCGGATCGCCGTGGCGGCCGTGCAGGATGACGGGCGTGCCGGTGCCGAGGCCATCGGGCATCACGAGATGGATCGCCGGCACCCCAATGGCGGCGGCGGCGCGCGCATTGCGGTCGAACGCCGGATACACCCAGAAGGGCTCGACCGACTGCGAGGTCGAATGCAGGTCGAGGATGTGGTCCGCCGCCGCAAGCACCGGCCGGAGTTCGCGCGCACGGCGCAGTTCGGGACTGCTCTCACCGCCTTCGAGCCAGTCGGGCGACCAGATGCGGTTCAGGTTGTGCACCAGCTGCCGGCTGGCGAACGGGTCGTCGTGCGAGAAAGACTCGTACGCCTCGACATTCGCGAAGCTCACGGTGAGCACGCCGCGCAGCGGCCGCACTTCGCGGTCGAGCAGGTGCGTCGCGGCGACCATCCCGCAGAACTCGTTGCCGTGCGTGAGCGCGTTGACCAGGACGTGCGGCCCGGGACGCCCCGAGTCGAAACGGTGCACGTAGGGGATGCCGGTGTTGCCGGCCCGATAAGGGGCCAGGTCGCGGGGCAGGAGTTCGAGCGTGGGAGCGGCGTCGGTCATTCGGGATCCATCATTCGTGCGGAGGGTCTCTCAGGCGCCTGCAGCCTCCGCCACGATCGGACGCAGTCTGGGCAAGGCCCTGGACTCGGCGCGATGCACGGACATGTGGATTCCTTCGAGGACGTCCGTCTGCGCGTCGCGGTACACGAGGTGACCGTTCAGGGACGAACCGCGGCCCTGGATCTTAAGGAGTGCGGTCGCCGGCAGTGCCGCCGCGTCGATGTCGGACGGCCCGAGCGTGACATAACCGTCCGAGATCTTGCCTGCCAGCGACACCTTCAGTTCCACGCAGCGCCCCGCGGAACAACGCCTGATCCAGAGCAGCCCGTGGACATCCCGGGTGTGCTGCTGGAGCCTCAGGGTGATTTCGGTCCATTCCCCGGCGACGGGGGTCGACGCATTCCCCAACCCGGTCCATTCGCCGGAAATGGTTTCTCCGCGGTATCTCCAGCGGCGCCACAGCGGCAGCACGTCCTGCAGCCACAGGTCTTTCAGCGTCAGGAGGAAGAAGGTGGCGACCAGGCCGCCGCCGGCACCCAGCAGAAGGTAGATGTCTGTCTCATCCATACACCGACTTTCTCATGTCGCGGGCCCTGCCCTGTTTGCACTTGAAACAGAGGAGGCACGTGCGCATCCGGTCGCAAGGCGGTGCTAGTGGGCCACCATGCCGGCGGCGCGCTGCACCTCCATGCGGATCTCCTCGGTGAGCCGGGCCTTGAGTTCGGCGAACACGGGGGTGGTCTTCATCGAGTAGTGCCGCGGATGCTGCAGGGGCACCGGCAGGTCGCACTTGATGCGGCCCGGGCGCGCGCTCATCACGACGACGCGGTTGCCCATGAAGATGGCTTCGTCGATGTCGTGGGTGACGAACAGCACCGTCTTGCGCTCGTCCTCCCAGATGCCCAGCAGCAGCTCCTGCATCAGCTCTCGCGTCTGGTGGTCGAGCGCGCCGAACGGCTCGTCCATCAGCAGGATGCGCGGGTCGTTGGCCAGCGCGCGGGCCAGCGCCACGCGCTGCTGCATGCCGCCCGAAAGCTGCTTGGGAAAATGGTTCTCGAAACCCTTCAGGCCGACCTTGCCGATGAAGCGGTGCGCGATGGCGTGCTGCTCGGGCAGCGGCATGCCTTTCTCTCGCAGGCCGAAGCACACGTTCTGCAACACCGTGAGCCAGGGAAAGAGCGTGTAGCTCTGGAACACCATGCCCCGGTCGGCGCCCGGGCCGGCCACGGGCCGGCCGTCCAGCGCGATGCTGCCGCCCGTGGGCGTGTCCAGCCCCGCCACCATGCGCAGCAGCGTGCTCTTGCCGCAACCGGAAGGCCCGAGGATGGTGATGAAGTCGTTCTCCTGCACCGACAGGTCGGTGGCCTGCAGGGCAACCGTGCCGCCGCCGAAGGTCTTGCCGACGGCGCGGATCTGCAGGGTGGGCATGCCGCTGCCCAGGGCGAGGTCGTCGCGTTTCATCGGATCTGCGCCCACGGGAAGAGCTTGCGGTTGAAGGCCTTGAAGGCGAAGTCGGTCACCAGCCCGATCAGGCCGATCACCAGGATGCCGAAGATGATCTGGTCCGTGGCCAGCAGCGCCTGGCTGTCGGTGATCATGTGGCCGATGCCGCTGGAAGCGCCGATCAGCTCGGCCACGATCACGTAGGTCCAGGCCCAGCCCAGCACCATGCGCAGCGTCTCGGCGATCTCGGGCGCGCTGGAGGGCAGCAGCACGCGGGTGACGATGCCGCGGTCCAGCGCACCGAGCGTGTACGCCGCCTCCACCAGGTCGCGGCGCGTGTTGCCCACGCTCACCGCGATCATCAGCACCAGCTGGAAGAACGAGCCGATGAAGATCACCGCCAGCTTCTGCGCCTCGCCGATGCCGGCCCAGAGGATCAGCAGCGGGATGAAGGCGGAGGCGGGCAGGTAGCGCGCGAAGCTGACGAAGGGCTCGAAGAACGCCTCCACCGGCTTGTAGGCGCCCATCAGCACGCCCAGCGGCACGGCGAGGGCCGCGGCGATGAGAAAGCCGCCCACCACGCGCCACACCGTCATGCCGATGTCGTGCAGGAAGCCGTACTGCGTGAGCAGCGTCCAGCCCGACTTGAACATGGTCAGCGGGTCGGCGAGGAACTGCTTGGGCACCAGGCCGCCGAGGGTGAAGGCGGCCCAGACCAGGAAGAAGACGGCGAAGAACGCCACGCCGAGCGTGGCGCGCGTGCCGGGGGCGACGGGAGCTAGAGGTTTCATCGCGGGGCCAACGGTTTCAACTCACTTGATGAACCGCGTGTCCGCCAGCTTCGCGAGGTCCGGCGCCTGCTTGATGATGCCGGCCTCCACCAGCAGCTCGGCCGCTTCCTTGCTGAAGGCGGCGTGCTCGCCGGCGAAGAACTTCTGGTTGGCCTCGCGGTCCTGCCAGCGCAGGTATTTCTGGCTGGCCTCGAACTGCTCGGGGCTCTGCTTGACGTCGGCGCCCATGATCTCGAAGCTCTTCTTCGGATCCTTCCTGATCATGTCCACGGCCTCGAAGTAGCCGTCGGCCAGCGCCTTGGCGGCCTTGGGGTTGTCGGCCAGGAACTTGGGCGTGCAGCCGAACGTGTCCATCACCATCGGGTAGTCCAGCGTGGTCGCGATGATCTTGCCGGCCTCGGGCTTGGCGCGCACCGCGCCGAGGTAGGGCTCGTAGGTCATCGCGGCGTCCAGCCCGCTGGTGCCCGCGATCATCGCGTTGGCCGCGGCCTGCGGCTCGAGGTTGACCACCTTCACGTCCTTGGGCGTGAGGCCGTTCTTCTTGAGCATCCAGGCCAGCGTGAAGTACGGCGCGGTGCCCGGCGCGCTGGCGGCCACGGTCTTGCCCTTGAGGTCGCCGATCTTGGCGATGCCGGGCTTGACCACCATGCCGTCGGCGCCGTAGCTCTTGTCCAGCTGGAAGATCTGGGTGGTGGCCACGCCGTTGGCGTTCCACACGATCCAGGTCTCCACGGTGGTGGCGGCGCACTGCACGTCGCCCGAGGCGATGGCCAGGTGGCGGTCCTTCTGCGGGATCTTCCTGAGCGTGACGTCCAGGCCGTGCTTCTTGAAGATGCCGGCTTCCTTGGCCAGCGTGAGCGGCGCGAAGCCGGTCCAGCCGGAGATGCCGATGGCCACGGCGGTGTCCTGCGCGTGCGCGGCCACGCCGGACAGGGCGATGAGCGAGAGGGCGAACAGCTTCTTCATGGGAAGTCTCCTGGGTTGGGAAGAAGGGATGGACTGCAATCTATGCACGCGTCATGCCAGTCGCAATGCGTGCAATTCCGGGATGTGGCGCTCGGTGGCGCGGCCGATGTCGCCGCCGGCCACCAGGTGGTGCACCGCCTCGATGTCGCGCGCCAGGCTGCGGTCGGCCATCATGGCCGGCGACACGCTGCGCACCAGGCGCAGCACGCCCTCCAGTGCCGGCGCGCTGCTCAGCGGGCGCAGGAACTCGATGCCCTGCGCGGCGGCCAGCAGCTCGATCGCGAGGATGTGGGCGGTATTGCGCAGCATGGGCGCGAGCCGCCGCGCGGCGAACGTCGCCATGCTCACGTGGTCTTCCTGGTTGGCCGAGGTGGGCAGGCTGTCCACGCTGGCCGGGTGCGCCAGCGACTTGTTCTCCGAGGCCAGTGCCGCCGCGGTGACGTGCACGATCATGAAGCCGGAGTTCAGGCCCGGATCGGGCGTGAGGAAAGGCGGCAGCCGCGACACCACGGTGTCCACCAGCATGGCCACGCGGCGCTCGCTGATGGCGCCGATCTCGGCGATGGCCACGGCCAGTGCATCGGCCGCCAGCGCGACCGGCTCGGCGTGGAAGTTGCCGCCCGAGACCATGGCGCCGCCGTCGGCGAACACCAGCGGGTTGTCGGTGACGGCGTTGGCTTCACGCACCAGCACCTGCGCCGCATGGCGCATCTGGTCGAGGCAGGCGCCCATCACCTGCGGCTGGCAGCGCAGGCAGTACGGGTCCTGAACGCGGTCGTCGCCTTCCAGGTGCGAGCGGCGGATCTCGCTGCCCTGCGCCAGGGCGCGGTAGGCGGCCGCGCAGTCGATCTGCCCGGGCTGGCCGCGCACCGCGTGGATGCGCGGATCGAACGGGCCGTCGCTGCCGCGCGCCGCGTCCAGCGTCACCGCCCCGGTGATCACGGCCGACTCGAAAAGCTTGTCGGCCGCGAGCAGGGCGTCGAGCGCCAGCGCGGTCGAGACCTGCGTGCCGTTGATCAGCGCCAGTCCTTCCTTGGCGCCCAGCTGCAGCGGGCGCAGGCCGGCGCGCTCCAGCGCCTGGCCGGCCGGCAGCCGCTGGCCGCCGAAGAAGGCCTCGCCCTCGCCGATCAGCGGCAGGCACAGGTGGGCCAGGGGCGCCAGGTCGCCCGAGGCGCCCACCGAGCCCTGGCCCGGCACGACGGGGATGACGCCGTGGTTGTAGAGCGCCAGCAGGCCGTCGACCACCTCCTCGCGCACGCCCGAGAAGCCGCGCGCCAGGCTGGCCGCCTTGAGCAGGAGCACCAGGCGCACGGCGCGCTCGGACAGCGGCTCGCCCACGCCGACCGAGTGCGAACGCAGCAGCTTCAGTTGCAGCAGCGCCAGGTCGTCGCGGGCGATGCGGGTGGTGGCCAGCTTGCCGAAGCCGGTGTTGACGCCGTACACCGGCGCGTCGCCGGCCGTCGCCTGGCGCACCAGCTCGGCGCTGGCGCGGATCGCGGTGCGGCAGGCGGGATCGAGGTCGAGGCGCTCATGCGGCGCCTCCCACACTTCGCGCAGTTGAGCCAGGGTGAGCTCGCCGGGGTGCAGCAGCATGCTCATCCCAGCATCGGCAGGTTCAGGCCGTGCTCGCGGGCGCACTCGACGGCGATGTCGTAGCCCGCGTCGGCGTGGCGCATCACGCCGGTGGCCGGGTCGTTCCACAGCACGCGTTCGATGCGGGCGGCGGCCTCGGGCGTGCCGTCGCACACCATCACCACGCCGGCGTGCTGCGAGTAGCCCATGCCGACGCCGCCGCCATGGTGCAGGCTGACCCAGCTGGCGCCGCTGGCCGTGTTGAGCAGGGCGTTGAGCAGGGGCCAGTCGCTGACGGCGTCGCTGCCGTCGCGCATGGCCTCGGTTTCGCGGTTGGGCGAAGCGACCGAGCCACTGTCCAGGTGGTCGCGGCCGATGACGATCGGCGCCTTGAGTTCGCCGGTGCGCACCATCTCGTTGAACGCCAGGCCGGCCTTGTGGCGCTCGCCCAGGCCGATCCAGCAGATGCGGGCGGGCAGGCCCTGGAAGCTGATGCGCTCGCCCGCCATGTCGAGCCAGCGGTGCAGGTGCTGGTTGGCGGGGAACAGCTCCTTCATCTTCGCGTCGGTCTTGCGGATGTCCTCCGGATCGCCGGAGAGCGCCACCCAGCGGAACGGGCCGACGCCGCGGCAGAACAGCGGCCGGATGTACGCGGGCACGAAGCCGGGGTACGCGAACGCATCGGCCACGCCGAAGTCCTGGGCCACCTGGCGCAGGTTGTTGCCGTAGTCGACCGTCGGCACGCCCATGGCGTGGAAGGCGAGCATCGCGCGCACATGGGCCACGCAGGATTCGCCGGCCGCCTGCTTCAACCGCTCGTGCTGCGCCGGATCCTGCTGGGCCGCCTGCCACTGTTCCACGCTCCAGCCGAGTGGCAGGTAGCCGTTGATGAGATCGTGGGCCGAGGTCTGGTCGGTGACGATGTCGGGGCGCGGGCCGCCGGCCTGCGCGCGACGGGCCAGCTCGGGCACGATCTCGGCGGCGTTGCCGCACAGCCCGATCGACACCGCCTCCTTGCGGCGGGTGTGGTGGGCGATCAGGGCCAGGGCCTCGTCGAGGTCGCGCGCCTGCTTGTCGAGGTACTTGGTGCGCAGGCGGAAGTCGATGCGCGACTGCTGGCACTCGATGTTCAGCGAGCAGGCGCCGGCGAAGCTGGCGGCCAGCGGCTGCGCGCCGCCCATGCCGCCCAGGCCGGCGGTGAGCACCCAGCGGCCGGCGAGGTCGCCGCCGTAGTGCTGGCGGCCCGCCTCGGCGAAGGTTTCATAGGTCCCCTGCACGATGCCCTGCGTGCCGATGTAGATCCAGCTGCCGGCCGTCATCTGGCCGTACATCATCAGCCCCTTGCGGTCCAGCTCGTTGAAGTGCTCCCAGGTGGCCCACCGGGGCACCAGGTTGGAGTTGGCGATCAGCACGCGCGGCGCGCCCGCATGCGTGCGGAACACGCCCGCCGGCCGGCCCGACTGCACCAGCAGCGTCTCGTCGGGCCGCAGCTTCTTCAGCGTGGCCAGGATGGCCTCGAAGGCCGGCCAGTTGCGCGCCGCCTTGCCGATGCCGCCGTAGACCACCAGCGCATCGGGGTTCTCGGCCACGGCCGGGTCGAGGTTGTTCTGGATCATGCGGAAGGCCGCCTCGATCTGCCAGTCGGCGCAGCTGAGGAGCTGGCCCTGGGGCGCGTGGACCGGGCGCGGGCCGGCGGCGAGGAAAGGCGTCTCTGCGAGGTCGGACATGGGCTGCTCCTGCTTGTCTATACAACTCGATGGGCGCGGAGGATAGTTGTCTATACAAGTGGTTGTCAACTGGGATATGCTCGCCCCCATGGCAAACGACGACATGCCCGCCTACGAACAGGTCAAGGGCTGGATCCGCCAGCACATCGCCAGCGGGCAATGGAAGCCCGGCGATCCCGTGCCCAGCGAGGCGGCGCTGATGGAGCGCTTCGCCGTCAGCCGCATGACGGCGCACCGTGCGCTGCGCGAGCTGGCCGCCGAAGGGCTGGTCACGCGCGTGCAGGGTTCGGGCACGCGCGTGGCCCAGCTGCACCGCATCAGCTCGCGCCTGGTCATCCGCGACATCCACGAGGAGGTGTCCGAGCGCGGCCATGTGCACAGCACGCGCGTCGTGCAGGTGGGCCAGGAGCGGGCCACCGCCGGACTGGCCGAATCGCTCGGCCTCGCGCGCGGCGCGAAGGTGTTCCACAGCGTGCTGGTGCACCTGGAGAACGGCGTGCCCATCCAGTACGAGAACCGCTACGTCAATCCGAAGGCGGCCCCGAACTACCTGGAGGTGGACTTCACCCGCACCTCGCCCACCTCGCACCTGCTGCTGCATGCGCCGCTCACCGAGGCCAGCTACTCCATCGAGGCGTGCCTGCCCACGCCCGAGGAGGCGCGGGCGCTGGACATCCAGGCCAGCGAGCCCTGCCTGGCGATGCTGCGGCGCACCGTCTCCGGTGCGCACGTGGCCAGCATCGCGCGCCAGCTGTACCCGGGCAGCCGCTACAGCTTCAACGGGAATTTCCAGGCATGACGTGGCAGCTCGTTCCGCTGGCCGGCGCCGCGGCGCAGGCGTGGCGCAATGGCGGCGGCCTCACCCGCGAACTGCTCGCCTGGCCCTCGCCCGATGCGTGGCAGGTGCGCATCTCGGTGGCCGACGTCACCGCCGCCGGGCCGTTCTCCACCTTCGAAGGCATCGAACGCTGGTTCGCCGTGCTCGAAGGGGCCGGCGTGGTGCTGCGGGTCGATGGCGTCGCGAAGACCCTGGTTGCGGGGGATGCGCCCTTCCACTTCAGCGGCGAGGCGCGGGTGGACTGCGCGCTGGTGGACGGCTCCACGCGCGACTTCAACCTGATGGCCCCGCCGGGCCGCTCGCGGCTGCACCGCGTGGCGGGCGAGCGCGCTTTCCGGCTGCAAGGCGAGATGCTGGCGGCGGTCTATGCGCACGGTCGCCCGGCCGCGGTGCGCACCGCGGACAGCGTGATCGAAGTGCCCGCCGGCCACCTCGCCTGGTGCCGGCGCCAGTGGGCGGCCAGTGGCACCGTGACGGGCGCCGACGCCCTGTGGATGGAGATCGAGGGATGAGCATGCAGATCTGGACCCACGCCCGCCTGGCGACGATGGCCGCCCGCGCGGACGCGCCGTACGGCCTCGTCGAGGACGGCGCCCTGGCGGTGGAGGACGGACGCATCGCCTGGGTCGGCGCGCGGTCCGACCTGCCGGCCGCGCTGCGCCAGGGCGCGCAGGAGCACGACGCCCGGGGCGCGCTGATCACGCCCGGCCTGATCGACTGCCACACCCACCTGGTGTGGGCCGGCGACCGCGCTCGTGAGTTCGAGATGCGCCTGAACGGCGCCGGCTACGAGGAGATCGCCCGCGCCGGCGGCGGCATCGTCTCCACCGTCAAGGCCACGCGCGCGGCCGACGCCGAATCGCTGCTGCAGCAGAGCGGCCGGCGGCTGCGCCGGCTGCTGGACGAGGGCGTCACCACGGTGGAGATCAAGTCCGGCTACGGCCTGTCGCTGCGGGACGAGGCCAAGTGCCTGCAGGTGGCGCGCACGCTCGCGAAGCGCGAGCGCGTGTCGGTCCGCACCACCTTCCTGGGCGCGCATGCGCTGCCACCCGAGTTCGCCGGCAACGCCGATGGCTACGTCGACGAGGTGGTTGCGATGCTGCCGCTCCTGCACGCGCAGGGGCTGGTGGACGCGGTCGATGCCTTCTGCGAGCGCATCGGTTTTTCCGTCGCGCAGACCCGGCGCGTGTTCGAGGCCGCGCGCGCGCTCGGCCTCCCCGTCAAGCTGCATGCCGAGCAGCTGAGCGACAGCGGCGGCACCGAGCTGGCCGCTTCCTTCGGCGCGCTCAGCTGCGACCACCTCGAGTGGCTCAGCGAGACGGGAGCGCAGGCCATGGCCCGCGCCGGCACGGTCGCGGTGCTGCTGCCCGGCGCGTTCTATTTCCTGCGCGAGACACGGCTGCCGCCGATCGAGCTGCTGCGCCGGCACGGCGTGCCGATGGCGGTGGCCACCGAC
>Ga0247819_10001058_pt1 | contig 15255 bp, 18 predicted proteins | sample 13C_Xylose_Day6_FD_193428 | JGI IMG/M metagenome (GOLD analysis project Ga0247819, IMG submission 193428) | Soil microbial communities from agricultural site in Penn Yan, New York, United States - 13C_Xylose_Day6 | ecosystem: Environmental > Terrestrial > Soil > Agricultural land | place: USA...
TCTACACGCGCCTGCCCACCTCGTTCCTGCCGCAGGAGGACCAGGGCTACATCATCGTGAACGTGCAGCTGCCGCCCGGCGCCACGCTGGAGCGCACCACGCGCGTGATGGAGCAGGTCGAAGGCTTCATGCTCAAGCAGCCCGAGGTGCAGAGCATGGTCGGCGTGCTGGGCTTCTCGTTCTCCGGCCAGGGCCAGAACGCCGGCCTGGCGTTCGTCACGCTGAAGAACTGGGACGAGCGCAAGGGCGAGGAGCACGGCGCGGGCGCCATCGCGGGCCGTGCGTTCGGCGCGCTCTCGGGCATCCGCGACGCCTTCATCTTCCCGCTCAGCCCGCCGCCGATCCCGGAACTGGGCACCGCGTCGGGCTTCAGCTTCCGGCTGCAGGACCGCGGCGGCAACGGCCACGACAAGCTGATCGCCGCGCGCAACCAGCTGCTCGGCCTGGCTTCCAAGAGCAAGGTGCTCACCCAGGTGCGCCCCGACGGCCTGGAAGACGCGCCGCAGCTGGAGCTGGACGTCGACCGCGACAAGGCGCAGGCCCTGGGCGTGAGCTTCGAGGCGATCAACAGCGTGCTGTCCACCTCGCTCGGCTCGTCGTACATCAATGACTTCCCCAACCGCGGGCGCCTGCAGCGGGTGATCGTGCAGGCCGACGCGCCGGCGCGCATGCAGCCCGAAGACCTGCTGCGGCTGAACGCGGTCGGCAACCAGGGCCGCCCGGTGCCGCTGTCGGCCTTCGCCACCACGCGCTGGGTGACCGGCGCGATGCAGACCGTCCGCTACAACGGCTATCCGTCGATGCGCATCTCCGGCTCGGCCGCGCCCGGCTACAGCAGCGGCGCCGCGATGGACGAGATGGAGCGCCTCGCGTCCCAGCTGCCGCCCGGCTTCGCCTTCGAGTGGACCGGCCAGTCGCGCGAAGAAAAGCTTGCCGGCGCGCAGGCGCTGATCCTGTACGGCTTCGCCATCCTGGCGGTGTTCCTGTGCCTGGCGGCGCTGTACGAGAGCTGGTCGATCCCGCTGTCGGTGATCCTGGTGGTGCCGCTGGGCGTGCTGGGGGTGCTGGTCGCCACGCTGCTGCGCGGCTACGCCAACGACGTGTACTTCCAGGTGGGCCTGATCACCATCATCGGCCTGTCGGCCAAGAACGCCATCCTGATCATCGAGTTCGCCAAGGACCTGCAGGCCCAGGGCAAGAGCGTGATCGAGGCGGCGCTGACGGCGGCCCACCTGCGGTTCCGGCCGATCATCATGACCTCGATGGCGTTCGGCCTGGGCGTGCTGCCGCTGGTCCTCGCCAGCGGCGCGGGCGCGGCCAGCCAGCGCGCCATCGGCACCGGCGTGCTGGGCGGCATCCTCACCGGCACCGCCCTGGCCGTGTTCTTCGTGCCCGTCTTCTTCGTGGTGGTGCGCGGCATCTTCCACGGCAGCGAACGGCAGAGGAAGCTGTACACGCACGAGTTCGACCCCGAGATGCCGCGCGGCGCCACGGCGGGAGACCAGGTATGACCACCATGCAACTGCGCAAGCTGGCCCTCGCGCCACTGGCGGCCGCCGTGCTGGCCGGCTGCTCGTTCATTCCGACCTACGATCGGCCGGCCGCGCCGGTCGCGGGCGCCTTCCCCTATCCCGGCGCCACCGAGGGCACGCCCGCGGCGGCCCTGGACTGGCAGCGCTTCTTCACCGACGAACGGCTGCGCGGGCTGATCACCACCGCGCTGTCGGACAACCGCGACCTGCGCGTGGCCGTGCTCAACATCGAGCAGGCGCGCGCGCAGTACGACATCCGCCGCGCCGACCGCTATCCGACCGTGGGCGCTGGCGTCAACGCGAGCCGCGCGCCCAACCCGATCAACGGCGAGCAGATCACCAGCTTCCAGGCCGGCCTCGCGTTCACGTCGTGGGAGATCGACTTCTTCGGCCGCATCGGCAGCCTGTCCCAGGCCGCGCTCGCGCAGTACCTGGCGACCGAGGAAGGCCGCAAGGCCGCGCAGATCGCCCTCGTGAGTTCGGTCGCGACCACCTGGCTCGCGCTGGTCGCCGACGAGGAGCTGCTGGCCCTCACGCGCCAGACGATGGACACGCGCGCCGAATCGCACCGGCTGGTGAAGCTGCGCTTCGACAACGGCGTGTCGTCCGAGCTGGACCTGCGCGCGGCGGAATCGCTGTCCGAGACCGCGCGCGCCGCGTTCGCGCAGGCGCAGCGCCAGCGCGCGGCCGACATCAACGCCCTCTCGCTGCTGGTCGGCCAGCCGCTGCCGGCGGACTACCAGACCGGCACCACCATGGCCGCGGTGCAACTGGCGGACGTGCCGGCCGGCGTGCCGTCCGACGTGCTGGTGGCGCGCCCCGACGTGCGCCAGGCCGAGCAGCAGCTGATCGCCGCCAACGCCAACATCGGCGCGGCGCGCGCGGCGTTCTTCCCGCGCATCACGCTCACCGCGCAGGCGGGCCGCGCCAGCTCGCAGCTGTCGGGCCTCTTCGACGGCGGCGGCTCGTGGGCCTACACCCTCGCGCCTTCTCTGCTGCTGCCGATCTTCGATGCCGGCCGCAACCAGGCCGGCCTGGCCTCGGCCAACGTCTCGCGCGACATCGCCGTGGCGCAGTACGAGCGCTCCATCCAGTCGGCCTTCCGCGAGGTGTCCGACGCGCTGGCGGGCCGCGCCACGCTCACCGAGCAGCTGGATGCACAGGGCAAGGTCGCCCAGGCCGAGACGGTGCGCGTGAGGCTCTCGCAGATGCGCTTCGACGCCGGCGTGTCCAGCACGCTGGACCTGCTGGATGCGCAGCGCTCGCTGTTCGCCGCGCAGCAGGCGGAGATCCAGACGCGGCTCGCGCGCCTGCAGAACCAGGTGTTGCTCTATCGCGCCCTGGGCGGCGGCTGGACCGAACCGCCACAGGCCGCCGCGCGCTGAAATCCTTCAGCGTTGACTAGACTCCCCTGCACAACCACAGGGGGACCGTCATGGAAGAAACGCAGGCGCCCCGGCGCCTCTCGACCGCGCGCTGGATCCGCGAAGGGCTGCGCAGCGGCTGGCTGCTGCAGTCGCGGGTCGCTGGGCACCAGCCGTCACCGTTGCAGCTGGCGCTGGTGGTCGGCGCCGTGCTGCTGCTGGAACTGGGCCTGGCACGGCTCGAGATCCCCGGCCCCGCGCGATTCGACCTGCGCGGCTGGCTGATCCCCTCGTGGAGCATGGGCCTGTCCGCGCTGCTGGTGTGGGCGGCCCTGTGGGGACGGCCCGCGGACGCCGGCCGACCGTACGGCGTCGCCACCTGGTTCACGCTGTCGTTCGCCTCTTCGGTGCCGCTGCTGCTGGCCGGGGCGGCCTTGAACATCGCCGAGGGCTACGACGCGATGCCCGCGCTGCTGCAGTCGCCGTTCACGGCCTGGGCGGTGTTCATCGCCCTCATCGCCTGGGGCACGCTGGTCCAGCTGTGGCTGGGCGTGCAGTTCGGGCTGCGCCGCGGGCGGCTGGCTTCGCTCACCGTCGCCATGCTCTGCCTGTCGCTGGTGAGCATCTGGTACCTGAACGACCGCCCATGGGAAGCCGTCGCCGATCGTGGCGAGCGCCGCCCTCGCCTGGTCCTCAGCCAGGAGACCTTCGAGCGCCAGCAGGACGTCTGGGACCAGGCCGTGGATTCGCTCGCGCCGCAGCGCGAGGGCGTGGTGGACGTGTACGGCCTGGTGTTCGCTCCCTATGCCTCCGAGGACGTGTTCCTGCGCGAGAGCGGGATGGTGGCGGACGTGCTGGCCGAGCGCTTCGATGCGAAGGGCCGCGTGCTGCGGCTGATGAACCACGCGACCACGGCCGATTCGCTGCCCTGGGCCACGCCGCTGAACCTGCGGCGCGCGGTCGCGGCGCTGGCCGAGCGCATGGACCGCGAGCACGACGTGCTGGTGGTCTACCTCACCTCGCACGGCGCCAGCAACTTCCGCCTGGCCGCGGAGCACTGGCCGCTGCAGGTGCCCTGGCTCACGCCGAACGAGCTGCGCGAGGCGCTGGACGAAGCCGGCATCCGCCACCGCGTGATCGCCGTCTCGGCCTGCTATTCAGGAGGATGGGTGCAGCCGCTGGCGGGCGACACCACGCTGGTGATGACCGCGGCCGACCCGGACCACACGTCGTACGGCTGCGGACGCAAGTCCGAGCTCACCTTCTTCGGCCGCGCGATGTTCGACGAGCAGCTGCGCGACACGCATTCGTTCGAGGAGGCCTTCGTCGCGGCGGTGCCGGTGATCCGACGGCGCGAGGAGGAAGCGGGCAAGCCCGACGGCTTCTCCAACCCGCAGATCAGCATGGGCCCGGGGATCAAGCCGGTGCTGGACGCTCTCGCGAAGCGCCTGGACGGCGCGGCGCCGGCCGCGGCCCAGTGAATCAGCGGCGCCGCTGCGGCGCCGAGAAACTGGTGCCGTCGCGCGGCGGCAGGTGACGGAACATGATGCGCCCCTTGCTCAGGTCGTAAGGCGAAAGTTCCAGCGTCACGTAGTCGCCCGCGATGATGCGGATGTGGTTCTTGCGCATCTTGCCGCCGCTGTACGCCACCAGGTTGTGGCCGTTCTCCAGCACGACGCGGTAGCGCGAATCGGGCAGCACTTCTTCCACCCGTCCGCGCATTTCGATCAGTTCTTCCTTGGCCATGGGCTTCGTGTCCTGGGCGTGGCAGGACGCGTAGTGCCTCGTCCGAAACGGCGCGGCCTGCCGGGTCCGGAGCTCATCAAGAACGTGTCGCTCCGGTGAATGCTAGAGATTGTAGGCGCCCGGATGCGGCCTTGTCGCGCGGGGGAAATGCGGCCTTGCGGTAGGAGCGGTCCTACAGGCGGTTGAGCCACCCATCCCTAGAATGGCCTGCTCTTCCGCCTTCACAATCCCCCCCTCCCCAAAAATGACTCAACAAAGCCAAGCCGTGCTGGGCCTGCTCGCCCAGCACGAAGAGCAGATCGTGTCCGAATGGTTGCAGGAGGCCGGTTCGGCCTCCTCGCGGATGACCGACGCCCAGCGTCGCACCATGCAGGGCGAGGCGGCGGAAATCGTGCGCACGGTCCGTTCCGCGCTGCAAGAGGGCGCCGATCCGGAAGACTTCCGCGCGCAACCGTGGGCGCCCCTGCGCGAAGTGCTGGAAGGACTGTCGCGCTCGCGCGCGGCACAGGGCCAGAGCGCCGGCGACACCAGCGTGTTCGTGCTCGGGTTCAAGCGGCCCATGTTCACGGCGCTGCAGCGCTTCGTGGCGGACTCCAGGGACCAGCTGGCCGCGGTGTGGACCGTGTCGGTGCTGGTGGACAAGATGGCGCAGTGGACCGTGACCACCTACCAGCAGACGCGCGAGGAAATCATCCAGCGCCAGCAGCAGGACCTGCTGGAGCTGTCCACGCCCGTGATCAAGCTGTGGGAAGGCGTGCTGGCCGTGCCGATGATCGGCACGCTCGACTCCAGCCGCACGCAGATGGTGATGGAGACGCTGCTGCAGAAGATCGTGGAGACCGGCGCCACGCTGGCCATCATCGACATCACCGGGGTGCCCACCGTGGACACCCTGGTGGCCCAGCACCTGCTCAAGACCGTCAGCGCGATCCGCCTGATGGGCGCCGAATGCGTGATCAGCGGCATCCGCCCGCAGATCGCCCAGACCATCGTGCACCTGGGCATCGACCTGGAAGGCATCGCCTCCAAGGCGACCCTGGCCGACGCCCTTTCGCTCGCGCTGCGCCAGCGTGGCTACGTGATCACCAGGACGGCCTGAGCCCATGTACCGCATTCCGATCCTGCAGATGGGAACGACGCTGCTGGTCACCATCCAGGTGGACATGGAAGACCAGATGGCGCTCGCGCTGCAGGACGACCTGGCCAACAAGATCTCCACGAGCGGCGCCAAGGGCGTGCTGATCGACATCAGCGCGCTGGAGATCGTCGACTCCTTCGTCGGCCGCATGCTGGCCGGCATCTCCGGCATCTCGCGCATCCTGGACGCCACCACGGTGGTGGTCGGGATGCAGCCCGCGGTGGCCATCACCCTCGTCGAGCTGGGCCTGTCCCTGCAAGGCGTGCGTACGGCGCTCAACGTCGAGCGCGGCATGGAACTCCTGGCGCAGTCGGGCAAGGAGAGCGAGATTGTCGTCAACCGTTGAAACGCTGCAGGGCAGTCTCCCGGTACGCACCGAAGAGGACATCGTCGCCAGCCGCCAGAAGGTGCGCGCGCTGACGCAGCAGCTGAAGTTCTCCCTGGTCGACCAGACCAAGATGATCACCGCGGCCAGCGAGCTGTCGCGCAACACCGTCGTACACGGCGGCGGCGGCCAGATGCGCTGGGAAATTCTCGAGCAAGGACTCAAGCGCGGCCTGCGCCTGCACTTCGAGGACACCGGCCCCGGCATCCCCGACGTGCAACTCGCCCTCACCGACGGCTGGACCTCCGGCGGCGGCATGGGCCTGGGCCTGCCCGGCAGCAAGCGGCTGGTGCACGAGTTCGACCTGCAGTCCACGCCCGGCCGCGGCACGCAGGTGAGCATCACGCGCTGGAAGTGATCCCATGGAACTGATCAGCGGCAGCTTGCACGCCGAATTCCCGATGGGAGACGCCAGCCGGGTGGGAGAGGCGCGCCGCCATGCGGCCCGCCTCGCGATCGAATGCGGCCTGCCCGAACTGGAGACCGGGCGCCTCGCCATCATCGTCACCGAACTGGCCACCAACCTCACGCGCCACGCGACCCGCGGCCACCTGCTGATCGGCGGCCGTCCGGCGCAGCGCGAAGTCGAGGTGCTGGCCGTGGACCACGGTCCCGGCATCGCCGACGTCGAGCGCTGCCTGGGCGACGGCTATTCGACCGGAGGCACGCCGGGCACCGGCCTGGGCGCGGTGCGGCGGCTGGCCAGCGCCTTCGACCTGCATTCGAGCCGGCCCGAGGGCACGCTGGTGCTGGCGCGCGTGCGCGCCGAAGCGGCCACGCCGGCGGCGTCGGGCTTCTGCATGGCAGGCGTCTCGGTGCCCAAGCCCGGCGAGCGCGTCTGCGGCGACGCCTGGGCCATCGCGCTGGACGGCCCGCGCGCTTCGCTCCTGGTGGCCGACGGCCTGGGCCACGGCCCGGATGCCGCGGAGGCGTCCGCGGCCGCGGTCGAGGCGTTCCACGCCGAGCCCTTCGCCCCGCTGCGCCGCCAGATCGAGCGCATCCATGCCCGGCTGCGTTCCACCCGCGGGGCCGCCGTCATCCTGATGCAGGCCGACGGCGACCTCGGAACCATCCGCACCGTGGGGGCCGGCAACGTCGTCGGCCGCCTGGTCACGGGCATCGAGGACCGCACGCTGCTCACCCAGCACGGCACGGCGGGCGTGAACATGCGAAGCCCGGAAGAGATCACCGTGCCCTGGCCGGACCACGCCCTGCTGGTGGTGTGCAGCGACGGCGTGGAGACGCGCTGGAAGCCCGAGCTGCTGCACCCGGTGCTGCGCCGGGATCCCGCCCTTGCGGCTGCCCTGCTGCTGCGGGAACATGGCCGCGGCCGCGACGACGCCACCGTGGCGGTGCTGCGCAGGAAGGACTAGACATGGCCGGCACGCCGACCGATCCCGCCGAACTCGCCCGCGCGCTCGAGCAGAGCCGGGCCGAGGCGCACGGCCTGCGCGAGGAGCTCGAGGAGACCAACCGCGGCGTGCTGGCGCTCTATGCCGAGCTCGACACCCAGGCCGACCAGCTGCGCGAGGCCACCGCGCTCAAGAGCCGGTTCCTGGCGTACATGAGCCACGAGTTCCGCACGCCGATCAACGCCATCCGCAGCGTCACGCGCCTCCTGGCCGACCGCGTCGACGGGCCGCTGACCGAAGAGCAGGCCAAGCAGGTCGGCTTCATCCAGTCGGCCGCCGTCGAGTTCGCCGAGATGGTGGACGACCTGCTCGACCTGGCCAAGGTCGAGGCGGGCCGGGTGGAGATCTCGCCCGCCTGGTTCGAGATGGTCGACCTGTTCTCGGCGCTGCGCGGCATGTTCAAGCCGGTGCTCACCAATCCGGACGTGCACCTGGTGTTCGAGGAGCCGCACGGCGTGCCCAAGCTCTACACGGACGACCGCAAGCTCTCGCAGATCCTGCGCAACTACATCTCGAACGCGCTGAAGTTCACGCCCAGGGGCGAAGTGCGGGTCAGCGCCGTCTGCGAGGGCGACACCGTCACCTTCTCGGTGTCGGACACCGGCATCGGCATCGACCCGAAGTTCCACCAGTCGATCTTCGAGGACTTCACCCAGGTGAAGTCGCCGTTGCAGAAGCGCCTGCGCGGCACCGGCCTGGGGCTGGCGCTGTCCAAGCGGCTGGCCGGCGTGCTCGGCGGCACGGTGACGATGCGGAGCGCACCCGGCGCAGGGTCGACGTTCTCGCTCACAATTCCGGTGAGGCTCGAGACCCCGACCGACGCCGATGGATAGCTCCGCCACCATCCAGAGCACGATCGACCGTGGCGCCCACACGGTGCTGGTGGTCGACGACAACCCGGCCACGCGCTATTCCACCAGCCGCGTGATCCGGGCCGCGGGCTTCAAGGTCACCGAGGCCGGAAGCGGCGGCGAAGCGCTGGAGCTCTCCGAACAAGGCGTCTCGGCGGTGGTGCTGGACGTGCACCTGCCGGACATGGACGGCTTCCAGGTCTGCCGCGTGATCCGTTCGCGCCCTTCCACCGAGCTGCTGCCGGTGGTGCACCTGTCGGCCGCCTACGTGAAGAACGAGGACCACGTCACCGGCCTGAACGCCGGCGCCGACGGCTACATGGTCCACCCGGTCGAACCCGCGGTGCTCATCGCCACCCTGCAGGCGCTGATCCGCGCGAGGACGGCCGAGGAAGAGCTTCGCCGCAGCGAGCGGCGCTTCCGCGCGATCTACGACGAGGCCCACGGCGGCATCGCTCTGGTCGACACCAAGGGCTGCTTCGTGGACGTGAATCCCGCGATGCTGCGCATGCTGGGGCGCACACGCGAGGACGTGCTCGGTCGCGGCGTGGCCAGCCTGGCGCCGCCCGAATTCCGCGCGCAGATCGAGCAGGAATTCACCGCCACGGCCAACGAGGCCTGGCGCGGCGAATTCCCGCTGCGGGACGCCCACGGCGGGCTGGTGCACACGCAGTGGAGCCTGTCGGCGCCGGTGGGCCCCAGCCTGCGCGTGGCCACCGCCATCGACGTGTCGGAGCGGCACGACCTGGAGCAGCGCCGGCACGAGCTGCTGGAGCGCGAGCAGGCCGCCCGCGTGCAGGCCGAGCGCCACAGCCGCACCAAGGACGACTTCATCGCCGTGCTGTCGCACGAGCTGCGCACGCCGCTCAACGCCATCGTCGGCTGGGTCCACATCCTCAAGCGCCGCGGCGTCACGCCCGAGGGCACGAAGGGGCTGGACGCGATCGAGCGCAACGTCAAGACGCAGGCCCGCATCATCTCGGACATCCTGGACGTCTCGCGCATCAACTCCGGCAAGCTGCAGCTGGACCGGCAGTGGATCGATCCGGCCGACCTGGTGCTCAGCTCGATCGCATCGCTGTCCTCCACCACCGAGGATCGGCACATCGTGGTCGAGACCGAGGTGGAGGGCGCCCACGAGCGCGCCTTCCTCGACGCCGCGCGCTACCAGCAGATCATCTGGAACCTGATGACCAACGCGGTCAAGTTCTCGGCCGAGGGCGGACGCGTGCAGGTCACGCTGGCGCGCCGCGGCGACCGGCTGCTGCTGCAGGTGCGCGACTTCGGCGCCGGCATCACGCCGGAGTTCCTGCCGCACCTGTTCGACCGCTTCACCCAGAGCGACTCGCCCGGCAACCGACGCCACGGCGGCCTGGGCCTGGGCCTGTCCATCGTCAAGCACCTGGTGGACCTGCACGGCGGCCAGGTCGGCGCCGTCAGCGCCGGGCCGGGCCTCGGCACGCTGATGTGGGTGGACCTGCCGGCCGCCGGCGGCTCCATGGCCGGCGCCCCGCCCGCGCCGGAATTCGCCGGCGAAGAGGAGATCGTCGAATCCGGCCACACGCTCGACGGCATCCAGGTGCTGGTGGTGGAGGACGACCCCGAGGCGCGCGAGATGATGGCCATCGTGCTGGGCGACCGCGGCGCCACCGTGCGCATGGCAGCCGACTACGAAGGCGCGCTGGCGGAGATGCGGCTGGCGCCGCCCCACGTGCTGGTGAGCGACATCGGCCTGCCGGGCCAGGACGGCTACGAGCTGGCCCGCGCGGTGCGCGCGCTCGATCGCGATGGCGCGCGGCTGCCGCTGATCGCCCTGACCGCCTTCGCCCGGCCCGAGGACCAGCGCAAGTCCATGGAAGCCGGCTTCGACGTCCACCTGGCCAAGCCGCTCAAGCCCCACCTGCTGCTCGGCGCGATCGCGCAACTCCTGCCCGCTCCCGGCCCGCAAGGGTGATCAAGCGCGTCCTACAGGGGACGCCGCAGAGCCTGCCTAGGATCAGCCCAACTGAAACTTCGGGGATCCGATCCATGTCCGGCAGCACCAGCAGGAACACGACCGGGGCGAAGGTCGATCACATCGACGTCACGTACGACTGGGAGTTGTGCGTGTGGGCCCGCCACTTCAACACCAGCCAGAAGAGCGTCAAGGAGGCCGTGGCCGCCGTCGGCAGCCGCGCCGACCACGTGCGCGAGCACCTGGCGATGAAGCGCGAGCAGGCCGGCGAGCGACCGAGCTCCCGCTGAGCTCTCACATCCGTCCCGCATGCCCGCATGAGCCACGAGGTCCCCAACCGCGGGCGCGTGCCGCCCGGCATCGAGGACGCCAGCGAGGCGGCCTGGCGCGACTACGAGGCCTGCTGCGCCGCGTTGGACGAGCGGCTCGATCGGCTGCGCGCCGCTGCGGCGATCCAGGCGAGGCAGCTGATCCGCCGGGCCTCGGGGGGCCGCGTTCCGCTGCGCGCGGCGATCACCGTCGACGGCGTGCTGCGACTGGCGCGCGCCCACGGGCGCGTGTGCCCGCTGCCGGGTCCGTGGCGCTGCCTGCACCTGCTGCTGCCCGCGGGGGCGCCGGCGCCGATCCCGGCGCGGGCCTGGGACCGCACCCCGGATTTCGACAAGCAGCAGCGCCTGCGCGAGCAGATCGAATGGGCCGCGCGGAGCGGCGCCCTCACCCGCCTGCACGACTGCCTGGCCGCGCTGCGCGAGCAGGACTGGTACCGGTTGCCGGTGCTGCGCTGGCCGGCGCTGGGCGCCCGCGGATGAGTGCCGTCATTCCCGCTCGGGCGACCCCGAAGCCTCGATCACGTTGGGGTGCGCCCGTGGCGCCGGCGGCGTCAGCAGGCCGTGCGCCGCCACGCCGATGGCGGCACCCGCGAACTGGGCCATGACGAAGCCCGGCACCCCCGCAGGCGCGATGCCCGCGAAGCTGTCGCTGAACATCCGCCCCCAGGCCGCCGCCGGGTTGGCGAATGACGTCGAAGCGGTGAACCAGTACGCCGCGCCGATGTAGGCCGCCACCATCGCCGCGGCCCGTCCGGCCGGCGCGCGAAGGATCACCAGCAGCAGGCCCGCCGTGGCGACGGCTTCCGCGATCCACTGGCCCGCGCCCGAGCGGACCTTGGCGGACAGCTGCAGCAGCGGCAGGTCGAACATCGCATGCGCCAGCACGGCGCCCGCGAAGGCCCCGGCCAGCTGCGCCAGCACGTAAGGCGCCAGTTCGCGCGCCTCCAGTTCGCCGCGCCACGCCATGGCCGCGCTCACGGCGGGATTGAAGTGCGCGCCGCTCACCGGCCCGAACACCTCGATCAGCACGTACAGCCCGCCGACCGTGGCCAGCGTGTTGGCCAGCAGCGCGATGGCGGTGTTGCCGCCGGCGAGCCGCTCGCCCATCACGCCGGAACCGATCACCACCGCCAGCAGCAGCGCGGTGCCCAGGGCCTCGGCCAGCAGGCGGCGCGGAAGATCGATGCGGAGGGTCATGCGGCCCCCGCGCGGCCCAGCCCGCATTCGGCGCCCTGGCAGCAGTTCTCGGTGAGGTAGTCCAGCACCGAGTTCATGCGATCCACGGCGGCGCGGTAGATCAGGTGGCGGCTGGCCCTCTCCTGCGTGACCAGGCCGGCATGGGTGAGCTCCTTGAGGTGGAACGACACCACGCTGGGCGACACGCCGAGGCCTTCGGCCATCACGCCGGGTGTCATGCCGCGCGGGCCGGTGACCACCAGCGCGCGGAAGATCCTCAGCCGCACCGGCTGGGCGAGCGCGGCGAGCGCCTTGACGATTTCCTGTTCTTCCATATTTCAACGATAAATGAAATATCGATGGGTGGCAACCAGCCCAACCGTGGCGCCACTGCCGAGCAGTCCTGCCTGACAAGCGCTCGCGGCATCGGCGCACGGCGCGGCGCGGGGCGCCTGCCTAGGCTGAGGCATGGACGCCATCCGACCGGGCTTGCGCCTGCTCGTGGCCGCCGCGCTTGCCGCGGCGGGGGCGTGCGCCTGGGCTCAAGCCCAGCAGCCGGGCCCGCCGGCCACGCTGCCCGGCGTGACGATCAGCGGCAGCAAGGCCACGCCCGACCCCGTCGAGAAGTCGTACCGCCGCATGGTGCGCGGCATGGACCTGTTCGAGCGTCGCCACGCGCTGTCGCCGCAGGGCGAACTCCGCTTCAAGCTGTTGCCGCGCAAGCCGGGGGTGAGCCTGGACCGGCTCGAGCTGCTGGTGCTGGGCAAGACGGTGGAAACGCCGATCCCGGTGGCGCCGGACCGCACCTTCGTGTTGCAGCGCGATGCCAGGGCGTTCGACGAGAACGCGATGGTCTCGCCCGACCGCAAGGCACTCACGATGACGTGGCGCGCCGAGGTGCGCACGCCGGGCCTGCCGCCCGGCACGCGGCGGCTGGGCGACCTGCGGCTGGAATGCCAGGTGGGCATGGAAGCGGGCCTGTACTCCAACAGCCCTTCGTTCATCACGCGCATCTTCAGCGAGCTGTCCACCACGCCCGCGTACTGCGAGAACCCGGAGAACCGCTACCTGTTCTTCGCCGACCGCCCGATCTTCGGCGTCACGCTGGTGTCGGGCGATCGGCGCGAGATGCTGCCGGCGAGCCGCCTGTACGCGGCCGCCATCAACGAGTCCAACCTGGCGGCGGAGCTTCCCTATTGCGACTGCGAGGTGCTGCTGGATCGCACCTACTTCCTGCCGCTGGGCGATCGCAGCTGGCCGGACGATGCGCTGGTCGTGTTCGACTTCATGGAGGACGGCGATGCGCCTCGCTAGCGTCGTCCTCCTGGCCGCGGCGGCGCTGGCCGGCGGATGCGCGGGCCCCGGCCCGCTGTGGAACGCGGACAGCACGCCGCGCTTTCGCGATGCGCAGCTCTCGGTGCAGGAAGCCTCGCAGTGGCTCGCGCCGGGCCGCACCACGCGCCAGGAGGTGCTCGATCGCCTCGGGCCCGGCGAGGCGCTGCGCTTCGACACCGGCTACGAGGTGCGCGTGTGGCGCGCCAAGGGCGCGCGCGACGAGCGCGCCACGCCGGAACTGGTGGTGCTGTTCGATCCCGCGGGCGTGGTGCGCAAGGTGCGCGCTCGCCCGGCCTACGCGGCGGCGCGGTGATCGCGGCGCCCCACGGCGCGTGCAGCGGGTGCTACGCTCGTCCGCGCGATTTCTTCCACCCCCACGACACCAAGGAGCTCATCGATGCGCATCCTCTTCGCCGCCGACGGCAGCAAGTACACCAAGAAGGCGCTGGCCTTCCTTGCCAACCATGAGTCCCTGGCCGGGGAAGACGGCGAAGTGGTGGTGCTGAACGTGCAGCCGCAGATGCCGCCCCGGGTGCGCTCCATGGTCGGCGCCGAAGCCGTGGCGAGCTACCACGAGGAGGAAGCCGCCAAGGTGATCGAGCCGATCCGCAAGTTCCTCGAGCGCAAGGGCATCCGCGCACGCTGCGAGTGGAAGAGCGGCGAGGTCTCCGCCCAGATCGTCTCCGCCGCCACCCGCACCCGGTCGCACATGATCGTGATGGGCACGCACGGCTACGGCGCGCTCGGCCGCGCGGTCATGGGCAGCGTGGCGACGCGCGTGCTGGCGGAGTCGGAGATCCCGGTGCTGCTGGTGAAGTGATTCAGTCCTTGTAGAAGGCCTCCACCTTCCCCTTGAGCTTGATCATCAGCGGCTGGCCCTTGCGGTCCACGGTCTTGCCGGCGGGCACGCGGATCCAGCCTTCGCTGACGCAGTATTCCTCGACGTCGGCGCGTTCCTTGCCGTTGAAGCGGATGCCGACGTCGTGCTCGAAGACGGCGGCGACGTAGTGCGGGCTGCGCGGGTCGATCGACAGGTGGTCGGGCAGTTCGGGGCGGGATTGGTTGTCTTCCATGGGGCGCTATTCTGCGATGCCCGGCGCCCTTCCCCGCCGCCGGCCGGACAACCGGAGACCCGACCATGACAGACAGCCAGAAGAAGACCGCCCTCATCACCGGCTCGGCCACCGGCGTCGGCGCCGCCACCGCGCTGCAGCTGGCCCAGCGCGGCTGGAACGTGGTGGTGAACTACTCGCGCAGCGAACAGGAGGCGCAGGAGACCGCCGCGGCCTGCCGCGCCGCCGGCGCCGACGTGCTGGTGCTGCAGGCCGACGTGTCGCAGGACGCCGACTGCCGCCGCATGGTCGACCAGACCGTGGCCCGCTGGGGCCGCCTCGACGCGCTGGTGAACAACGCCGGCACCTCGGTGTTCGGCGACGAGGCCAAGTGGGACGCGCTCGATGCCGAGGTCTTCCAGCGCATCATGGGCGTGAACGCGGTGGGCACCTTCCAGATGGTGCGCGCCGCCGTGCCGCACCTGAAGGCGGCGCAGGGCTCGATCGTCAACGTGTCGTCGGTGGCGGGTGTGCTGGGCATCGGCTCCTCCCTCCCCTACATCGCGTCCAAGGGCGCGATCAACTCGATGACGCTGCACCTGGCGCGCTCGCTGGCGCCGGACATCCGCGTCAACGCCGTGTGCCCGGGCTTCATCACCTCGCGCTGGTTCGCGCGCGGCCTCGGCGAGGCCGCCGCCGACAAGGCGCGGCAGACCTACGAGTCCACGGTGCCGCTGGGGCGCGCCAGCACGCCCGAGGACGTGGCCGAGTCCATCGTCTGGCTGGTGACCGGCGCGCGCACGGTGACGGGCGAGCTGGTCCTGCTGGACAGCGGCACGCACCTGGGCGGCGACTTGCGCCGGCGCTGAAGACGGAACCTCTGGATGCCTGCCTGCGCGGGCATGAGGGACAGGCATCGTCATCCCCGCGGAGGCGGGGATCCAGCGCAACGCGCAACCAAGCTCAGTGAGCGACTCTCCC
>Ga0247819_10001060_pt1 | contig 15242 bp, 12 predicted proteins | sample 13C_Xylose_Day6_FD_193428 | JGI IMG/M metagenome (GOLD analysis project Ga0247819, IMG submission 193428) | Soil microbial communities from agricultural site in Penn Yan, New York, United States - 13C_Xylose_Day6 | ecosystem: Environmental > Terrestrial > Soil > Agricultural land | place: USA...
CCCTTGGTTTACGGCGCTCTGCTGGAGCTGGCGGTGTGAATTCTGTCTGGCTACTCGTTGCTGTTGATTCAATTTCGCGCATTACATTTTCAATGATCGAGGTTGGGTTGCTCTCGTTCCCCCCGGTTCTTTCGACCAGATCTGTCACTGTCACCAAAGCTGGCGCTGGCGCCGAAGTTGGTGCTGACGGAGCAAGATTCGAATCTTGTTCATGCAGCACTGGTTGGCTTCGCACGGGCTCAACTTCGGCCAATGGCTCTGGCGCTTTATAGGCCGGAGTCGGAGCGACGTGCGTTTGCTGTTGCTGGTAATGAATTTGCGAGTCTGAAGGCCGCTGAGGGAGGGCGTGGCGCCCTCCCTCGAACATCCTGTGGGCAACGACGAATTGTCCTTCGTCTTGGCGCAGTTTCGACTTCAGACAGTCCAACAGGAACTCTTGCATTACCCCTGCCGCTATCATGGACTCAGTCATGTCGATCAACCGATTTTGTTCGGAGTTTTGAGCAACGTCATTGTCGGTGGCGCGCAGGAGGATCTGCATGCGCGCCTTCAACTTGCGAGCCGATACGGTAGGTTTACGTCCAGCCATTTTGTGTCTACCTGGTGATGGTCAGGGTCAGGCGTTGGCCAGTTGCGCTTTCATGTATTTCAGCACGCCGCGTGCATTCGCAAACTCATCCCCAATGCTGCCCACTGGCACGGCATTCTTCAGGGATTCACCGAAAAGCACTGCGCCACCACCAACAAAGTGGATCACTTCAAAATCGTTGATACGACCGGCCTTCGTCTGCATGTAAGAGACCACACGCTGAGTCACGGCGCGAAAGATCGCTTCCAGATCAGCTTTAAGGTCGTGAATCTTGCCACCGGCTTTGTGAACGCCGTTCTGCATGATGCGTTCCACGGCCCGAGGAGAGAGCGCGGATTCAAAGCCACCAGTGCTGTATTTCTTCTGGTAGGCGTTATTGATCTCTTCGCGCACATCGAGCACGCCGATTTTGGTGGTGCCGGAATGCGCGTGGTCGATCTTGATGTCGCCATCGACCATGCGAATGCAGACGATGTCCGTCGTTGAGCCACCGATGTCTACGATCAAAGCACTGCCGTCGTTGTCAGTCAGCTCTTCGAAGGCTTCGGTCATGTTGCAATTTTCATCAAGTGCCCAGTCGTAAAAGGCACTCATGCCTTCAGGAAAGACCTTGGCGCTGACGACATGTACCTTTTTCTCACCTTGCTCTGCAATCACATTATTGTGAGTGAAGTTCTCTTGGGAGCGTTTTTGGATGTCCGTGTTCATCTGGCCACCCACCATAAAATAGTCAGCAAACGGCAGGGTCACACCTACTTGAACCTGCTTGCCTTCCATACCGGAGCGAATCAGCGAGTGGTGCATCAGAACTCGGTTTGCTTCAACGAATGGGTAGCTCGAATTGCGCAGGTCAAGCGGCTGAGTGATTGCCGAGCTGCACGTATAGGTGTTGGTGACGTTGCCCGCTTCGTCCAGGACGCGATAGGTATCCTCTTTGTTGCCATCAACGCTGGTCAGCGATGAGCCACCAATCTGAATGCTGGTGTCGAACTTCGTGCATTCGATTTTTCCCGCATCATCGAACATCGCTACCTTGTGGGATGCGTAGCCGTTGTCGTCAGCAACCAAGTGAATCGTTTGTTGTGGCTTCTTAGTCATTTTCAGCACCTTGTTGATCTCAGTATTTGGCCAAACGGGCCATTTTTCGATGTGTAGATTTAGTTCTGAACGGGCCAGCGAAATAGCGCCTGAACCGTTTGAGTGTGTACATAACCGTCCAGCCTCTGCGCTCAAGCACAATCAGCACCATCACCACGAAAGCGCAGATCTTCAAAGTGATCAGGAACGGCAGCACTGGAAGGATTAGCAAAGGCACCAGTACGCTTGTATGGGCTTCGATGATCTTGAAGCTGATCTTCGACTGCTTGCTCACGAACGCGGTATTGATCTGTTCGCCCTTGGCGTTTTCGAAGATCATCCGAGAAACTCCGACTTCAACTCACGCTCAATGCCATACAGCGTTGCCTCGCTGATGTTGCCAAGCTTGAACTGGGCTTCAGCTGACTTGAGCAGGCTCAAGCCTTGCTGCTCGGTAGCTTCTTTAATCAGCAAAGGCACTTTGTCGATGTCGTTGCGCAGCAGCTCATGTCGAATGTCCTGGTTGAAGGCGAGTGCAGAGCGAATTGCCACCAACCCATGGCCATCTTTGTTCCTCAGCAAACGCTGATGAACGATGAGGCGGGTGTTGTCGATCAACGCATTCGTGACGCGAATCCGCTCGTTGGCTGGAAATGCATCGACCATCCTCGGAATTGTCATGTGCACACTGCTGGTGTGCGACGTGGTGTAGGTGGTGTGGGCAGACATCGAGGCCATTACAGCACCGTCAATTGTCTCCCTGTCTCGCGCCTCACCAAAAACAACCTGGTCAGGATGACGGCGCAGCATGTTCCGAACGGCCAAGTGCCACTCTTTAATGTGTGCACCATGGCCTGCCCGCCCAATATCAGACTGGATCACCTGCCCTGTCTTACCGGGAATGTCGTTCAAGTCGTTTTCGATTGGCGCGTAGTACGTGATGATTCGTTTGGCTGGGTAACCCGTGAGATTTCGTCGAAGAATCGAATCAAGCAATGTCGTCTTGCCTGAACCAGTGGGCCCAGTGACGATCACGATGCCCGAGTCAGGCTGGGAGTTCTCAACGATGTAGGGTTCAATGCCCAACTGCTCAAGTGGTGGAATATCCTTACCGGTCGGACGAAAGATAATCTCAATCCCTTCACCGCCACCTGGCGCCAAACACCCTGTTGCACAACTGCGAAAACGTACAGGCTTAGGCAGACCTCGACTTACGATGTAGTTGAAGTCCCTTGGCTCAGCCCGAGAGATCTCCATAGCAGCGTTCGGGTCGTTGACCAGCGCGCCCAACAGATCTTGGATCTCGCTCAAATAGAACTTCCGGTTTCCAAAGCGATAGAGGTTTCCCCCTGCAAGGACGATGATCGTGTCTCCATTTTGCAGACTCAGATCGGTCACCTTGTTCTCGATGCAATAGACCAGCAGCTGATCCAAATAGTCGAGATCAATCTTCAATGGCATCGGTATCGAAGGTGCTTCGAGCTTCCGGTTCATTACCAGAGAAGCCACTACCCCTTGCCGTTGCTCAGCTGCGGGCGCACGTTCCATCAACGCGTCCATATTGGCGCCCACGTTTGACTATTGGTGAAGTTGCCCAGCTGGCCAATGCCGATGATTTGCTCGCCCACGTTCATGGTTCGACCTTTGAACGTGACCTGGGAGTTGACCACCTTCAGATCTGCGGGTGTGAACATATCCCGTGCTTCAAGAGTCACGTACTGATGGCGCCCCTCTACAGCTCTGGTCATTTGATTGACTCGATCCTTGAACATCTCGTCGGCCTGGTAGACGCCCGCGTTCCAACCCTCAAGCAGTGACCGCTTCCACTCACTGGTCTCGAAGTCATCACGTGGGAATAAAGCCTCGTGCGGTAGCTCCGGCTTTTCAAAGCGCTGGTACACGTAATCGCGCCAAGTGGGGATCGACGAAACAACCGACGCCTCCTCTTGTACGGTGTAAGCGACTTTCACCTTGTGAACGTCGCCACCTTCTTTAGTGAACTGATCACGTACCTCTGTAACCGCTGGAATGAGCAGGTGCCCATCCCTCACGAACTGAGCGAGGTTGAAGGTGACATTTAGCTTCGGCTCAACGGCATCGAGATAATCCATGAGCATCCCGTACCGGTACGCCAAACCTGTTTGCGCGCCCACCCGCAGACCTTCCTGACGCAGGGCCTCGGTACGCAGCTTGCCGCCCTCATCCTTGGAAAGCTCTTTCGTGTCTCGGCCCTTCAACTCACCAATCGAGCGCAGCTCAGCTGGAGCCTCGATTTGTGATGAGGGCATTTCTGCTACCGGAAAATCCACCATCGTTTACCCCGTATAAGAATATTAAACCTTGTTACTCGGGACATTATCACACCTCCCTGATTCGACTACAAAGGAGGTGGTGCGTGGTACTGTACCACAGCAGTGTAATTGTTGTGCCACCGAAATAGCAATCGCCGGATTTCAAAATCAAATGATCCGCGATGGTTGAGTGCTCTAGACCGCGCATCTTCGGGCGTCTGGTAGGGGAAGGAATCATTTAGATGGCATTGCATTGCCATTTAAAAGCCATTTCAAAGCCATTTCAATGCCATTTCAATGCCACCGAAATACAGTCACCTTGTCAGCCCATCGCTGATACCAATTCCGTGGTTTTGTTATGGCAATGAAATGGCAATGAAGTGGCATTGTTGTGCCACTGAAATTCAAGCCGCCTAATTAGGTACGGATTGCTGACCCCTTGTGCCGTTTCACCCTGGCTGCCATTCAAGCCTTTTCGGCCTGGGCCTACCTGGCGCATCCATTTATGAAGCCTTTCCGCAGCGTTGCGCGCCAGACTTAGCTACTCGAAAACCCTTCAACTTTGCCGCTTTGCCTTGATCGAAAAACCCAGCGCCCAATCCCACTCAGATGGCAAAGCCATCGCCTATGACCTCTTCTGCCCTACCCCATCCTGCACGCTGAGCCCCCTAACAAATCCGCTTTGTACCTAGCATCGAATCTTATCTGTACCGAGGCTAGAACGATTTGTGTACCTAGGTTAGAATTTCACGGTGTACCGGGGTTCGAACGCTTCAAAAAAACGTATCGAATCTATTACGTTTTGGTGTTTTTTGGTGGTACACCGAAAAATGGCGAAACGACCGGCCAACGCTACATATGCCAGCAAGAAGTGAATCCTTCGTCATCGAAATGAGTAGGATCGTTAACACCCTTTTGGGCGCAAACCATGACTATCAGCAGTGAAATCCAGCTACGTGCTATTGGCATCCTCAACGCTTTCAGGAGCGACAACCCTGAAGGCTCTGTGTCATCGCAAAGCAATGGCGTGGACGTAGTGCCACCCTCAGCGCCATCCCAGAAGCCCTCGCCCACCGATCACCCTGATACAAGCGTTGACGTAGCAATGTTCACGCGCTGGCTTGATCACCGCGTTACCGATAAAGGCCTGGGTGAGCAAACGGCACTGTGTTATCGCAAATGGGTTTCTAGTCACCTCGAATCGGTGGGTCATGCGTCAACATCAGAGCTTCGCGCTTGGATACCCCCAAGCAGGCGTCAACGACTCAAAGAAGCAGCGGCATTGAGTCCCGAGAACGTACTGCTCAATGGCGTGGACGATACAAAGCTGTTCGTAGCGACAACGAAAAAGAACCAGCGTTACCTTTCATACTTGAGCGAGAGCGTATTGGATCTGCTGCAATTGGATCTGATGCCGCCGCCGCGTACGAAAGAGGAAGATGAAAAGCCATCACGCAATCGCATTGCTGGCATGGAGACCTTCATGTGGTTTATGTGCACGCTATGGACTGGCCTGCGCCCACACGAATGGCCGTCGGCGCGTTACCTGGAAGAGCATTACGACCCAGACACACAGCTGACCATTCGGCGAGTACTGGAAGTGACAACGCTCAAGCAGTCTGGGCGGCGCGAAGATAACCCGCTCAAGGACAAGCGATACCTGGTGCTCGAAGATTGGCCCGACAATCAGATCCATGCGCTGAAGCTGTTTCTCGACATCGTGTATCGCCATGAGGATGCAAAGGTATTCGGTGATTTCTACAATCGTCGACGCATGCTGCTGACTCGATCATGGGCCCGGATCGTAAAGTTCCACGGTGGTACTATCGAGCATCTCGGTGTCGAGCTGGCACCATCCAAAAAGTCGAAGCTGAAAACACTCGCCGCCTCGACCAGTAGTCCTGCTGTGCTTGAAGGCCGGTCAATCTGCTTCTACACGGCGCGCCATGCATTTGCAGAGGAGGCTCGTCGCAGTGGCACGTTCAGCCGCTACGATATGGCGGCAGTGCTTGGGCATTCGATGATCACGAACCAAAGCTACTACGGCCCTCGCAAGGAACAACTAGCGCGGGAGCACCGTTACACGCTTCCGAAGCCATGGCCTGGTGAGTCGGATGCCATTGCGATGTGGGATCACACGGCAAATCCGCTGCGGGGCAAGTTCACCAACCGTGATGACCTTGCACAGTCGCTTCTGGACACAGAGAGCAAGAATCGGAACCGTGAGGACGTGGACGGCATCTCAAGCTTCTGGATGGGCTTGTAGAGGCTTCAGGCTGCTGATGCACCGTTATGCTGGAATACTGAGGGCGCTATGCGCCCTCTTCCATTTCAGTTTTCCTTGCCGCATAATCGATCCCGCACCGTAGCCGTTCGGCAATCTCTCAGGTGCATCTGCACTACCTCTTAAAATGGATCGTACGATCCAGACTGCAACAAACCCAACTCAGACAACACCTACATACTAGTTCGTACGCTTGGCCTGCTTTTGCCTTGCTGGATTTCCGTGGCAATGCATCTGTCTGACTGTGATATTCGTCATGCCCTGCGCATTTCCGCGCCAACGCTCAAGCCGCTCAAAGCGTTACCGTAAAAGCAGCTTTTCAGCGTTCCCGCGATCAAGGCTCTACAGCGTTCCCGCACAAAGGCATTGTTAATACGTCACCGCTAAAAGCTGTCGTACGTTAACGGTGAAGCAGCCACGCCTGGTGCAAGTCCGAGGGTGTTCGGCATCAGACTCAGTTCCACGGTGGAACATTTCGTCTTTCTTCACGGTAGTGGAATCCAAGTAGTTTGCTTTGTGCTGGTGGGGTTTCTCGGTTCAAACAAAAGCCCGCTCACGGCGGGCTCTGTGCTGTGCCTTACGGCGTGTCGATTTACGCGCTCTGGGATACTTGCGTGTGGAAGCGCTCTGGGACTTTGATCGTGATGAGCCCGTCCAAGTCCGTAAAAAAGGCGGGGAGTACGCCGTTCACCACGTATGCCCTCGATCTGCCGTATTTTGGGTCGTCACATACCAGCACGATTCGCGGCGTTAGACTGTCATTGGGCAGAGCAGCAATTACCAATGCATCGCGGTAGTTGTGAGCGAGGTTATGGCCTTGGATAAAGCCGTCGCTGTCATACATCTCCACGTCCCACTCACATATCGTCCTCAGGGTTCTCAGGGGCCTCATGTTTTGCATCCCTCCGGGGTATTACCAGATAGCGTAGTTCAGTCGCATCCAGTTCTACTGCTCGTCGCGGGCTCGTAATGATCAGTCCCGTGGCGCGCTGGGCATCGTGAGTTTGCCTGGATGTTCCACGCTGGAACTTCCGTTTCATCCTCTTTCGGATTTGGTGTGATTGTCTATGTGTCCTCGGATATTCGCCCTGGTGGTGAAGGTGAGGATCGTTTCTGCTGTAGGGCTCATGCTCTGGTGTGGATGCTGCGTCGGTCGCGGGTGCTGATGTGCCTCGCTTGGCTGGAAGTTCCACGCTGGAACTATCATCGTTGTTGCTTGCGGGTTTTGCAGGCACGACTGGGCTGGCTTCATCTCGTAGCCCCCTGCTGCTTTAGACCTCAGTGAGTGGGTGGGCTGTGTGTCACCGTGGCCAGTCACCACGCAACGCACGCCGCCACGACTGATGCACAGGTGGCGGCCTCCCCGTGAGCAGCCTGAGCGAGCCATGCATCGATCATGTAGAGCAATCTTTGCCAGTATGTCGTGTGGGAGCTGAAGCAGCCCTGCTCGTCTTGCCTGCAATCGAGAGGCGCATCAAGTGATGCAGTCAGCGCAGTTAATTCAGCGCCAACCTGGTGAAGCTCTTTGCGGCCACGCTGTCCTGCGGTTCGAGTGTCAACGCTGCGTGTGTCATCACCCACGGGGAGGTAACGCATTGTGCTGTGCGTCGGCGCCGGTCATTAGGCTATCGCTGTGGTTAACGCTTTAAACCTGTGCGGCGGCCCGATGGAAGTAAGGCGCTAACCCTTCATTGCGCTGACCCATTGATTGGCGTGCCCGCTGCTATTGCCCCCCTGCCCCGCTTCTGTTGTCGATCAGCGCTAACCCACTGTTGAGCGCCATCGATCCGCCGCGCTAACTCAAGCGGCTTTTCAGCGACCACGAACAACAGCTCAATCGCGCCAACCCAAAGGCAGTGCCGCCCGTCCGTGGCTCAAACAGATGCTCAGTGTTGCAGCCATCCGGACAAGCGATTTACCGTCAGTCGCGATCTGGGTTCACATGGCGCAGTCGCAGGCCCTGTACCTGCCTTATTGTTCCATAGGTATGTCACGCGCCATTCGAGTAAGACCGTAGCTGATGCGAGGCGATGGCTTAATGATTCTGATATGTAAGGTTATAGCGTTACGATTAAGGTACGAACTAAATGACTTGGACTCGTCATGTTCCACGGTGGAATTGTGTTACGAGTGCCGGGCCATGGTGTACTCGTCAAGGATTGGCGTAGTTCCCACGTGGAAATCTTTGCCTTAGACAGTAATCCGTCGTGGGTAGTCTTTGCTGTTGTTCCACCGTGGAAGTCTGCATGGTGCGGGAGTATCGGCATGCCGACGGCAACTGTTCCACCATGCAACTCTGTCGCTCCACGCAGCGGGTGGAGCCATCGAACATCGCCGAGGTTCCATGGTGGAACATTCATCGGGGCTTCGTGGGTCTGGCTGATCGAGTGCTGGTTGGCGGCGCCAGCTTATGCCTGCGGTGAGGAGTTCCACCGTGGAACTAAGTTGGCGAACGTGTGCCAGTCCTGCTCGATGCGCAACGTGCTGCTGTGGTTCCATGGTGGAACTTTCGTCGGCGTGTTAACTGGGCTCTGTTGATTCAGCGCCTGGCGTGCGGTGCCAGCATATGTCTTCGGTGAGGAGTTCCATCGTGGAACTCTGGTATCAGGGCCAGCAGTCACACCATGGTCAGCAGACATGCACCTTCCACGGTGGAATTATTCGTCACCCTGCCCGTGCAGCGCCATGCCTTGTGTCGGTTTCATCGTTGGCGGGTCACATTGCGATGGATGTGTCGTAGCTCTGACCGATTCAGCGCCAGCAGTGCAGCCACACCGTTCCACCGTGGAACTACTCTGCGTATCGCCTGCGATCCAACATGCAATATGACGATAGACGTCAATTGTCGCGCTCTCGGTGTCATGGCGAATCACACCTGTGTCGCTGTCGTGTGTTCCATCGTGGAACTCCGGTTTCGGCGCAAGCCGACACGACATGCCCTGGTCAACATGCATGAACGTTCCACCGTGGAACTAATCAGCAGTTCTGCCCGTTAACGCCATCCTTGCGCCGGTTCCATCGTGGAACTACTGGCCAACCCCGGATAAATCGATAAGCGACTTCGCGTGGTTATCTGCGCCGACGATTCAGTGACTGGGCATGGGCTGCTGGTTGACGCAATAGATAGCCGCAGAAGGCCAATCAAAGTTCCATCGTGGAACTGGCGCCAGCTCGCATTGCGTTCTCGTTCTACGGGCTGACATGCGCGACAGCAAACAGTCGATCTTGGCGGCATCAAGCCAGCAGTTAGCGATAGAGCAACCAACAGTTCCACGCTGGAACTGTTAATAGCTGCTCGGATGCCCATGTTGCGGCGGATCTTGTTGGCTGGGCATGCGCTCAACTCATGGTGCCGTCGTTCGTTACCTGGATGACTCCGGCAACGACTGAATCGACTACTCGCGCATCTGCCACGGTAATACAGGGTAAGAGTTCCACCATGGAACTAGACCATTGATGCATTCAAGCGCGTGGCGCTGGGCAGCGCATGTAATGGTTCGGTGGTTGCTGCGCCGAAGGTGGCAAGAGTTCCAGCGTGGAACTCAAGACCATTACCTGAAAGTGGGTGCGCGTGCCGCCGCAAACCCTTTCATGATGAGCGCCAGTTGATTTGACGCTTAGGCGCGGATACTCCGACTCCTGTTCAACAGTGGAGCTTTGCGCGCCAGCAATTGGTTTACCGCTGTACCTGGGCAAGCGACTGTTATGTGCTTTGCCCGTGTTGATATTGGATCGGTGGAGCATGGCTGATGTTCCAGCGTGGAACTTATCGGTCAGCAATCCGAAGGTAGTGAAAATTGCGGCGGCTCATAGAGGGTAGGGCGAGCGCTTTTTTTTGAAGTAAGCACAAAATTCGTTGCCATTGAAGGCCGCGTCTTCGTGTCTAGTTCACCTGGTACAGGTTGGATTTATGAAAGCAAAAAATTCCACCATGGAACTCTTGTTGACCAAGACTCAGTAAAAAATGCCGAAACTCACGTTTTTACGTCGAGCTGCTGTGTGAAATCTGCAAGGGTAGGCTGAAGCCGGATTCTCAGATTTCACGTAGCGCTAGGGTGTGTTTTTAGCCGAAAGCCAGTGTCAGGATCGAAAATAGAGAAGGGTTCCACGCTGGAACTTCTTCGCTTGAAAATCAGAGAGCAAAAAAACATGGCCACTGATGCGGTATTCGTCAGTTGAAAAATTCCATCATGGAACATCTTCACTTGCGGGGAGTGTGCTGCTGGTGAGACCGGTCGAGGTCAAGTCGAACAAATGACTAGGTATAGTGATTCGATACGATGCTTTTTGCTTTTGCGTTGACGCTCATTTACGCACCAGCGTTGACGCTTAAAAGCCCTTCAAAGCGTTGACGAAAAAGCTCATTCACGTCCACGCGATTACCAGCGGCCTGACCAACGATTCGTGCAGGATCGTTGGTGTCATTTTTCAAGCGCCAGAATTACAGGTCACGTCCTGGACGGAATTGGTCTGCGGCTTTGTGCATCCTGATCGACCAGTCACCACCTGGTAACGGTTGCTCGCGATCATCCATCCAGCCCCTCCAAGTGAAGCCCCTATTGTTTTGAAGCTACGCTTTTATAGAGTGCCTGTTATACCCGTAGGCAGGTGCCTGATTTAATGAAGCGAGCAGCAGGAAAGCTTGGGTTTGGAGCGCGTGTTGGCTAATGGGGCAGGGTGGAAACAGACCAGACCAACTGGAATGGGTGCCGTGGGGAACGTGTGGAGGGCGTCAGGCAGATATAGGTGGTTCGCGCCTGTGAATTGGCTGGGTTTTGCTGATTGGCGGGCGAGGGGAGTCCGGGCCTATAGACCGTGGCTCAATTGGAGCGGGATGCTTTGAGGTTTCTGAGAGCTTCGAGACCGACCTTGCTGCGTGAGCCTGGTGGTGAAGGTTCCGCAGGTGCTGGCGGCGGGCCGGTTTGCGGTGGCGGGCCTTGGTCTGCCTGATTGTTCCATTGTGGAACTTTTGTTTCAGGGGCGTCGGCTTTCAGGGAAGTGGATACGGCCAGAGCGGCGCTGGCCAGCAGTTTGCGCAGGGATGGCCTTGCAGCTGACCTGACACTGAATCGATGGAAAGATTTATGAACAGCAATCTGTTCCGGATTGATCTTCACGCCACGGTAGCCGCTGGTTTGAATCAGCGCCCGCAGCGAAGAGACCATGGCCCGAGCTGCTGAGTAGACGCCCAGTGCTTTGTAAAAGGCTGGAGTGATGGCGATTAGAGCGACACCGCGATTGATCAAGCGGTGGCGAGAGAGGTTCGCTAGCGCCCGTTGAACAGTCCGCTTGCCCAGGCCAGCTCCATTAGCGATCTCGCGGATATAGATCTCGCGGTAGCGCTTCTTCTTCACGGCAACGCAAACACCGCTGACCAGATCCAGCTTGTCGATCAGGAATGACAGGACGGCTGTGATGCTTCGCCGTAGTTGGGCATGCATCCGGTGATTGCCGTGAGTCTCGCGCTCGATCTTGATCCGGGCCGTCAGTGGGTAGCTGCTGGTATCGGGTGAAGAGTTCCAGCGTGGAACTGGCTTGCCTGCTTCCTTGGCGGCGCGGATCTCTCGATAGACCGAGGCGTGTTTGCGATTGCCGTAGTAGTCGAGGTCAGCTTCCCATTTCGGGCGGCGCACAGAGCGTAGGTAGGCCAACTCACTCAGGACAGAAGGGTCTGTTGCAAACTGACTGACGCGATCCTTCAGCATCTGCTTGAAGGCGAGCACGCTTTGTTGAGGTTGATTTCGGGATGGGGTAGACATGATTCACGGGGTTTTATGCGCCAGGCATCACAACCAGTGACTCAAAACGGTAAGAGATAGAAAAAAATGGAGGGAAATGACAATTTTCGTGGAACTTGGTCTTGACCAAAGTTCCACGATAGCGGAATATGCGTCTCACAGGGTTTCGCTAAAAACCCCGTGAAAATGCATAATCCGGCTTTGCATCTCGACCACTTAAACCCGCCTGCAAGCGTCTTTGAGGTCATGAATGTAATGCCGGTTTTTTTTTGCCCCTAAATCCCCCTTGTAGCCGTATCCGACGGCTAGTCCATTTTCATGCGACCTCATGGTCTGCATGATGTGAGTTCCACCATGGAACTCATGGCGCTCCGCTAAAAGCGCTTTGAATCTGTTTGGTCGGGGCTTGTGCCCTCTGTTGTGCTGTCCACCTGTGGTACGTTCAAGCGTCCTCAGTGGTACAAGACCGCAGGAGGATACCCCAGCAAATCAAAATCACCGAACTGTTTATTTATACAGTTATGCAAAAATATTAATCATGTCTCATATTACTGTACGATAACAATTCATGCTCACAGCCCCTCACTGGCCTGAGTCAATACAGCTCGCCCAAGATCGAGCGCTAACAATCGGTGCATGGCGCATGGTTCAAACAGAAGACCTGGATGTATTGCAGCACGGCGCCCACGCTACTCGGCGCGGCATACGCTTTCCGCTGTTCGCTGTCGAATGGCTGAAGCTGACAATGATCGAGGAGGGTGCCGCCGAGCCTGTGCTGTGCACACCTGGTTGGAAAGGGGTTACCGTTCGCCTGTTCGGGCAGACGGCATTGCGCCGATGGGCGCGAGGCAGCATTACCGAGGCAGCCACCCGCGCCATCGAGATCACCCGAAGCGCCGACTTCACGAACTTTCGACTGCATAGCAAAAGCGCCAGCTTCTTACAGATCCGGTTCGGCGCCCGTGTGAGCCGTTCCAAAATGATTGAGATGTGTGGTGACCAAGTGTCGGCTCAGTACATCGAGCGCGTGATACCCAAGCGTGGGCGCGACTACCCGCAGGTAGTGGTTTCGAATGCTGACCCTGAAGGGGAAGATACCGAGGGTGATGGTGACGCCCCCAAGGCCCAATAAAAAAAGCCCGCAATCGCGGGCTTTCTTTTGCCTGGTGAGCGATGCTGACTTCAGCCCACCTTGTTGATCTGGCCAAGCGCGCCGAGGTTGCCAGCGCTCATCTTGCGCGGCGCCTTCGGCTGTGGGGTCTCCACTGGCGCAGGTGCTGCTGGCGCTTGCTGCTCGGGGGCAACCTTCGTCTGCTTGGAGATGGCAGCAAGAATGGCTTCGTCGCCCGCATCATCCACATCATCACCTTTACCAGCTTTTGCGCCGCTCTTCGGCGGGGCTGCCTTGCGCAACTTGCCAGTCCAGAAGGGCGGGGCCAAGTAGGCTGGCTGAGCGCCAGCCATGATCATCTGGATGAACTGCTTCACGTCCGCCTCATGCTTGAAGACGGTGAACCCGCAGTCGCCGAACATCCGTTGGCGCAGCAAATGAAACGCGGTCGAGGCGTACTCGATCAGCAACCGAGTCTGAATCAGCTTGTCATCGAGAAAGCAGCTCAGGCCGACGAATTGCTCACCATTGGCAATGCCGTGCTCGCGGTGCAGGGGGAGAAACCGGTCAGCCACTGCGATCAAGTTCGCAGGTGAAGTCGCCTTCTCAAGAATGACGCGCTCCTGGGTAACACCGTCGGTCTTTGTAATGCACACCACTTTGATTGGCATTGTGTCGTGTCCAATGTAGCCGTAATTACCGCGATTTTAACTATTGCTGCGGCTCATAACAAGGTTAAACGCCTTGCAAATATCGTTTATTGCGCAGTGCAGTAGGGGGCGCGTATCCTTTGCCGCATTACATCCAAAAGACTTGGCGGCATAGAGGTGCCAATGACTAAATTCGACTACGCCTCCGGCTTTCTGGTGCCCATCAACGTCATGCCTGTAGCGCGTAACGCCAGCGACATCGGCAAGGCGCCAGCCATCCATGCGCGGGTGATGGAAGACTTCTCGTTCGGCCCATTCAGTTGCGAGGCAGGGCAGCTGCTGTGCAAATCGAATGAGGAGATCGCGTGCTACCCCGTATCGAAGTCTCTGAACCACGTCAGCTGCGCTCGCTGCCGCTGGCTGCTGAATCGCTGGTCACGTGATGCCCTGCTGTCGAGGTGTAAGGGCTATGCCTTGAGTCGTGATGGAAGCACCCGAGCAGTCGCGGCAAAGTCCACCGCGATGGCCAGTAAGATCATGGGCATTGGAAATGGCGTACTCCTGCGATGGGGGATCAACAAAATTGTTTTAGGGGCGCCCCGCAAGGATGGACTTGATCACATTCGCAAAGCGCTTCAAGCGCACGAGTACGGCTCAGTGCTACGCCTGGTGGACGGTGAGACCGAGTGGGAGCTTGAGCAGTCGCCAGCACGCGCTGCGGAGCTTCTACACGAGCATATGCTCAGCTACTCGGAGCGCGGTAACACTCGTGTAGAGCAGAGCGATCTGCAACGCAACCGAAGCATTCGCCTTACACCGTTCGAGGCTGAGGCGTTGAATGCACTGGGCGGAGCGGCATGGGTACGCCAGCGGATCGACCTCGCCAAAAAGACCTACATCGTAGACAACCTGGATACGCCAACTGTGAACAGGACAATCCGCACCACTGACGCACAGTGGGACAAGGTTCGGGCCTTTGGCGGCTACACGTGGATTCGGTCGATGATCCATCGTGCACTGAAGGCGAAGGAGCAGGGGTGATACAAGCGCGAAAGTAGCACCCCTTCACGGACTCAGCTCGTCATCCATCATCGCTTTGAATGCTTCGGCCTTTTTCTTGGACGGGAAGTGATAAAGCACGGCGTCTTCGGCGGGATTTGCATGGGTGTCTTCTACAAGCCAAGGATTCTTTGCGCTATGGCTTTTGCGAATTTCGAAGCGTTCAGTTTGCATCGGTATTTTCCATGCAGGTTTCGAGGACTCGAAATTGGGCGTCCTTTACCGCCAAAGCCCGCGACAATGGCGGGCTCTGACTCTGATCTGGTTGCTCTTTAGAGAATGAACGGCTGAGGGTTACCGACCTGCTGAAAGTAATGCTGGAAGGTCTTGCGGTCAGTCCCGAGATAACCGAGCTTCACATCGGGCCAACGCTTGCTGGCAACATCGGACGCCACCTGTAAAGACAGGCCGGAGAGGATAAATTCAAGTCGAGGTTTGCGGGT
>Ga0247819_10001061_pt1 | contig 15240 bp, 16 predicted proteins | sample 13C_Xylose_Day6_FD_193428 | JGI IMG/M metagenome (GOLD analysis project Ga0247819, IMG submission 193428) | Soil microbial communities from agricultural site in Penn Yan, New York, United States - 13C_Xylose_Day6 | ecosystem: Environmental > Terrestrial > Soil > Agricultural land | place: USA...
GACTACCGCCTGGCCGTCGACCGCATCGAGTCCGGCGTGATGCTGTACCGCGGCCAGGAGGAGAACTTCTTCCTCGCGATGGTGGAGCCGCCCGAGCACGTGCCGGCCGCCGCCATCGCGCCGCGCGAATACATCTTCGTGGTGGACATCTCCGGGTCCATGCACGGCTTTCCGCTCGACACGGCCAAGGCCATGCTGCGCGAGCTGGTCGGCGGCCTGAAGCCCAGCGACAGCTTCAACGTGCTGCTGTTCTCGGGCAGCAACCGCTTCCTGGCGCCGCACTCCGTGCCCGCGACGCGCGCCAACGTCGAACAGGCGATCCGCACCATCGAGCAGTTCCGCGGCGGCGGCAGCACCGAGCTGATCCCGGCGCTGCGTCGCGTGTACGCGGAGCCCAAGCCGGCCGATCTTTCGCGCACCGTCGTCGTCGTGACGGACGGCTACGTCACCGTGGAACGCGAAGCCTTCGAGCTGGTGCGGCGCAACCTCTCGCAGGCCAACGTGTTCGCCTTCGGCATCGGCTCGTCGGTGAACCGTCACCTGATCGAAGGCCTGGCCCGCGCCGGCATGGGCGAGCCCTTCGTCATCACGCGCGCCGAAGAGGCGCCGCAGCAGGCCGAGCGCTTCCGCCGCATGATCGACTCCCCCGTGCTCACCAGCGTCAGGGCGCGCTTCGAAGGCCTGGACGTGTACGACGTCGAGCCGCTGCAGCTGCCCGACGTGCTGGCCGAGCGGCCCGTGCTGGTGTTCGGCAAGTGGCGCGGCGAGCCGCGCGGCCAGGTGGTCGTCGAAGGCCAGTCCGCCGGCGGCGCGCATCGCGAAGCGCTGCCGGTGGGCGTGCATCTGTCGCAGGACACGGCCGCGCTGCGGTTCCTGTGGGCGCGGCATCGCATCGAGCGGCTCACCGACCAGGAGTCGCTGGACGGCGGCGACGCGCTGCGCCGCCAGATCACCGAGCTGGGCCTGCGCTACGGGCTGCTCACGCAGTACACGAGCTTCCTCGCGGTGGATCGCGTGGTGCGGCAGATGCCGGCCGAGCCCGCGATGAGCGTGGAGCCGCCTTCGCCGCTGCCGCAGGGCGTGAGCGCGCTGGCCGTCGGCGCCGAGGTGCCCGGCACGCCGGAGCCCGCGACCTGGGGCGCGCTGCTCGTTACCGCCTCGGTGCTCGCGATGGTGGCGCGCCGCGCGCGTCGCCGGCGTGCCGATCGCTTCACCGCCTGAAGGAAGGACCGCGACATGCTGCTGCCCCGCCGGCTCGCCACGCCGCGCTTCGTGGCGCTGGGCATCGCCCTGGACCGCGCGCCGCCCGTCCTGTGGCTCGCCCTGCTCGCCATCGCGCTGCTGCCCACCTGGTGGTGGATGGGCCGGCGCGTGCTGGACGGCTCGGACGATCCGCTCGGCGTGCTCGCGCTGGCCGCGCTGCTCGGACTGGCCTGGACCTGTCGCGGTGCGTTGCGGGCCGCGCCGCTACTGCGCTGGTTCGCGGCTGCGCTCACGGGCGCCGTGCTGGCCACGGCCACGCAGGGCGGGCTGCCGCCGCTGCTCTGCGCGTTGTTCGGACTGCTCGCGTTCGGAGCGGCACTGCTGGCCTTCCTGCCGTCGCGCATCGCGTCTGCGCCGGTGTTGGGGCTGTCGCTGCTGTCGCTGCCGCTGCTCGCTTCGCTGCAGTTCTACGCGGGCTATCCGCTGCGCGTGGTCACGGCGGAGGCCAGCCGCTGGTTGCTGATGCCGGGGTTCGCGGTGGAACGCGCCGGGGCCAGCCTGCAGGTGGACGGGCGGCTCGTCATCGTCGACGCGCCCTGCTCCGGCGTGCAGATGCTGTGGCTGGGCTACTTCTCGGCGTGCGTCGTGGCCCTGTACTCGGCTCGCACGGACCGGTCGTTCCTCGCGCGCCTGCCGGCCGTCGGCGCGCTGGTGCTCGCGGGCAACGTGGTGCGCAACAGCGTGCTGGTCGCGTTCGAGGCCGGCAATGCTCCGCTGGCGCCGTGGGCCCATGACGCCGTCGGTCTCGCCGTGCTGGCCCTCGTCTGCGCCGCCATCGCCAGGCTCATGGCCGCGAGGAGCTCGAACCATGTTTGAGAACAGCTTCCTGGGCCGCGTGATGCACAAGCTCGCGTGGGCCTTGCTGCTGCCCGCGTGCGTGCTGTGGAGTGGCTTCGATGCGTTCACTGCACCACGCGCTGTCCCTTCCGCGGCGAGTGCCGCGATCGAGCTTCCGACCCACTGGGACGACCGGCCCGTGCGTCCACTGGCCTTGTCCGCTGTCGAGGAGCGGTTCGCGCGCGCCTTCCCCGGCTCGCTGGCGCGCCTGACGGACGGGCAGCAGGTGCTGGTGCTGCGCACGGTGGACCGGCCGACGCGCATGCTGCATCCCGCGGCGGACTGCTATCGCGGGCTGGGCTGGCGGATCGGCGCGCAGCGATTGCAACTCGATGCGCAAGGACGGATGTGGCGCTGCTTCGAAGTCGAGCGCGGCGGCGTGCGGCAGCGCGTCTGCGAACGCATCGAGGACGCCGGCGGCCGCGGTTTCACCGACACCTCGGCCTGGTACTGGTCGGCGCTGCTGGGCGAGTCGCACGGTCCGTGGCAGGCCTTCACCGTCGCGAGTCCGCTATGAAGAAGCTTCCTCTCCTGATCACCGCGGGACTGGCCGCGCTGGCCGCGGCGCTGCTCCTCGCGTTCGCGGCCCTGCGTGCGGTGCTCGCGCCGCTGCCCGGTGAATGGGCCGTGCCGCTGGTGCTCGGCCCCGTGACGCTGCGGGCGGGCGTGGCCTCCACGCTCCGTCTTGCGACATCGTGGTGGGGCGGGCCGCTGTTGAACGGCCGCAGCATCCCGACCTCGCGCGGCACGCTGCATTTCGGCTGGACCGATGCCGGTCTGCACGTGCGCTGCGTGCCCTGCACGCTGCAACCGCCCGGTCTCGGCGACCAGCCGCTGCAGCTGCAGGAGGTGCGGCTCACGGTGCACCGGAAGTTCGAGCAGCTGTCCGGCGAGTTCGAGAGCGGCGCGGTGAAGGGCCGCTGGGCCGGCACGCTGTCCGCCGACCGAATCACCTTGCGGCTGGACATCCCGGCCACGTCCCTCGCCGACGGCTATGCCCTCTTCGCCGCACAGATCCCCGAAGTGCGCCGCGCGCGCATCGAGGGCCGCTTCTCGCTGGAGGCGCAGCTGTCGCTGCCTTCGGGCACGCTCACCGTCGCTCCGCGCGTGGAAGGCTTCGAGGTATCGGGCCTGGGCACCGAGGCGCTGGTGAACATCCGCGGCGCATGCAGCCGGCGCGGCAGCCGGCTCACGCCCGACAGCTGGCTCGCGCGCGCCGTGATCGCGGCCGAGGACCAGCGCTTCTTCGAGCACCCCGGCTACGACCTCGCGGAGCTCGCCGCCTCGCTCAACCACAACCAGGCGCAGCAGCGCATCGCGCGCGGCGGCAGCACGCTGTCGCAGCAGGTCGCCAAGCTGCTCGTGACCGGCGACGAGCGCAGCCCGACGCGCAAGCTGCGGGAGCTGCTCTACGCGGTGGAGCTGGAGCGCACGCTCGGCAAGGCCCGCATCCTGCGGCTCTACCTCGACCACGCGCCTTGGGGCGAGGGCCTGTGCGGCGCGGAAGCGGCGGCCCAGCGCTACTTCGGTGTCCGCGCGCATGAGCTCACGCCTTCGCAAGCGAGTTGGCTGGCCGCGATGCTGCACAACCCGATGCTGGAGTCGCAGCGCTGGGCGGCCAGTGGCCAGATCAACCTGGCGCGCGCCCAGTGGGTTGCGCTGCACCTGCGCGGCCTGTCGCGCGAGCGCCGGATGGCGCTGGCGGAGGACATGGCGCTGCTCGACTGGCGGCCGCTGTGGGCCGAACCGCCCGACACCACCATTCACCGCAAGGACAAGCCGGCCGCGCTGTAATCGACGGCATGAACACCACCGTCGACAACCCGCGGCGCGCCGAACGCGTCATCACCGGCGTGGCCACCTCGGACGGCGCCGGCGTCAAGCTCACTCGCCTGCTCACGCAGGACCTGCAGCAGCGGCTGGATCCGTTCCTGATGCTGGACAACTTCGCCAGCGACGATCCGAACGACTACGGCGCGGGCTTCCCGAACCACCCGCACCGCGGCTTCGAGACGGTGACGTACATGATCAGCGGCCGCATGCGCCATCGCGACAGCGCGGGCCATGAGGGCCTGCTGCAGAACGGCGGCGTGCAGTGGATGACGGCGGGCCGCGGCCTGGTGCACAGCGAATTGCCGGAGCAGGAAGAAGGCCTGATGGAAGGCTTCCAGCTGTGGCTGAACCTGCCCTCGGGCGAGAAGATGCGCGACCCCTGGTACCGCGACATCCAGAGCGAGGAGATCCCCGAAGTGCGCACGCCCGAAGGCGTGAACGTGCGCGTGATCGCGGGCGAGAGCCACGGCGTGCAGGGCAGCGTGCAGCGCGAAGTCACGCTGCCGCTCTACCTGGACCTGCATTTCGATGCCGGTGGCCAGCGTTTCGAACAGCCGCTGCCGGACTCGCGCAACGCGTTCGTCTGCGTCTATCGCGGCAGCGTGGAGGTGGTGGGCGCCGGTGGTGAAGCGACGCGCGTCGAGCGCGGCCGCATGGCGCTGCTGTCGAACGCAGGCGACGGCGTGGTGCTGCGCGCCGTGGAGGGCGAGCCCGCGCGGGCGCTGCTCATCGCGGGCCAGCCGCTGCGCGAGCCGATCGCGCAGTACGGCCCGTTCGTCATGAACACGCGGCAGCAGCTGCTCGAAGCCGTCGAGGACTTCAACAACGGCCGGCTGAATTAGCGCCGGGCGTCAGTCGCTCGGCACCTGCGAGGCGTCGGCCTCGCGCAGGTCGCTCCAGCTGCGCGCGCGTTCCATCACGCGCGAAACGTTGTGGCCGATCGCCGAGGGGATGCCGGTGCGGTCGGCCGAGGCCTTGAAGCCGGCGCGCTGCTGGGCGCGCACGCGGGATTGGTCGAGCACCACGGCGCCCATGCTGTCGCGCTCTTCCGCGGGCAGCGGTTGCGCATCGCTCATCACCTGGCTGGGCACGGGCCGCTGCGTTTCGTTGTCGCGCACGGATTGGGCGAACGCGCCGGCCATCGCACCGGCAAAAAGGAGCACCGCCCAGGACCGCGCAGGGGGCACTTTCATGAGGGGCTCCTGGGGTCGTCGGTCCGCTCATGATGGGCTCAGCATGAGCCTTTGTCTGTGGCCGATGCGCGGATCCCGCGGTAGGAGAGCCCGCACGGGCGTGCACGCGGCCGAGCGTCGGAGCGTGACAAGGTTGACGCCCGGCTTTACACAGCCACAACGTCGCGCGAACGACCGCCTTACATCGGCGTCCCACACTAGCTTCCAACCTGACGCCGCATCGGCACAGGCAACCGAAAGGATGGAAAGACGATGAAGCCCCAACTCCGCAAGCACCTGATCGCCTGTGCCCTGCTGGCCGGGCTGGGCCTGTCCGCCCAAGCTCAGACGTCCCCCACGCCGCCAGCGAGCTCGCCCAAGGCCGAGCGCCACCACGGCGGCAAGTTCGACCCGGCCAAGCGTGCCGAACGGATGAACCAGCACCTGGCCCAGCTCAAGCAGAAGCTGCAGATCACGCCCAACCAGGAGCAGGCGTGGACCAGCTTCAGCGCCGCGATGCAGCCGCCCGCGCAGCGTGCCAAGCCCGACCGCGAGGCCCTGTCGCGCATGACCACGCCGGACCGCATCGACCAGATGCGCATCCTGCGCGACCAGCGCAACGCCGAGATGGACCGCCGCGCCGACGCCACCAAGGCCTTCTATGGCCAGCTCAACGCCGACCAGCAGAAGACCTTCGACAGCGAGACCGCGCGCATGTTCCAGCACCGCGGCATGGGCGGCGGCCGCCATCACCACGGCTGATCCGCGAGTCCCCATGAAAAAAGCCTGCCGGCTCACGCCGCGCAGGCTTTTTCTCATGTCGGAAAGAAGAAGCGGGGCCCGCAGGCCCCGCAGCCGGCCCTCCGGCTTTTCAACGCTTAGCGGTGGTAGATCGGGTCGTTGGGGTCCACGTTGGGCCGGCCGCCCACCATGGTGCTGGCTTCACCCGCCTGCTGCGGCACGTGCTGGACGCGCTGCTCCGGCGCCACCAGGATGCGCGACCCGTCGGTGACCGGGTTGTTGGTCGACATGTTGGGCACCCCGTTCGTCGTGGTGCTGGCTTCGCCGGCCATGGTCGGCGTGTTGCTCGTCACGGTGGCGCGGTGCAGCGGCACTTCGCGCGGCGCGCCCATCGTGGCGGTGGAAGGCACGGTGGCGCTGTCCACCGGCACGCCGGTCGCGCTGGTCACCGGAGCCGCGGCGGTCGGCTGGTTGGCGGTCGCCATGTTCGGCTGGCCGCGCGTCTGGGTGCTGGCCTCGCCGGCCTTCAAGGGCACGTCGGAGGTGGCCGAGGCGGTCTGCGCCCAGGCGCCGCCGGCCATCAGGCCCGCGAGCAGGAGAGAGACGGTGGTCTTGGCTTTGATCATGGTGGGTTCCTTTCTTTTCGTGGTTCCCACCTTAAGAGCCGGACCATGGCCGCATTGCCGGACGCTCCACACGGGTCCTGTAGGACTTGTCGCGTTGACCGCGCGCGGCCGAACCTCGGCGCTACGTCAGTCGATCAAAACGCGCTCGAGTAGCGCAGCAGCACCAGGTTGAGCCCTGGGTTGGGTTCCTTGAGCCCCGCATTGGAGGAGTGCTGCAGGCGCAGGCTGACCTCGTGGCGGCCCTGCTCGCCGAAGCTGCGGCCCACTGCCAGGTTGTCGCTGAAGTTCCAGCGCGAACCAAACACCTTGTCGCGCGAGACGAAGAGCTTGTTGGTGACCGACAGGCCGATGCCGGCTTCCACGAACCAGGGCGACTGGCCCTCGGCGAAGCGATAGCGCAGCAGCGGCACGAGCCCGAACTGCAGGAAGTTGTCGCGACCATCGCCGTCGGCGGCCCGGGCTCGCCACAGGATGCCGAACAGCTCGGTGCGCGCCGTCCATTCGCCGCGCAGCGCGGTACGGCGCCAGGCCCAGGGCCACTGCACGCCGACCGACGCGGCGTCCACGCCGTCGCCATTGCCGCCCTGCACGAAGAAGGTGGCGGGCCGCCACTCCTGCGCCGCCGCCGGTGCGGCCACGCCTGCCGTCGCGAGCACCACGAGGCTCAGGGTACGGAGCCGTTCGCCTGTTGTTGTTCTTCGCTTCATCGACTTTTGTTGACGTTATGGGGTGTTGAAAGATTGTGTTCCAACCGCTGCGCCAGTGGGGCCGGGAAGGGCATTGCAGTTGTTTGTCGCACGCCCGGTCGCAGCCCCCGCGAAGGGGTTCCCTGCGTGCCGTCCTACACCTCACCGTTGAGTGGGCCAGTACAAGAAAGCCTACTGGGAAGGCACACCTGCGCATGACAGACACCTCGGCCGCGGCCGCACCCCTGACGGTGATGACGGTCAACATCCACAAGGGCTTCACGTCGTTCAACCGCCGCTTCATCCTTCCGGAGCTGCGCGACGCGGTGCGCAAGGTGGGTGCGGACGTGGTGTTCCTGCAGGAGGTGCTGGGCACGCACGAGGGCCACGCGCGGAAGGTCAACGGCTGGCCGGAAGCGCCCCACTACGAGTTCCTGGCCGACAGCATCTGGCCCCAGTACGCGTACGGCAAGAACGTGGTGGCGCCCAAGAGCGACCACGGCAATGCGGTGATGTCCAAGTTCCCGATCATCCGGTTCCAGAACCACGACGTCTCGCTGCCGGGCCCGGAAAAGCGCGGCCTCCTGCATTGCGTGCTGCGCGTGCCCGGGCAGGCCGTGGACGTCCACGTGATCTGCGTGCACCTGGGCCTGGCCGAGTCGCACCGCGTGCAGCAGCTGGACCTGCTGTGCGAGATGGTGCGCAGCGAGGTGCCCGACAACGCGCCGCTCATCGTGGCCGGCGACTTCAACGACTGGCGCCGCAAGGCCAACGATGTGCTCAAGCGCGAGATCGGCCTGCACGAGGTGTTCGTCAACGCGTACGGCGAGCCGGCCCGCACCTTCCCGTCGCGTTTCCCGCTGCTGTGCCTGGACCGCATCTACGTGCGCAACGCATCGGTGCACCTGCCGGTCGTGCTGCCGCGCAAGCCCTGGTCCCACCTGTCCGACCACGCGCCGCTGGTCGCTGAAATCCATCTGTGACGGGGAGAGACATGCCCGCCCACTGGTACGAAGGCAACCACTTCACCTTGCTGGAGAACGGCGAGGAGTTCTTCCCGCGCGTGTTCGGCTGCATCGCCAACGCGCAGAAGGAAGTCGTGCTCGAAACCTTCATCCTCTTCGAGGACAAGGTCGGGCTTGAGCTGCATGAAGCGCTGCTGAACGCCGCGCGCCGCGGCGTGCAGGTGGACGTGACGATCGACGGCTGGGGTTCGCCGGACCTCTCGTCGTCGTTCGTGTCGTCGCTCTGCGAAGCCGGCGTGCGGCTGCATGTGTTCGACCCGGGCCCGCGCCCGTTCGGCCTGCGCCCCAACCTGCTGCGCCGCATGCACCGCAAGATCGTGGTGGTGGACGGCCACACCGCCTTCATCGGCGGCATCAACTACTCGGCCGACCACCTGGCCGACTTCGGTCCGCTGGCCAAGCAGGACTGGTCGGTGGAAGCGCGCGGACCGATCGTGGCCGAGATCCACCGCTTCGCGCACGCCAACCTGGCGGCAGGCACGCGCCACAACCCGACGCGCCGCTGGTGGCGCTGGCGCCGGCAGGTGCGGCACTCGCCCGAGCAGCTGCCGCGCGCCGGCACTGCGCGGGCCATGCTGGTCTCGCGCGACAACAGCTTCCACACGACCGACATCGAGCAGCAGTACCGCATCGCCTTCCGCGCGGCGCGGCGGCGCATCGTCATCGCCAACGCCTACTTCTTCCCCGGCTACCGGCTCATCCGCGACCTGCGCCGCGCCGCCCGACGCGGGGTCGACGTCACCCTGATCCTGCAGGGCACGCCCGACATGGCGATCGTGAAGGTCGGCGCGAGCGCGCTCTACAGCCACCTGGCGAAGGCCGGCGTGCGCATCTTCGAGTACTGCGACCGGCCGCTGCATGGCAAGGTGGCGCTGGTCGACGACGAATGGGCCACGGTGGGCTCGAGCAACCTCGACCCGCTGAGCCTGCAGCTGAACCTGGAGGCCAACGTGGTGATCCGCGACCGCGCCTTCAACCACCAGCTGCACGAGCGGCTGGAGCTGCTGATGCGCGACAGCTGCAAGCAGGTGAAGTACGAGGAGCTGGAGAAAGCCGGCTGGTTGCAGGTGATGCGCAGCTTCATCGCTTTCCACCTCGTGCGCTTGTATCCGGGCCTCGGGTCCTGGCTGCCGCGCCATCGTCCGCGGCTGGCGCCGGCGCAGGAGCTGGAGACGGCGTGTGCCGTCCCCGGCCGGGAGGCCAAGGAGGGCGGATGAGCTCCCGGTCCGCCGATGCCCGCCACTTCCCGCGCGCTCCCGGTGCGCAGGGGGAGCGCGCGCATGGGCGCCCGCGCAAGTTCCAGCTGGCCGACCAGTACTGGTGGCCTTGGACCAAGCACGCGCTGACCTTCGCCTTCTTCGCGCTGATCGCCTGGTTCAGCATCCGCTACGCCCGCAACGTCGATTGGGGCGAGGTGTGGCGGACCATCCTGGACACGCCGCGCAACGTGCTGCTGGGCGCCGTCGCCGGCGTGGCCGCCAGCTACGCCGTCTATTGCAGCTTCGACCTGCTGGGCCGCCGCTACACCGGCCACACGCTGCCCAAGGCGACGGTGTGGCAGGTCAACTTCATCAGCTACGCGTTCAACCTCAACATGGGCTCGCTCGTGGGCAGCGTGGCCTTCCGCTACCGGCTCTACGGCCGGCTGGGCCTGGGCATGGCCACGATCACCCGGATCATGTCGCTGAGCATCCTGACCAACTGGCTGGGCTACCTGCTGCTGGCCGGCGCGGTCTTCGCGATCGCGCCGCTGCAACTGCCGCCGGGCTGGAAGATCGACAGCGAGGGCCTGCGCTGGCTGGGCTTCGCGCTGCTGGCGGTGGCCGTCGGCTACCTGGTCGCCTGCTTCTTCGCCAAGCGGCGCAGCGTGACGATCCGCGGGCACGAACTGCTGCTGCCGCCGCCGCGCATGGCGATGCTGCAGGTGGCGATGGCGGTGCCCAACTGGATGATCATGGGCGCGATCCTCTACACGCTGCTGCAGGGCAAGGTCGACTACCCGACCGTGCTCAGCGTGCTGCTGGTGGGCGCGGTGGCCGGCGTGGCCACGCACGTGCCGGCCGGGCTCGGCGTGCTGGAGGCGGTGTTCATCGGCCTGCTGTCGCACCGCGTGGCCGAGGGGCAGTTGCTGGCCGCGCTGCTGACCTATCGGGCGCTCTACTACATCGCCCCCCTGCTGGTGGCGGCGGTGGTCTACGTCCTCTTCGAAGGCCGTCTGCGCAAGGCGCGTGACGCCTGATACTGTATATTCATCCAGTGGAACTCAAGGCCAAGCTCTCCCTGCTCGCGGACGCCGCGAAATACGACGCGTCCTGCGCGTCCAGCGGGGGCCGCGCGCGCGATTCGCTGGACGGCACCGGCCTGGGGTCCAACGACGGCAGCGGCATCTGCCACAGCTTCACGCCTGACGGCCGCTGCATCTCGCTGCTGAAGATCCTGCTGACCAACTATTGCCAGTTCGACTGCCTGTACTGCGTCAACCGGTCCAGCAGCAACGTGCAGCGCGCGCGGTTTTCCGTCGACGAGGTGGTGCACCTCACGCTGGACTTCTACCGCCGCAACTGCATCGAAGGGCTGTTCCTGTCCAGCGGCATCATCCGCAGCCCCGACTACACGATGGAGCAGGTGGTCGAGGTCGCGCGACGACTGCGCGAGGAGCACGACTTCCGCGGCTACATCCACCTCAAGACCATCCCCGAGGCCGCGCCCGAGCTGCTGGCGCGCGCGGGGATGTACGCGGACCGGCTGTCGATCAACATCGAGCTGCCCACGGTCAGCAGCCTGCAGTCGCTGGCGCCGGAGAAGGACGTGGACGCCATCAAGCGTTCGATGGCGCGGCTGCGAGTGCACATCGACGAGGCGCGCGAGGAACGTCGCGAAGTCGAGGGCAAGCCCATCACCGTGTTCGGCAAGGCGCCGCCCCGCCGGGCCGAGGCGCCGCAGTTCGCCGCCGCCGGCCAGAGCACGCAGATGATCGTGGGCGCCGACTCGACCGACGACGCCACCATCCTGGCCACCAGCGCCCAGCTGTACGCGGCCTACGACCTCAAGCGCGTCTACTACTCGGCGTTCAGCCCGATTCCGCATGCCGCTTCGGCCCTGCCGTTGAAGGCGCCGCCGCTGGTGCGCGAGCACCGCCTCTACCAGGCCGACTGGCTGATGCGCTACTACGGCTTCGAGGCGCGCGAGATCACGCCGGCGGGCGCGGGCGGCATGCTCGCGCTGGACGAGGACCCGAAGCTGGCCTGGGCGCGTGCGCATCCCGAGCGTTTCCCGGTGGATATCAACCGCGCTCCGCGCGAGCTGCTGCTGCGCGTGCCAGGCCTTGGCGTCAAGGCGGTGGACCGCCTCATCGCCGCACGGCGCCTGCGCCGCTTGCGCACCGACGACCTGCAGCGCCTGCGCGTGCCCCTGCGCAAGGTGCTGCCCTTCGCCCTGCTGGCCGACCACGTCCCACGCGGTCCGTTGCCGGCAGGCCCCGCGAAACGCCGGCCCGAGCAGGGCGCGTTGTTCTGAACCGGACGGAGATCCGCGAATGCCGCGCCTTCAAAGCGAGATCGACCTGGCGGGCTTTCGCAATGAAGCGCGCGACCTGCTCGCGCACCAGGTGCCGCCGCACGAGGTGCAGTGGGAGACCGTGCATACGCTCAGCGACGACCTGTTCGCGCTGCCGCCCGAGAGCATCGAACCGCGCTCGCGCCACATCCCCAACGCCGCCGCGGCCATCGTGCCGGCCTCCTTCCTGAGGTTGTGCGAGGTGGTGGTGCTGCACCACGACGCGCAGCGCTTCGCCCTGCTCTACCGCCTGCTGTGGCGGCTGGTGCACGAGCCGTCGCTGCGCAACGACCCGCTGGACACCGACATGGTCCACGCCCAGCAGATGGCGCAGGCGGTGCGGCGCGACATGCACAAGATGAAGGCCTTCGTGCGCTTCCGCCAGGTGGCCGACCAGGAGCGGCCCGGCGAGGTGCTGCACGTGGCCTGGTTCGAGCCCGCGCACCACGTGGTCGAAGCGGTGGCGCCGTGGTTCGCACGCCGCTTCGCCAACATGAGCTGGGCCATCCTCACGCCCGAGCGTTCGGTGCGCTGGGACGGCGAGCAGCTGCTGTTCGGCCCGGGGGGTGGCCGCCAGGACGCGCCGGCGGCGGACGCGGGCGAGGAACTCTGGCTGACCTACTACGAGAGCATCTTCAATCCCGCGCGGCTGAAGATGCAGCAGCTGCACAAGGAGATGCCGCGCAAGTACTGGCACAACCTGCCCGAGGCGCGGCTGATCGGCGAGTTGTCGCAGCAGGCGCAGCAAAGGAGCGAGGCCATGATCGAACGGCCGGCCCAGGCGCCCAGGCGCCGCATCCCGCAGCCCGTGGCGGTGGAGCCCGAAGACACGCTGGCGCAGGACGGTCTCACCTCGCTGGAGCAGCTGAAATCGGCCACGATGAAGTGCCGCGAATGCCCCATCGGCGAGTTCGCCACGCAGTCCGTCAACGGCGAAGGCCGGCTTCATGCGCCGCTGATGTTCGTGGGCGAGCAGCCGGGCGACCAGGAAGACCTGCAGGGCCATCCCTTCGTCGGGCCGGCCGGCAAGCTGCTGGACCGGGCGCTGGAATCGCTGGGCATTCCGCGCGACATCGTGTTCGTCTCCAACGCGGTGAAGCACTTCAAGTTCGAGCTGCGCGGCAAGCGGCGCATCCACAAGACACCGACCCAGCGCGAGGCCGCGGCCTGCCTGCACTGGCTGGAAGACGAGATCGCGCTGGTCCAGCCGAAAGCGCTGGTGGCGCTCGGCTCGACGGCGGCGCGTTCACTGATGGGCCACGCGATCTCGGTCACCGCCGAGCGCGGCAACTGGCTCACGCGGGCGGACGGCCGCAAGGTGCTGATCACCCTGCATCCGTCGGCGCTGCTGCGCATGCCGCCGGAGGACCGCGACGAGGCCTTCGCGGCGTTCGTCGCGGATCTGAAGAAGGCGAAGTCGGTGTTGTAGGGCGGGACTCAGCTGTCCACGCCGCTCACGCCGCGGCGCGCGCGCTCGACCGACCGCTTGGTGGCGCGCTTGGCCTTGCTGCTGCTCTTGTTCTGCTGCTGCAGGCCATGATCGTCGCGGTCGCGCTTGATCACGTCGTCGCGGTCGCGCTGCGGCCGCACTTCACCGCCGCCGCCCACGGACCTGTCCAGGCCGGGATCGCGCGGGATCGGACCTGGGTCGCGCGGGATGGCCGGGCCGTTGGCCTGCGTCGGGCTGGTGTTGTCGCGGCGCGGGTTGATGCCGCCGCCGGGGTCGGACGGGCTCTGCGGTGAGAGGCCGCCTTGCGGAGGACCTGCCATCGCGCCGGTGCCGCCTTGCGCACCGGCCATCGCCGGCCGGCCTTCGAAGGTGGCGGACGAGCCACTGGTCTGCCCATGCACATTGCCGACCGTGAACAGCGCCACGGCCACGATGGCGGCCGCCACCACCCAGAACCAGGCGGTGGGTTGCATCCTTCTCATGTCAGCCTCCTGCGCAGTGGGACTGGCTGGCAGTGTTGCGCAGGCCCTCCGGCAGCATCAGCCGCCAAGCGCGCGATGCGTTGTAGGACGTCACCGGGGCAATCGGAACTGCGGCACGATGGGACATCCTTCCTCAAGGAGCCCGCCATGAAGACCGTCGACACCCCGCTGCTGCGCGTCGCCTACTCGGAATGGAACCCGGGTGCCGAGCGCACCGTCGTCCTGCTGCACGGCTGGCCCGACAGCCCGCGCTGCTGGGCCGGTGTCGCGCCGCCGCTGGCCCAGGCCGGCTGGCGCGTGCTGGCGCCGGCGCTGCGTGGCTTCCTGCCGACGCAGTTCCTGCGAGCCGACACGCCGCGCACCGGGCAACTGTCGGCACTGGGGCGCGACGCGCTGGATTTCATCGATGCGATGGGCCTCGAGCAGCCGGTGCTGGTGGGCCACGACTGGGGGGCGCGTGCAGCCGCCAATGCCTGCGGCCTGCGGCCCGGCGTCGCCAGCCACCTGTGCATGCTGTCGACGGGCTACGGCACCAACACGCCGGACCAGCCACTCACCATGCCGCAGACGCGCAACTACTGGTACCACTGGTACATGGCCACGCCGCGCGGGCAGCGCACGGTGCGCGAGCATGGGCATGCATTCGCTCGCTTCATGTGGGACACGTGGTCGCCGCCGGACTGGTACGACCCGCAGGAGTTCGAGGAAACCGCGAAGGCCTTCCACCAGCCCGACTGGGCCGAGGTGACGCTGCATTCGTACCAGCACCGATGGGGGAACGCGCCCGCGGATCCGATGTACGACAAGGACGAAGCGGCGCTGCAGCCCGCGCCGGTGCTCGACGTGCCTACGCTGGTGCTGCACGGTGCGGTGGACGCGGTGAACCATCCCGACACGTCGGCCGGCAAGGAGCGCTTCTTCCGCGGTCGCTACGAGCGGCAACTGCTCGAAGGCGTGGGCCACTTCCCGCCGCGCGAGAACGCGGCCGCGGTGGCTCAGGCGCTGCTGCGCTTCATCGGCCCGTAGCGCCCAGCCCTACAAGCCGAGTCGGACGGGACCGGCTTGACCCGGCCACGGCCCGGCGCGATAAGGACCTCATGGTTACCTCCACCATCGTGCGCGTGCAACGCGCCTACGCCTGCACCGCCGACACCGTCTACGACGCGTGGCTGGACCCGCAGCTGGCGCGCCGCTTCTGGTTCGCCACGTCGCAAGGCGAGATCGTGCGTTGCGACATCGAGCCGGGCGTCAACGGCAGCTTCACCATCGTCGATCGCCGGCCGCTCGAGGCCGCGTCGGAGCAGTTCATCGAGGTCGAACACAGCGGCCGCTTCCTGCAGCTGGACCGGCCGCGCCGCATCGCCTTCAGCTTCGGGCTGCCGCAGTTCCAGTCGCACGAAACGACCGTCATCATCGACATCGAGCCGCAGGGCGACGGCTGCGAGCTCACTCTGCGCCACGACCTCGGCCCGATGGACGAGGACACGCGCGAGATGCTGGAAGGCGCCGAGCAGGGCTGGACGATGATCCTGGCCAACCTGGACTCGGCGTTGAAGCAGCCCTAGAAAGC
>Ga0247819_10001062_pt1 | contig 15238 bp, 13 predicted proteins | sample 13C_Xylose_Day6_FD_193428 | JGI IMG/M metagenome (GOLD analysis project Ga0247819, IMG submission 193428) | Soil microbial communities from agricultural site in Penn Yan, New York, United States - 13C_Xylose_Day6 | ecosystem: Environmental > Terrestrial > Soil > Agricultural land | place: USA...
TCCCGAGAGGGCGGGAGCCGAGCGCTCCCGCCCTTTCTGCGCGCCCAGGCGCGGTTCGGGCTCGATACTTGCTGAATGGACCCGGTCGGAACCATCACGTGGATCGTGCTCTTCGTCATCGCCACGGTCGCGGTGACCGGCGTCGTCGGACGGCTCGGATGGTCTGCCCCGGTCGCGCTGGTGATCGTCGGCGGCGCGGTGTCGTTCATCCCCGGCGTGCCCCAGGTCGAGGTGCAGCCCGAGCTCATCCTCTACGGCATCCTGCCGCCGCTGCTGTTCGCGGCGGCGATCCGCACGTCGGTGATCGATGTCCGGGCCCGTCGCGACAGCATCCTGCTCCTGTCCGTCGGGCTCGTCGCGTTCACCGTCGTCACGGTGGGGTTCGCCGCTTTCGCGCTGATCCCGTCGATCACAGTCGCGGCCGCGTTCGCGCTCGCCGCGGTGATCGCCCCGACCGATGCCATCGCGGTCACGGCGATCGCCGGTCGGCTCGGGCTGCCGCGTCGCGTCGTGACGATCCTCGAGGGCGAGAGCCTGCTGAACGACGCGACGGCGCTCGTGGCGCTCAACGCGTCGATCGCCGCGATCGTCAGTGCCGTCTCGCCGCCCGAGATCGGCCTGGACTTCGTGGTCGCGGTGCTCGTCGGCACGGGCGTCGGCTTCCTGACGGGCTTCGTCGTCTCGTGGGTGCGCTCGCGTCTGCACTCCGCGGTGCTCGACACGAGCCTGACCCTGGTCACCCCGTTCGCGGCGTTCCTGCTCGGGCAGGTGCTGCACGGCTCGGGCGTGCTCGCGGTCGTGATCGCCGGACTGTACCTGGGCTACCGCGCCCCCGTGGTCTCGTCGGCAGAGGCGAGGGTCGCAGAAAGGCTCAACTGGCGCACGATCCAGTTCCTGCTCGAGAACGCGGTCTTCCTGTTCATCGGCCTGAACCTCAAGGGGATCCTCGCAGGGGCGCTGAGCACCGGCCCCGGATTCTGGCAGACCGTGGTCATCTGCATCGGCATCCTGCTTGCCCTGGTGGGGTCGCGATTCGCCTGGGTGATGGGAACGACGCTTCTGTACCGAAAGGGACCGCGGCGCTTGCGCGAGCGCGCGTGGGCCTGGGGCAACGGCGTCGCAGTCGCGTCGGCCGGCGTGCGCGGCGTGGTGACCCTCGCCGCGGTCTTCCTTCTTCCACCCGAGACCCCGATGCGCGAATATCTGCAGTTCCTCGCGTTCGTCGTCGTCGTCGCGAGCCTGCTCGGCGGGCTCGCGCTCCCGTCCATCATCCGGCGGCTGAAGCTGCCCAAGCCGAGCTACGCCCAGGAGCTCACCGAGCGGAGACTGCTCATGGCCGAGGCGCGGCAGGCGGGCATCGACTACCTCGACGCGCAGCCGGTCTCGGACGACGAGCAGCGCGTCGCCGATATCCTGCGAACCGACGCGGGCTTCCTGGGCGAGACCCTCGACACGTACGGCCCGGATGCCTCGATCCCCCAGCTCGAACTCAAGTACCGCCTGCGCCGGGCGATGCTCGATGCGGAGCGTGCCGCGGTGCTGAGCGCGCGCACGGAAGGCCGGTACCAGGAGCCGGCGATCGTCGCGGCGCTGCAGGCGATCGACGCCGAAGAGACGGCGCTGCGTGCGCAGTTCCCGCGCGAGAAGTAGTCGGCCGTCGGTGCGCCGGCCGGGTCAGAACGGCAGGAGCGGATCGATCGCGATCGCGACGAACAGCAGCGTCAGATACGTGATCGATGCATGGAAGACGCGCATGGGGCGCGGCTCGGTGCCCCGCACGGCCCGCGTGTAGAGGCGGTGCGATTCGTAGATGAACCAGCCGCCGAACACGATCGCCGAGACCGTGTAGACCAGGCCCATGTCGGCCACCGGAATCAGCAGCAGCGAGCACGCGACCGTGGCCCACGCGTACAGGATGACCTGCAGTCCCACCTGCGAACCCGAGCGGGTCGCCCCCAGCATGGGGACGTCCACCTCTTCGTACTGATCCTTGTACTTCATCGACAGCGGCCAGTAGTGCGGCGGCGTCCACAGGAACACCAGCGCGAACAGGATCATCGGAGTCCACGACAGCGAGCCGGTGACGGCCGTCCAGCCGATCAGCACCGGGAAGCAGCCGGCGATCCCGCCCCACACGATGTTCTGCTCGGTGCGGCGCTTGAGGATCATCGTGTAGATGACGACGTAGAAGAAGATGGCACCGGCCGAAAGGACGGCCGCGAGCCAGTTGGTCGTGAGCCAGAGCCAGATGGTGGATGCCGCCGCCAGCGTCCACGCGAAGATCAATGCTCCGCGCGGAGAGACCTCGCCGGTCACGAGCGGGCGGTTCACGGTGCGCTGCATGTGCGCGTCGATGTCGCGGTCCAGGTACATGTTGAACGCCGCCGCCGATCCCGCGCTCATCGAGCCGCCCAGCACCGTGGCCAGGACGAGCCAGATGTCGGGGAGTCCACCCTGCGCGAGGATCATCACAGGAACGGTCGTCACGAGCAGGAGTTCGAGCACGCGCGGCTTCGTGAGCGCGACGTACGCGCGGATCGTGCGGCCGAGGGAGTGCGGTCGTGCCGCGGCGGCGGATGCTGCGCCCGCCGTCATCGTGGTGTCCATCACTCCCCGCTCGACCGCTCGAAACTGCCCTCCGAGTCTATGGCATCCGCATGGCTCGACCTGCGCTCACGCGCTCGCTCACAGTCCGGTCCCGTGAGGTGTGAGCACCTCGACACCGTGGCGACACGACACCGACATGAACCGGTCGGATGCGCCTGCCACACTGCCGTCATACGACGTATCGCATAGCCCTGGCGGAATCCCGCTTCGCTATGCTGAAACAACACGTGCGCCCCTGCGCCGGCTGCTCCTCCCGAATTGCGACGCGGTCTGCTGAGTCGGGTGCAAATCCACTGAGAAAGGCGGCCCGGTGTCGGAACTGCGTTGGGATGAAATCGATCGGCGCGCGGTGGATACCGCTCGCGTGCTGGCAGCAGACGCGGTCGAGAAGGTGGGCAACGGTCACCCCGGCACGGCGATGAGCCTGGCGCCCGCGGCGTACCTGCTCTACCAGCGCGTGCTGAACCACGACCCCGCCGATGTGCACTGGCCCGGCAGGGACCGGTTCGTCCTGTCTGCCGGTCACTCGTCTCTGACGCAGTACGTGCAGCTGTATCTCGGCGGGTTCGGGCTCGAGCTCGACGATCTCAAGGCGCTGCGCACGTGGGGCTCCAAGACCCCGGGGCACCCTGAGTTCGGTCACACCGACGGCGTAGAGATCACGACCGGCCCTCTCGGTCAGGGTCTCGCCTCATCCGTGGGCTTCGCGTACGCGGCGCGCTACGAACGCGGTCTGTTCGATCCCGAGACTCCGGCCGGCCAGTCGCCGTTCGACCACTTCGTGTACGTGATCGCCGGTGACGGTGATCTGCAGGAGGGCGTGACCTCCGAGGCGTCGAGCCTCGCCGGCCACCAGGCGCTCGGCAACCTCATCGCGATCTACGACTCCAATCAGATCTCGATCGAGGACGACACGAACGTCGCCTTCACCGAAGACGTCGCCAAGCGCTACGAATCGTACGGCTGGCACGTGCAGATCGTGGATTGGAAGAAGACCGGCGAGTACGTCGAGGACGCCGCCGAGCTGTACACCGCTCTCGAGGCCGCCAAGGGCGAGACCTCTCAGCCCTCGCTGATCATCCTCAGGACCATCATCGGCTGGCCGTCGCCCGGCAAGCAGAACACCGGGAAGATCCACGGCTCGGCGCTCGGCGCCGACGAACTGAAGGCGACGAAGGAGGTCCTGGGGTTCGATCCCGAGAAGACCTTCGCCGTCGACGAGGACGTGCTGGCCCACACGCGCGAGCTGGGCGAGCGCGGCGCGGCCGCGCACGCCGCATGGCAGACGTCCTTCGATGCGTGGGCTGCGGCGAACCCCGAGCGCAAAGCGCTGTGGGACCGCGTGCAGGCGCGCGAGCTGCCCGACGACATCGCGTCCGCGCTGCCCGTGTTCGAGGCCGGCAAGGACGTCTCGACCCGTGCCGCGTCCGGCACGGTCATCAACGCGCTCGCCGCCGAGCTTCCCGAGCTGTGGGGCGGCTCCGCCGACCTCGCGGAGTCGAACCTCACGACGATCAAGAGTGCCAAGTCCTTCATCCCCGAGCAGTGGTCCACCCACGAGTGGAGCGGCGACCCGTACGGGCGCGTGCTGCACTTCGGCATCCGCGAGCACGCGATGGGCGCGATCGTCAACGGCATCGTGCTGCACGGCCCGACGCGCCCCTTCGGCGGCACGTTCCTGATCTTCAGCGACTACATGCGTCCACCGGTCCGTCTCGCGGCGCTGATGAACATCCCGTCGATCTTCGTCTGGACGCACGACTCGGTCGCGCTCGGCGAAGACGGGCCGACCCACCAGCCGATCGAGCAGCTCGCGGCGCTGCGCGCGATCCCGAACTTCACGGTCGTCCGTCCCGGCGACGCGACCGAGACCGCGGTCGTGTGGCTCGAGATGCTCCGTCGCCACGCCGGCCCTGCCGGCATTGCGCTGACCCGCCAGAACATCCCGGTGTTCGAGCGCGGCGACGGCGAGGCATCGGGTGACACGTTCGCCTCGGCTGATCTCGCGGTCAAGGGCGCGTACGTCCTGGCCGAAGCGCCGAACGGCGCGCCGGATGTCATCATCATCGCGACCGGCTCCGAGGTGCAGCTCGCGGTCGCCGCGCGCGAGACCCTCGCCGCCGAAGGCGTGAACGCGCGCGTCGTCTCGGCGCCCTCGCTCGAGTGGTTCGACGAGCAGGACGCCGCCTACCGCGAGTCCGTGCTGCCGAAGTCGGTCACCGCCCGAGTGTCGGTCGAGGCCGGCATCGCCCTGCCGTGGCGCAACATCGTCGGCGACCGTGGCCGGAGCGTCTCGATCGAGCACTTCGGCGCATCGGCGGACTACAAGACCCTGTTCGAGAAGTTCGGCGTCACCGCCGAGGCCGTCGTCGAGGCGGCACGCGAGTCTCTGAAGGAGAACAACGCATGAGCACCCCCACCGCCCACCTGACCGCCGAGGGCGTGAGCATCTGGCTGGACGATCTCTCCCGCTCGCGGATCATCACCGGCAACCTGGCCGACCTGATCGTCACCCGCAACGTGAGCGGCGTGACCACGAACCCGACGATCTTCGCCGGTGCGATCGGCTCCGGCTCGGACGCCTACGCGGGTCAGATCCACGAACTCGCAGGTCACGGCGCGAGCGCCGATGACGCGATCTTCGCGATCACGACCGATGACGTGCGCGCCGCGGCCGACGTCTTCCGGCCCGTGTACGACGCCACGAACGGCGTCGACGGCCGGGTGTCGATCGAGGTCTCCCCCGATCTCGCGCACGACACCGACGCGACGATCGCTCAGGCCAAGGAGCTGTGGGCCACGGTCGATCGCCCCAACGTCCACATCAAGATCCCCGCGACCAAGGCCGGCCTGCCGGCGATCACCGAAGTCATCGGCTCGGGGATCTCGGTCAACGTGACGCTGATCTTCAGCCTGGAGCGCTACTCCGAGGTCATCGACGCCTACCTGGCCGGAATCGAGCAGGCCCAGGCCGCCGGTCACGACCTCTCGAAGATCCACTCCGTCGCCTCGTTCTTCGTGTCGCGGGTCGACACAGAGGTCGACAAGCGCATCGCCGCCCTCGGCGACGACGACGCCGCATCCCTGAAGGGACTCGCGGGCATCGCGAACGCGCGCCTCGCATACGAACTCTTCGAGAAGGAGTTCGCCACCGACCGCGCCACGGCGCTGACCGCGGCCGGTGCCAACGTGCAGCGACCGCTCTGGGCCTCGACCGGCGTGAAGGACCCGGCACTGCCGGACACCCTGTACGTCACCGAGCTCGTCGCACCGGGAACCGTCAACACGATGCCCGAGAAGACCCTCGAGGCGACCTTCGACCACGGCGTGATCGCTGGCGACACCGTCACCGGCGCATACGCCGGTGCCCACGAGGTCTTCGACCGCCTGGCCGCGGCCGGGATCGACATCGCCGACGTCACGCAGGTGCTCGAGGATGAGGGCGTGGAGAAGTTCATCGCGTCCTGGCACGAACTGCAGGAGACCGTGGCAACGGCCCTGAAGTCAGCGCAGTCGGCGGGCACGGAAAGCGCGCAGTGACCTTCGACATCCACCTCACCGGACACGTCAAGGCGCTCGTCCACGAAACCCTCCCCGGCCTGATCGCCGACCTCGTCGCGTCGGGGATCACCGCGGGCGATTCGTCGCTGTGGGGACCGGACGCCGAAGCAGAGGCATCGCAGCGTCTCGGATGGGTGCAGGCGGTGTCGGTCTCGGAGCCGCTCGTCGCCGAGATCGAGGCGTTGCGCGCCGAGCTGGTCGCCAAGGGCGTCACGCGCGTCGTGCTCGCCGGCATGGGCGGCTCCTCGCTCGCGCCCGAGGTGATCGCACAGACCTCCGGCGTGCCGCTGGTGATCCTCGACTCCACCGCCCCGAGCCAGGTGCTCGCCGCGATCGACGGCGACGCCGAGGCCGGCGGCCTGGAGCAGACGATGGTGGTCGTCTCGTCGAAGTCCGGTTCCACTGTCGAGACGGATTCCGCCAAGCGGGCCTTCGAGGCGGCGTTCCGGGACCTGGGCATCGACCCCCTCGAGCGCATCGTCATCGTCACGGATCCGGGTTCGCCGCTCGACCAGGCGGCGCGCGCCGACGGCTACCGCGTGTTCAACGCGGATCCGACCGTGGGCGGCCGTTATTCGGCGCTCACAGCGTTCGGGCTCGTGCCCACCGGACTGGCCGGCGTCGACATCGCCGAGCTTCTCAATGAGGCCGAGGCGACTCTGCTCGAAGTCGCGATCGACAGCGCCGACAACCCTGCACTCGTCCTGGCGGCCGCGATCGCCGGCGATCCGGGTACCGACCCGGCGCTTGCTCGACGCGACAAGCTCGGACTGGTCACCGACGGCACGCACATCATCGGCCTGCCCGACTGGATCGAGCAGCTGGTCGCAGAATCGACCGGCAAGGAGGGCACCGGCATCCTGCCCGTCGTGCTCCTGCCCGTCTCTCCCGAAGTCGAGAATCCGCCAGCCGATATGCAGATCGTGCGGTTCGTCGATGAGGCGAACGCATTCCACTTCCGCGAGCGTCACGAGGGCGAAGCCCTCGTCAGCGGTTCCCTCGGCGCGCAGCTCGTCGTCTGGGAGTACGCGACCGCGATCGCCGGACGGATGCTGGGGATCAACCCCTTCGATCAGCCTGACGTCGAGTCCGCCAAGATCGCCGCGCGGGGTCTGCTCGACGCCCGCCCCGAACCGACCGCCCCTGCTTTCGCGCTGGAGGGCGTCGAGGTGCGCGTGTCGGATCCTGCGCTCGCGGCATCCGGAACCGTCGCCGGTGTGCTCGATGCCCTGTGGGCGCAGATTCCCGAGAACGGCTACGTGTCGATTCAGGCATACGTCGACCGGCTGCGTCTCGAACAGCTCCAGGGCCTGCGCGAGCTCGTCGCCGCCGACTCCGGTCGACCGACGACGTTCGGCTGGGGACCCCGCTTCCTGCACTCGACCGGGCAGTTCCACAAGGGCGGTCCTGCCGTCGGCGTCTTCCTTCAGATCCTCGAGCAGACCGATGTCGACCTCGAGATCCCGGGCCGTCCGTTCACCTTCGGCCAGCTGATCCAGGCCCAGGCAGCCGGCGATGCGAGCGTGCTCGCGGAGGGCCACGGACGCCCCGTCGTCACTCTCACCCTGACCGACCCCCAGGCCGAAGTGCTCACGCTCTTCGAAGCCGCTCAATAGGAGTCCACCCCACATGATGGTGCACCCCCGATGACCGTGGAGATCTCGCGCGGCCACAACCCGCTGCGCGACCCCGAAGACCATCGCCTCAACCGCATCGCCGGTCCGAGCGCGCTCGTGATCTTCGGAGTGACCGGAGATCTCTCCCGCAAGAAGCTCATGCCCGCGGTCTACGACCTGGCCAACCGGGGCCTGCTTCCGCCCGGGTTCGCGCTCGTCGGGTTCGCGCGCCGTGACTGGGAAGACCAGGACTTCGCGCAGGTCGTGAAGGAGGCGGTCGAGACCCACTCGCGCACCGAGTTCCGCGAGGAGACCTGGCAGCAGCTCCTGCAGGGCATCCGGTTCGTCTCCGGAGAGTTCGACGACCCCGACGCGTTCCGCCGTCTGCGCGACACCGTCGACAAGCTCGACGTGGAGCGGGGAACGATGGGCAACCACGCGTTCTACCTGTCCATCCCGCCCAAGGACTTCCCCCTGGTCGCGGAGCAGCTGAAGGCCTCCGGCCTTGTGGACGACACCGCCGACCAGCCGGAGCGCTGGCGCCGCGTCGTGATCGAGAAGCCGTTCGGGCACGACCTGGCCTCGGCGCAGTCGCTCAACGACGCGCTCCGATCGGCGTTCCCGACCGACTCGATCTTCCGCATCGACCACTACCTCGGCAAGGAGACGGTCCAGAACATCCTGGCGCTGCGCTTCGCGAACGAGCTGTACGAGCCGATCTGGAACGCGAACTACGTCGACCACGTCCAGATCACGATGGCCGAGGACATCGGCGTGGGCGGACGCGCGGGCTACTACGACGGCATCGGCGCCGCGCGGGATGTCATCCAGAACCACCTGCTGCAGCTGATGGCGCTCACCGCGATGGAGGAGCCGATCTCGTTCGACGCGAAGAATCTGCGCGCCGAGAAGGAGAAGGTGCTCGCCGCCGTCACCCTGCCGAAGGACCTCGCTCGCTCGACTGCACGTGGTCAGTACGCCGGCGGGTGGCAGGGCGGCGAGAAGGTGCTCGGGTTCCTCGAAGAAGACGGGATGAACCCGGAATCGACGACCGAGACCTACGCCGCGATCACACTCGAAGTCAACACGCGCCGCTGGGCCGGAGTGCCGTTCTACCTGCGGACGGGCAAGCGTCTCGGCCGCCGCGTGACCGAGATCGCGGTCGTGTTCAAGCGTGCGCCCGAACAGCTGTTCTCGCGCACGCAGACCACCGGCCAGGGCCAGAACGCACTCGTCATCCGCGTGCAGCCCGATGAGGGCGTCACGATCCGCTTCGGTTCCAAGGTGCCCGGGGCGGGTGCGCAGGTGCGCGACGTCACGATGGACTTCGGCTATGGCCACGCGTTCACCGAGGCCAGTCCCGAAGCCTACGAGCGTCTCATCCTCGATGTGCTGCTCGGCGACCCGCCGCTGTTCCCCCGCCACGAGGAGGTCGAGCTCTCCTGGAAGATCCTCGACCCCATCGAGGAGTTCTGGACCGCGCAGGGCGGTCCCCTCGAGCAGTACGCCCCCGGATCGTGGGGACCGGAATCCGCGGATGAGATGCTCTCCCGCGATGGACGCACCTGGAGGCGCCCGTGATCGTCGATCTGCCCGACACCACCGTCAGCAAGATCTCGCGCGCGCTCGTCAACGTGCGCGAAGAGGGCGGCGCCGTTGCTCTCGGCCGCGTGCTGACCCTCGTCATCCTGACCCGCGAGGGCGCGCTCGAAGAGGTCATCGAGGCTGCGAACGACGCGTCGCGCGAGCATCCGATGCGCGTCATCGTGCTCATGATCGACGGCTCCGACACCGACTCCCGCCTCGACGCGCAGATCCGCGTCGGCGGCGATGCGGGCGCGAGCGAGGTCGTCACGCTCCGCGCGTTCGGCGAGGCGGGCAGCTCGAACCTCGAGAGCCTGGTGACAGGTCTGCTCCTGCCCGACGCCCCCGTGGTCGTGTGGTGGCCGAACAAGACCCCCGACTCACCGTCGACGACCTCGATCGGCAGGATCGCCCAGCGTCGGATCACGGATGCGGCCACCAAGAGCGACCCGTCGGCGTGGGTCGCTGCGCTCGGCAAGAACCACGCCCCGGGTGACACCGACCTGGCCTGGACCCGCCTGACGCACTGGCGCGAGCAGCTGGCCGCCGTGCTCGACCAGCCGCCGTACGAAGCCGTGACCGCGGTCGAGGTGCGCGGCGCCGCCAGTTCACCGTCCACCGCGCTCCTGGCGGCATGGTTGCGTCTCATGCTCGACGTGCCGGTCGACTGGCGCTACCTGCCCGAGGACGAGTGGAAGGACGGCATCAAGTCGGTGCGGCTGACCCGCGCGAGCGGAGAGGTCCTGCTGGCACGCTCGTCGCCGGCCGTCGCCTGTCTCACCCAGCCCGGCCAGCCCGAGCACGACCTCGTGCTCGCCCGTCGCACCCTGCGCGAATGCCTCGCGGAGGAGCTCCGTCGCCTCGATCCGGACGTCCTGTATGGTCGAGTGATCACCGAGGGCTGGGAGCTCTTGGAACCCGCGACGCAGGAGACGCATGGCTGAATTCATCATCGAGAAGCGGGTCGTGATCAGCGATGATCCCGCCGCTCTCGCTGAATCCGTGGCCGCACGGTTCGTCAACCGACTGGCCAAATGCGCGGCCGACGGAGACCTGGTGCACGTCTCGCTCACGGGCGGGTCGATGGGCTCGGCGGTGCTCGCCGCCGCTGCCCGGCACCCGCGCCGCGACCGTGTGGACTGGTCGCGCGTCCACTTCTGGTGGAGCGACGAGCGCTTCGTCGCGCGGGCGCACGCCGACCGCAATGAGAAGCAGGCGCGCGACGCGCTGCTGGACGAGATCGACATCCCTGCCGCGAACGTCCACGCGATGGCCGCGAGCGACGAGGGCGTCGACCTGGATGCGGCCGCCGAGCGTTACGCCGCCGAACTGGCGCGATTCCCCCAGGATGACGGCACGCCGTGGCCGTCGTTCGACATCTGCTTCCTCGGCGTCGGACCCGACGGCCACATCGCCTCGCTGTTCCCCGATCGTCCTGAGATCCTGATCACGGACCGCGTTGCCGTCGCCGTGCGCGACTCCCCCAAGCCGCCGCCCGAGCGCGTCACCCTGACACGGCCGGTCATCAACGGCTCGCGCCGCGTGTGGCTCGTGCTGGCCGGCACCGACAAGGCAGCCGCGCTCGGGCTCGCGCTGGCCGGCGCCAGCTACGCCAGCGTGCCCGCCGCGGGCGCCAAGGGACGCCGCCGGACGATCTTCTTCGTCGACGATGCGGCGGCCTCGCAGGTGCCGCCCGAGCTCATCGATCAGGAATACTGACCCGAGAGCTCACGGGCCAGACCCGTCAGTCCTGCCCGCGGCGCTCCCGCAGCTGCTTGAGGGCGTCGTCGAGAAGCTGCTCGGCCTCTTCTTCGGTACGCCGTTCCTTCACGTACGCGAGGTGGGTCTTGTACGGCTCGGTCTTGGCCAGCGCCGGCGGGTTCTCCTTGTCGCGTCCGGCGGGCAGGCCGGAGTGCGGCGAGTCGATCGTGTCGGGGATCTCCTCTTCGGGGATGCCGGCCGCGAAGTACCGCACCGTCTCGTTGCCCAGGGCGTCCCAGTACGAGATCGCGATGCGATCGGCGTGGAAGCCGTGGTCCTGCTCGCCCATCGGGCCGGCGCCGACGCGCGTGCCCCGGATCGCATTTCCGCCGGTGGCCATCAGACGCTCTGGAACTTCGTGATGAGGCCGAGGGCCACGATGGACACGAACCACGCCAGCGCAAGGATCACCGTGAAGCGGTTGAGGTTGCGCTCTGCCAGGCCCGAAGACCCGAGGGCTGAGGTCATGCCGCCGCCGAACATGTCGGAGAGGCCGCCACCGCGTCCCTTGTGGAGCAGGATGAGAAGGGTCAGCAGCAGGCTGGTGATGCCGAGGAGCACCTGCAGGACGAACTCGAGGATCTGCACAGATCTAAGCCTTTCACCGCGCCCCGATCAGGCGCACGATCTCCCAGTATAAGCGCGGTCAGACGCCGACGTGCTTCTGGAATCTGATGATCGCCGCGAACTCGTCGACCACGAGGCTCGCCCCGCCGACGAGCGCGCCGTCGACGTCGGGCTCGCGCATGAAGCTCGCGATGTTCGTGGACTTGACGGAGCCGCCGTACAGCACGCGCGTGCGCTCCGCGGGCTCCGCCCCCAGCTTGGCGGCGATGACCTCGCGAAGCTTTGCGCAGACCTCCTGCGCCTGCTCGGGCGTGGCCGCCTGCCCGGAGCCGATGGCCCAGACGGGCTCGTAGGCCACCACGATGTCCGCATCGGCGGAGACGCCCTCGAGCGCCACTTCGAGCTGCCCGACCGGCACGGCGCTCGCACCGAACTTCTCGAGGTCCTCGGAGGTCTCGCCGACGCAGATGACCGGCACGAGGCCGTGACGCAACGCGGCCTGCACCTTCGCCGCGACGACCTCGTCGGTCTCCGCGTGGTACTCGCGACGCTCGGAGTGTCCGATGATCACGTACGCGCAGTTGAGCTTCTTCAGGAACGCGCCGGAGACCTCACCGGTGTAGGCGCCGGAGTCCTTGGTCGACAGGTCCTGCGCGCCGAGGGCGAACGGGATCTTGTCGGCGTCCAGCAGCGTCTGCACGGTGCGCAGGTCCGTGAACGGCGGGAAGAGCCCGACCTCGACGGTGCCGTCGAGGTGCTTGGCCTCCTTGAGCGCCCAGTGCAGCTTCTGCACGAACGCGATCGCCTGCTGATGGTCGAGGTTCATCTTCCAGTTGCCCGCGATGAACGGGGTACGACCTGCTACTGCCATCCGAGGACCTCCAGTCCGGGGAGCTTCTTGCCCTCGAGGAATTCCAGGCTTGCTCCGCCGCCCGTCGAGATGTGTCCGAACTGGTCGTCCTGGAAGCCGAGCTGACGTACTGCCGCAGCCGAGTCGCCGCCGCCGACGACGCTCAGCCCGTCGACCTCGGTGAGCGCCTGTGCCACGGCCTTCGTGCCGGCCGCGAACGGGGCGAGCTCGAACACGCCCATCGGGCCGTTCCAGAACACCGTGCGGCTGTCACGGATGACCTCGGCGAAACGTGCCGCCGTGTCGGGTCCGATGTCGAGGCCGAGGCCGGACGCACCGAACGGCGTGTCCTCGATCGCATCGGCCGGCGTGACGAGGTGCTCCGCGTCGGCACCGAACTTCGAGGCCACGACGACGTCGGTCGGCAGCACGATCTCCACGCCCGATTCCTCGGCGGTCTTGATGTACTGCTTCACCGTGTCGAGCTGGTCGGCCTCGAGCAGGCTCGCGCCGACTTTGTGCCCCTGCGCAGCGAGGAAGGTGAACAGCATCCCGCCTCCGACGAGCAGCCGATCGACGCGCGGAAGCAGGTGCGAGATGACGCCGAGCTTGTCGCTGACCTTGGAGCCGCCCAGCACGACCGTGTACGGCCGCTCGGGCTTCTCGGTGAGGCGGTCGAGCACGTCGAGCTCTGCGGCGATCAGCAGGCCGGCCGCCGACGGCAGGATCTCGGCGAGATCGTAGACGCTCGCCTGCTTGCGGTGGACGACACCGAATCCGTCCGAGACGAGCACGTCGCCGAGGTCGGCGAGCTCCTCCGCGAAGGTGCGACGCTGCGCGTCGTCCTTCGCGGTCTCGCCGGGGTTGAAGCGCAGGTTCTCGATGACAGCGACATCCCCGTCCTCGAGCGCCGCGACCGCGTCGTGAGCGGACTCGCCCACCGTGTCGAGTGCGAACGCGACGGGCTTGCCGAGCAGCTCCGACAGTCGCTGCGCGACCGGGCCCAGGCTGTACTTCGCGTCGGGTGCACCGTCGGGCCGGCCGAGGTGCGAGCAGACGACGACGCGGGCACCCTGATGGATGAGCGCGTTGAGGGTGGGAAGCGACGCCCGCACGCGGCCATCGTCCGTGATCACGCCGTCCTTGAGGGGGACGTTCAGATCGCAGCGGACGATGACCCGCTTGCCGGCGAGCGAACCCAGCGAGTCCAGGGTGCGCAGAGGCATCGTGAGCGCCTAGAGGCGTTCGCCGACGTACTCGGTGAGGTCGACCAGGCGGTTCGAGTAGCCCCACTCGTTGTCGTACCAGGCCGAGACCTTGACCAGGTTCCCGCTGACGTTGGTCAGCTCCGAGTCGAAGATCGACGAGTGCGGGTTGCCCTGGATGTCGCTCGAGACGATCGGGTCCTCGGTGTACTCGAGGTAGCCGGCCAATGCGCCTTCGGCGGCAGCGGCCTTGTAGACGGCGTTGATCTGGTCGGCGGTCAGACCCTCGGTCGGCGTGACGATCGTGAGGTCGACGATCGAGCCGGTGGGCACCGGCACGCGGTACGACGATCCGCTCAGCTTGCCGTTGAGCTCGGGCAGCACGTGGCCGATGGCCTTGGCCGCACCGGTCGAGGCGGGGACGATGTTGATCGCGGCGCCACGTGCGCGACGCAGGTCGCTGTGCGGGCCGTCCTGCAGGTTCTGGTCGGCCGTGTAGGCGTGCGCGGTCATCATGAAGCCGCGCTCGATGCCGAACGCGTCGTTGAAGACCTTCGCGAGCGGTGCGAGGCAGTTCGTGGTGCAGGAGGCGTTCGAGATGATGACGTCGGTCTCGGGGTTGTAGTCGCCCTCGTTGACGCCCATGACGATCGTGACGTCGTCGCCGGTCGCCGGAGCGGAGATGAGCACCTTCTTGGCGCCGCCTGCGATGTGCTTCTTGGCGTCTTCGGCCTTGGTGAAGCGGCCGGTCGACTCGATGACGATGTCGACGCCCAGCTCGCCCCAGGGCAGGTTCGCCGGGTCGCGCTCTTCGAAGACCCTGATCTTCTTGCCGCCGACGGTGATCGAGTCCTCGTCGTACGAGACGTCCTCAGCCAGCACGCCGCCGACCGAGTCGTACTTCAGCAGGTGGGCGAGGGACTTGTTGTCGGTGAGGTCGTTCACCGCCACGATGTCGAGGTCCGCACCCTGCGCGAGAGCCGCGCGGAGGTAGTTGCGTCCGATGCGGCCGAAGCCGTTGATTCCGATCTTGACAGCCACGGAAATTCTCCTGAGATGTTTCGTGCGCGCGACGGCGCTGATTGCGGTTGCAGACGATGGACAACGGCGTCCCGGCGGGGTATCCCGCCGGGACGCCCACACTCGCTATGACAGTACCAGCAGGCCAGATGTCTTCTCGCGGGCCGCCGTCAGTCGCTGCGCGACGTTCGCCCAGTTGGCGATGTTCCACACGGCCTTGACGTAGTCCGCCTTGACGTTCAGGTAGTCGAGGTAGAAAGCGTGCTCCCACATGTCCAGCTGGAACACCGGCACGGTGCCCTGAGCGGTGTTGCTCTGCTGATCGAACAGCTGCTGGATGATGAGCTGCTCGCCCAGCGGATCCCAGCTGAGCACGGCCCAGCCCGAACCCTGGATGCCGGTCGCAGCAGCGGTGAAGTGCGCTTTGAACTTCTCGAAGTCGCCGAAGAACTCGTCGATGGCCGCCT
>Ga0247819_10001063_pt1 | contig 15226 bp, 8 predicted proteins | sample 13C_Xylose_Day6_FD_193428 | JGI IMG/M metagenome (GOLD analysis project Ga0247819, IMG submission 193428) | Soil microbial communities from agricultural site in Penn Yan, New York, United States - 13C_Xylose_Day6 | ecosystem: Environmental > Terrestrial > Soil > Agricultural land | place: USA...
GTCCCGAACGTCGAAACCCGATCGATAGCAGGGCCACCCAATATCAGCAATCGTCGTTCAGCAAATGGAGGCAGCCCATCGTGAGAATCGGCACGCTGCGTGTGGATCGCGAACATCGTCTCGCTCGGCTATCACGGTGCGGAGGATTTCAACGCAGGGCTCCCAAAATCACGACTTCCCACCGACTATCTGTTTACGGACCTATTAAATTCGTCACGGAAATATTACTTGCAATGTGCTGACGACGTCGCTGGTGTTCGCGGCGGTGAGGGCGGTCTCCCACACGATTTCGCCGGGCCGCAAGGCGCCTTACGCAGCATCAGCAAGACGAGGGCCTCGCCCTGGGTCGGAGTGAGCCTGGCGCCTTCCGCCCACCCTCATGCCTGACTGCGCATTGCGGTGATCTGCCGCAGCAGACCATGAGCCGGCCGTCCCGGTGCGTGCGCTCCATAAACGCCTTCGCTCATGGCTCTTGTTCTTCATCCGTCTGGGTGTTCAACATTCCAAGCGAGCGCTACGGCGTTGATGCCGTCAGCAGGTTGATCCATGCTCAGTCACGGCGCTCGCGTTCTGCGCCAGAGGACCAGGGCGTGTTCACACTACTGGTGTTTACGTGTAAACTCCGTGAATGGAACTTACAGAAGCTCAATTTAGAAAGATCGAACATTGTTTGCCGCGCCAGCGTGGCAACGTCAGCATGTCGAACCTTCAGGTGTTGAATGCAATTCTTTATGTTGCCGGGCATGGTTGCAAGTGGCGTGGTTTGCCGAAGCGCTTTGGCCGGTGGCACACGATCTATACGCGGATGAACCGTTGGTCCAAAAGCGGAGTGCTGGATCGCGTATTTACCGAATTGCAGCGTGCGCAGATCGTTCGTGTCAGGATCGAGGTCGTCTCGCTGAATAGCACGATCGTAAAGGCGCATCCAGATGGGACCGGAGCTTCAAAAAAAGCGGACCCCAGGCTATCGGCAAGTGCCGAGCCGGATGCACCACCAAGATTCATATGGTTGCCGCGGATGCCCGAACAGCCATAACATTCGCGCTTTCTCCCGGACAAGCCGGTGATGCGCCGCAGTGGCGCGCTTTGCTCCGAAGCCTTGGGCCACCCAGCCGGTCACTGCCGAATTGGAACGGCTGTTCCGCCGCCTGTAAGGCTTCCGGCGCATCTGCTCGTGATTCGACAAACTCGATGTCATGTTCATCGCCTTCATCAATTTCGCGCTCGTCGCCGATGGACTCAGGTAGTGTGAACACGCCTGGCAAGGCGAACGGCGCACGAAGTCATCCTTTGTAATTACACGCAGGTTGACGCGTCATTCGAAAACTCGCTTTAATTCTCGATGATCGCTGGACGAGGTGCTTTCGCCTCAACAGAAAACCCGTCACGAGAAATGCGTATGCAACAACTAACCGGCCATCGGCACCGTACCGATGCGGCAAGTCCCGCCCGTCCCCGCCGCGTGTGTCACCTGCCACCCGCGAGGCTGCCGTGAGCATCGCGTCGACTCCGCAGAAGAAGTCGAAGCGGCGCGCGCCATATGTGATCGCGTTGCCCGCCATCGTGCTGATCGCCGTCGTCGCACTGCATCTGCTGCGCGACAGGAAGCCCATGCGCGGCGCGGCTGCGCAGGTCGTGAGCGTCGCCACGGCTACGCTCGGCACGATGCCCGAGACACTCAGCGCACTTGGCACCGTCACGCCGATCGCCACCGTCACTGTACTGCCGCAATTGAGCGGCTACCTGACCGCGGTGGGCTACCGCGAAGGCCAGGACGTCGAGAAAGGCCAGTTCCTCGCGCAGATCGATCCGCGTCAGTTCGAGATCAGCAAGCAGCAAGCCGAGGCGCAACTCGCGAAAGACAACGCGTCGCTTGCCCAGGCTCGCGCCGACCTCGCGCGCTTCGCTCAATTGAACGAGCATAAATCGATCGCCGAGCAAACTTACGTCGACCAGCAGTTCCTCGTGCAGCAGGACGAAGCCATGGTGAAGGTCGACCGGGCCAACATCGCACAGTTCGATCTCGATCTTGCCTACTGTCACATTACAGCGCCGGTCTCCGGCCGCATCGGGCTGCGGCTCATCGATCCGGGCAACTTCGTCACCGCGTCGAGCCAGCCTGGCATCGCCGTCATTACGCAGATGAAACCCACCACGGTCGAATTCACGGTCCCGCAAAACGCGCTGGAGTCAGTACTGCAACGCGTCAACGCGGGGGCGAAGCTGCCGGTGACGATCTACAGCAGCGACAACTTGAAGCAACTCGCGACGGGCGAGCTATACACCATCAACAACCAGATGGCGACGGCGACCGGCACCGTCACGCTGCGCGCGAGCGTGCCCAACGACAACGAGGCGCTGTTTCCCAATGAGTTCGTCAACGTGACGCTGCTCGTCGACACGCTGCAAAATGCCGTGCTCGTGCCCACGTCGGCGGTACAGACGGGCGCGCCCGGGGAATACGTGTATCTGGTGAACGACGACAACACGGTGTCGGTCCGCACGGTCACGCCCGGACCGGCCAGCGGGCCGTATACGGCCATCGTGTCGGGCCTGGAGGCGGGCCAGCGCGTCGTCGTCGACGGGCTCGACCGCCTTTCGGACGGCGCGCATATCAAGCCCGCCGCAGCGAGCGGCACACAGGCGCCTCGCGCGCATGCACACGCACACCCAGCGTCGGGTATCTCGGCCGTGCCGGATGCGGCTTCGCATCCTTAAGCCGCGAGGCCCGCGCCGATGAATTTTTCCCGCCTGTTCATCCTGCGACCCGTCGCCACGTCGCTGCTGATGATCGCGCTCGTGCTGGTCGGTCTTGTCGCAATGAAGTTCCTGCCGGTCTCCTCGCTGCCGTCGGTCGATTACCCGACCATCCAGGTGCAGACCTTCTACCCCGGCGCAAGCCCGGACGTGATGGCCACGACGGTGACCGCGCCGCTCGAGGTGCAGTTGGGCGAGATCCCCGGCCTTCAGCAAATGATCTCGTACAGCTCCGAGGGCGCATCGATCATCACGCTGCAGTTCGACCTGTCGCTCAATCTCGACGTGGCCCAGCAGAACGTCCAGCAGGCGATCAACGCGGCGAACAGCTTCCTGCCGAGCGGCCTGCCCGCGCCGCCGACCTATGCGAAGGTGAACCCGGCGGACCAGCCGATACTCACGCTCGCCGTCACGTCGAAGTCGATGTCGCTCACGCAGTTGCAGGACGTCGCCAACAATCGCCTTGCGACGAAGATGTCCGAGGTGCGCGGCGTCGGTCTCGTGACGACCGCGGGCGGCCATGTCCCGGCCGTACGCGTGGAAGCGGATCCGCAAAAGCTTGCGGCATACGGTCTGAACATCGACGACCTGCGCACGCTGCTCGCCAACATCAACGTGAGCCAGCCCAAGGGCAACTTCGACGGCCCCGAGCTCGACTACACGATCAACGGAAACGATCAGATCGACAACCCGGCCGACTACCTCAACTCGGTCATCGCGTATCAGAACGGCGCGCCCGTCTATCTGCGCGACGTCGCGCGCGCCAGCGAGGCGCCGCAGGATGTGGAGCGCGGCGCGTGGTACGACCGCGCGCCGGCCATCGTGCTCAACGTGCAGCGCCAGCCTGGCGCGAACGTCATCCAGACGGTGAACCAGATCAAGCAGCTGTTGCCGAAGCTCGAATCGACGCTGCCGGCCGGCATGAAAGTGACGATCGTCGCGGACAGCACCGGCGAGATCCGCTCGTCGGTATCGGATGCAGCCTTCGAACTCGTGCTGGCGATCGCGCTGGTGGTCGCAGTGATCTTCGTGTTCCTGCGCAATCTGCCGGCGACGATCATCCCGAGCGTCTCGGTCCCGGTCTCGCTGATCGGCACGCTTGCGCTGATGTACGAGTTCAACTACTCGATCGACAACCTGTCGCTGATGGCGCTCATCATCGCGACCGGCTTCGTCGTCGACGACTCGATTGTGATGATCGAGAACGTCGTGCGTTATCTCGAGGAAGGCATGGGCCCGCTCGAGGCGGCGCTCAAGGGCGCCGGGCAGATCGGCTTCACCATCCTGTCGCTGACGGTGTCGCTGATCGCCGTGCTGATTCCGCTGCTGTTCATGGGCGGCGTGATCGGACGGCTCTTCAGCGAGTTTGCGATCACGCTCGCGGTCACGATCGTGCTGTCGGCAGTGGTATCGCTGACCGTCGTGCCGATGCTCTGCGCACGCATCCTGCGCGCGCAGGCCGAGCGCCGCCCCAGCCGCTTCGAACGCATCAGCGAAGGGGTCTTCGACAAGACGCTCGCGGCCTACGAGCGAGGACTCGCGTGGGTGCTCGATCACCAGACGCTGACGCTGTTCGTCGCGCTCGGCACCGTTGCGCTCACGCTGATCCTGTACATCGTGATACCGAAGGGACTCTTCCCGGTGCAGGACGTCGGCGTATTGCAGGGCATCAGCGTGGCCGACAACTCGGTGTCGTACCAGGCGATGGTCACGCGCCAGGCCGCGCTCGCCGACGTGATCCTGAAAGACCCCGACGTGGCGTCGCTCACGTCGTACGTGGGAATCGACGGCACCAACACCACGCTCAACAACGGCCGCTTTCTGATCAACCTGCGCCCGCGCGGCGACCGCTCGCTGAGCGCCGAGGAAATCGGCCGCCGCATTCAGCAGGAGACCGGGAAGGTGCCGGGCATCCGGCTCTATCTGCAGCCCGAACAGGACCTGACGCTCGACACCACCGTCTCGAAGAACCAGTACAACTTCGTGCTGCGCGGGCCGAGCCAGCAGGCGTTCTCGAAGTACGTGCCCGCGCTGATCGCGCGCATGAAGCAGATTCCGTCGATCACCGACGTCGCAAGCGACCTCGACGTGGACGGCCTCGGCGTGTACGTCGACGTGAACCGGCAGCTTGCCGCGCGCTACGGCATCACCACGGCGACGATCGACAACGCGCTCTACGACGCACTCGGCCAGCGCATCGTGTCGACGATCTTCGAGCAGTCCGACCAGCACCGCGTGATTCTCGTCGCGAAGCCCGAAACGCTGCCGGATGTCCGATCGCTCGGCAATCTCTATCTGCCGAGCCAGACGAGCAGCAGCGGCCAGGTGCAGCTGTCGGGCATTGCGACGCTGCGCACTGTGCGCACGCCGCTCGTGGTCAGTCACCTCGCGCAGTTCCCGTCGGTGACGATCTCGTTCAATCTCGCGAGGGACGCGTCGCTCAGCGACGCCGTGCGGCAGATCCACGACGCCGAGCACGCAGTGAATCTGCCGCCGTCGATCACGTCGACGTTCCAGGGCGCCGCGCAGGCCTTCGAAGACTCGCTCTCGAGCGAGGTGTATCTGCTCATCGCCGCGCTCGCCGCCGTCTACATCGTGCTCGGCGTGCTTTACGAGAGCTACATCCATCCGGTCACGATCCTCTCCACGCTGCCGTCGGCCGGCATCGGCGCGCTGCTCGCGCTGATGATCGCGGGCCACGATCTGGACGTGATCGGCGTGATCGGCATCGTGCTGCTGATCGGCATCGTCAAGAAGAACGCGATCATGATGGTGGACTTCGCGCTCGAAGCCGAGCGGGTGCACGGCAAGTCGCCGCGCGAGGCGATCTTCCAGGCGTCGCTGCTACGCTTCAGGCCGATTCTGATGACCACGCTGGCCGCGATGCTCGGCGCGCTGCCGATGCTGCTCGGCAGCGGCACGGGTTCGGAGCTGCGCCGGCCGCTCGGCCTCGCGATCATCGGCGGCCTCGCGCTGAGCCAGGTGCTCACGCTCTTTACGACGCCGGTGATCTATCTGTTCTTCGACAGGCTCGCCGTGCGTTTTTCGCGCAAGCGCCGTGAAGGCACGCAGCGGAGCGAGCCGTGAACGTGTCGGCGATCTTCATCCGGCGGCCGGTCGCGACCTCGCTGCTCGCGGTCGCGATTCTGCTATCGGGGTTCCTCGCCTATTTCCGGCTGCCGGTCGCACCGCTGCCCAATATCGCCTACCCGGTGATCGTCGTGCAGGCGAACCTGGCCGGCGCGAGCCCCGACACGATGGCCTCCACCGTGGCAGAACCGCTCGAGCGCCGGCTCGCGACGATCGCCGACGTGAACGAGCTAACGTCGACCAGCTATGTCGGTTCAACGATGGTAGTCGTGGTGTTCGGGCTGAACCGTGACATCAACGGCGCCGCGCGCGACGTCGAAGCGGCGATCCAGGCGGCCCGCGCCGACCTGCCGACCACGCTGCGCAGCAACCCGACCTATCGCCAGTACAACCCGGCGAGCGCGCCGGTCATGGTGCTTGCGCTGACATCGGACACGCTTACGAAAGCGCAGCTGTACGACTCCGCCGATTCGGTGATCCAGCAGCAGCTTTCGCAAGTGGACGGCGTCGGCCAGATCACGCTGGGCGGCGGCGCGCTGCCCTCGGTGCGCGTGGAGTTGCAGCCGGGCAAACTGAACAGCTACGGCATCGGCCTCGAAGACGTGCGCGCCGCCGTCAGCGCGGCCAACGCGGACAGCGCAAAAGGGCATATCGACCAGAACGGCCAGCGCTTCGAAGTGCTGTCGAACGACCAGATCAGCACCGCGGCCCCGTACCGCGACCTCGTGATCGCTTACCGGGCGGGCGCGCCCGTGTTCCTGCGCGACGTCGCCGGTGTGATCGATTCGAACGAGAACATCCGCAACGCGGGCCTCTACAACGGCAAATCCGCGGTGCTCGTGATCGTCTATCCGCTGCCGGGCAGCAATATCGTAAAGACGGTCGGCCAAATAGAGGCGCGCTTGCCCATCATCCAGGCGGCGCTGCCGAAGGCGATTCATGTCAACGTGGCGGTCGACCGTTCGGAGTCGGTGCGCGCGTCGACGGCCGACACCGAACGCACGCTGTTCCTCGCCGTGCTGCTGGTGATCGGCGTGGTGTTCGTGTTCCTGCTCTCGCCGCGCGCCACGCTGATCCCGGCTGTCGCGCTGCCGCTGTCGATCGTCGGCAGCTTCGGGCCGATGTACCTGCTCGGCTACAGCATCGACAACCTGTCGCTGATGGCGCTCACCATCGGCACCGGCTTCGTCGTCGACGACGCGGTGGTGGTGCTGGAGAACATCGTGCGCCATGTCGAAGCCGGGCTCGACCCGAAGGAAGCCGCGCTGCGCGGTGCCGGCGAAGTCGGCTTCACGGTGGTCTCGATGAGCCTGTCGCTGATCGCCGTGTTCCTGCCCATTCTGTTGATGCCGGGCATCGTCGGCCTGCTGTTTCACGAGTTCGCCGTCACGCTGTCGATTGCGATCCTGCTGTCGCTCGTGATCTCGCTCACCGTCACGCCGACCATGTGCGCGTACGTGCTGCGCCGCGAGCGCGCGGGGCACCAGCCGTCGCGCATCGCGCGCTGGGTCGACGCGCAGTTCACGCGGTTCCGGGACGCGTATAGCCGCTCGCTCGATCTCGTGCTCGATCATGCGTTGCTGATCGGCGTTTCGCTGATCGCGCTGCTCGTCGCCAACGTGTTCCTGTTCCGCCTGTTGTCCGCGACGTTCTTTCCGGAGCAGGACACCGGCATCCTGATCGGCCAGATCATCGCGGACCAGAGCATCTCGTTCAACGCGATGCAAAAGAAGCTCGCGCAACTGCAGGCGATCGTGCAAAAGGACCCCGCCGTCGCCTCCGTGGCCGGTTTCACAGGCGGACGCGCGCTCAACACGGCAAACGTGTTCATCGAGCTGAAACCGCTCGCGCAGCGCCACCTGTCGGCCGCCCAGGTCGTGAACCGGCTGCGGCCCAAACTGAATGCGGTATCGGGCGCGCGCCTCTTCCTGCAGGCCCAGCAGGATCTGCGCATCGGCGGCCGGCAGTCGGCGGCCGAGTATCAATACACGCTGACGAGCGACAACCGCGATGCGCTCTTCACGTGGGTGCCGAAGCTCGTGACCGAGCTCGGCAAGCATCGCGGCCAGATTACCGACGTCAATTCCGACCTGCAGCAGAACGGCCTGCAGGCGTACGTGAACATCAACCGCAGCACCGCGATGCGCTACGGCTTCGTCGCGAACCAGGTCGACAACGTGCTCTACGATGCGTTCGGGCAGCGCACGGTATCGACGATCTTCAACCCGCTGAACCAGTACTTTGTCGTGATGGAGGTTGCGCCCGAATACTGGCAGTATCCGCAGTCGATCAACGGGGTCTACCTCAGCACCGCGGCGGGCAACCCGAGCGGCACGCAGCAGACGCAGATGTCCGGCGCCACCGTGAGCGGCGTGCCGCAGACGGCGGCGGTCGCCGCAGCGGCCAGCGCGAGCGCCGTCTCGAATGCGCTCAATGCGAACGCCGAAGCCAATTCTCAGACCAACAGCATCTCCAACAGCAAGGGCGGCAGCTCGAGCGGCAGCGCCGACAGCACGGCCGCCGAAACCATGGTGCCGCTCGCGACGATGATGACCTGGTCCAACAGCCACACCGCGACCCAGGTCAACCACCAGAGCGGCCTCGTGGCCGGTACGATCTCGTTCAACCTGCCGGCCGGCGGCTCGCTCAGCGCGGCGGATGCGGCCATCGAGCAGGCGTCGCGCGACATCGGCATGCCCGCCTCGGTGCACGGTGCGTTCGCGGGCGCCGCGCAGGCCTACGCGCAGTCGATGGGCACGATGCCGCTTCTGATCCTCGCCGCGCTGGCGGTCGTCTACATCGTGCTCGGCGTGCTGTACGAAAACACGATCCACCCGCTCACGATCCTCTCCACCCTGCCCTCCGCCGGCATCGGCGCGACGCTCGCGCTGCTTATTTTCGGCACGCCGTTCTCGGTCATCGCGATGATCGGCATCATCCTGCTGATCGGTATCGTCAAGAAAAACGGCATCATGATGGTCGACGTCGCGATCCAGCTGCAGCGCAACGAAGGGATGGACGCGCGTTCGGCGATTCACGCCGCCGCCGTCGTGCGCCTGCGTCCGATCATGATGACGACGGCTGCCGCCGTGCTCGGCGCAGCGCCGCTCGTGATCGCCATCGGACAGGGCGCGTCGCTGCGCCAGCCGCTTGGCGTCACGGTGATGGGCGGGCTGCTGCTAAGCCAGGTGTTCACGCTGTACACGACGCCTGTGATTTACCTCTATCTCGACCGGCTGCGTTCGAGGGTGGCGCGCTGGTCCGCGCGGCTGCCGTGGAACCGCCAGCCTCAGACACCGGACACGAGCGCATGAAGATGAATACGATCCGCACGTTTCTGGCGGCGTCGCTCGTCGTGTTGACGAGCGGCTGCATGGTCGGCCCCGACTACCAGCGTCCGCAGGTCGCCGTGCCGGCGACGTGGCAGGAGTTGCCGGGCTGGACCAAGGCGCAGCCCGCCGCCGAAGGCCCGAAAGGCGACTGGTGGACTGCGTTCCACGATCCGCTGCTCGACGAACTCGAGCCGCAGGTCGCGGTCTCGAACCAGACGGTGCGCCTCGACTACGCAAACTATCAGCAGGCGCTGGCCGAATTGCGCGTGGCGCGCGCGGGCCTGTTCCCGACGCTCGGCGTAACGGGGTCCGCCACGCGCCAGCGTACATCGGGCGGCAGCTTCAGCAACTCGCCGTTTCCGCAGAACGGCGCTTCGCGCATCGACAACGCCGGTTCGCTGGAAGCCGACGTAAGCTGGGTGCCCGACCTCTGGGGCCAGGTGCGCCGCACCATCGAGGCAAACAGCGCGACCGCGCAGGCCAGCGAGGCGACCCTCGCGAACGCGACGCTCGCCGAGCAGATCGCGCTCGCGAACGCGGTAATCGACGTGCGCGTGACCGATGCGAACATCGACCTGCTCACGCAAACCGTCGAAGCGTTCCGCGAATTCCTGCGTGTCGTGACCGAGCAGGACCGGGCGGGCACGGTACCGCCGTCGAATCTGGTTGCCGCGCGCACGCAGCTCGAAAGCGCGCAGGCGAGCCTGATTGCGCTCGGCGTGTCCCGCGCGCAGTTTCAGCATGCGATCGCCGTGCTGGTGGGCAAGAACCCCGAAGATCTGACGATTGCGCACAGCAGCGCGCTGCCGGCGCTTCCCGAGATTCCGGCCGGCGTGCCCTCCACGCTGCTGCAGCGCCGGCCCGACATCGCGACCGCCGAGCGGCAGATGGCAGCCGCGAACGCGTCGATCGGCGTCGCCGTGGCCGCGTACTATCCGACCGTGTCGCTGTCGGCGCTCGACGGCTTTGCGCAGTCGCCGGTTTCGGGCCTGCTTCACATCAGCAACTACGTGTGGTCGCTTGGCGCCAGCGCGAGCGAGACTGTGTTCGACGGCGGCGAGCGCAGCGGGACGGTCGCCGCCGCGCGGGCGAACTACGACGCCGCGGTGGCCAACTATCGCGGCACTGTGCTGAATGCGTTCCAGAACGTGGAGAACGACCTTGCCGGTCTGCGCATCCTCGCGGAGCAGTCGCAGGCGCTAGATGCCGCGGTCAGCGATGCGACGCACGGCACCGAACTGGCGCTGAACGAATACCAGGCCGGCACCGTCGATTACACGACGGTTGCGACCGCCCAGGCGACACAGCTGAGCGCGCAGCAAAGCGCGCTGAACGTGGAGCAGCAGCGCCTGCTCGACGCGGCGTCGCTGACCGGCGACCTGGGCGGCGGATGGTCCGGCGTTCTGCACGACCCGCGGCATCCGGGGCTCGCGGCGCCGCAAGCAACAATGAGTCCGTAGGCGGCGCCGACGCTGATACAGGAAAGCCTTGATCCCGCGATACACCACGCTTCACGCGACAACGTCTCCGCGAGAATCATGTCGGGCGCGTTCATCGGCGTCGCGCCGGAACGTGCGAGCGGCCGGAACACGGCATCGCCGCGACGCACCGGCACACCCGTCAAGCCGCATGCGCCCGATCTGCGCGCAATGCTTGCCCGCTACGGCGGGTCCTGACCCTGCACGGGCCGCGCGATGTTCAACGGCCCGCATACAGACGGATATTCGCCCTTGGGATCGAAAGCTACCCCAACTCGCAAAAAGCCGCTCGACACTCAATGTGCGCGTGCCGGCCGCGATTCGCTCCGGCAGGGTTCGAGGGGCACGGATTCAGTGAGGCGGCGGCTCGACGGGCGGTTGAAACGCGTCGACGGCATAGCCCATGTTGAAATACCCCGCCTGTGCGTACAACGCGATGCACTGGAGCCGCTCCGCGCGCTTCGCACCGTCATCGTGACTTGCGTCGCCTTTCGGTGCCTCGCATCCGCATCCATTCATTGCGCGTCTGGCTGCACGCAGGAACCGGCGCTCGCGCGCATGCTTCACGCGAGCGAACAAGCTTTGCCAGCAATGCGTCAGGAACTGCGGCATAGCTCACTCCCTTCGACTGGTGAATAACCTCAATCTATGCCGTCCGGAACGGTTTCACAAACAAGCGTTTCTGCGATGCATTTGCACGCGAGGAATGGGAGCGACGCAGACCGACCGGCGCGGCGCGCCATATCGATAGCGCTCGATATTATTTGCCGCGATCTCGAGGCGCCTCTAGCATCACGTCTCTTTCACCAAAAACGCGCTCGCATCCATGAAGATCAAACAGCCATTCAAAACCGCCTTGTTCTCGATCCTGGTCGCTTGCGGCGTCGTGAGCGCACAGCCGGGCCTCGCGGCTGGCCAGACGGTACGGGTCGGCATCATGTCCGGAGAGGACGAGGATGTCTGGCGCACCGTCGCGGCCAACGCCGCCAAGCACGGCCTGACGGTCAAGGTCACGACCTTCTCCGACTACACCCAGCCGAACGAAGCGCTCGCCCAGCACGACCTCGACGCCAATTCTTTCCAGCACAAGCCCTACCTCGACGCACAGATTCAGGCCCGCCACTATGACATCGTGCCGGTAGGCTTCACTTATGTGCAGCCGATCGGCCTCTACTCGCGCAAGCTGAAATCGGTGGACGGGCTGCCGCAGAACGCGGCGATCGGCGTGCCGAACGATCCGAGCAACGAAGGCCGTGCGCTGCTGTTGTTGCAGGCGAACGGCGTGATCAAGTTGCGCGACGACGTGGGCTTGCTGCCGACCGCACGCGACATCGCGAGCAACCCCAAGCATGTGCAGATCAAGGAGCTCGACGCGGGCATCGTGGGCCGCGCGATCGGTGACGTCGATGCCGCCGTCGTCAACACGGACTGGGCGATCAAGGCGGGCATCAAGATTCCTCAGGAACGCATCGCGCAGGAGAAGGTGGCGAACAATCCCTATCGCAACTTCATCGCCGTGAATGCGAAGGACGCGCAGGCGCCGTGGGTCAAGACACTGGTGGAAAGCTATCAGCAGGCGAACGTCGCCTCGTCGATCCTGACCGTCTATCACGGCGCGACCCTGCCGGCGTGGGAAGGCGCGCCGCAGCACTGAGCCGGCGGCCATCTGGCCGCCGAAGCAGCGCGTCACGCGCCGCAAATGTATTCGGTCGGTACCGATGGCGTTGGCTCCTCCTTCCTCAAAGCTCTTTCGCTCATCGTAGCGACCGACCGCCATCGAAAGGCTGAAGCCAACGAGGAGCGCGATCAACGTCAGTGTGGCTGTCTGGACGAGGTTGAGATCCGCGCGGTCCTACTCCGAAAGCACAGCTACGCGTCGTAGGACAAACGCGCCAAAAGCAACCGCCGCGACAAAAAGCGCAAGCAGCAACACAAAAGGAAACGGCCTGCCGGTCGACGAACGCTGGCATACGATGGAAGCCCTATGTAGCCTGCCTCGCGAGCCGCCTGAGCGTCGGGCCCGCATGGTGGTGGAAGCGTCGAATGCCCGAGCATAGATAGTTCAGTCCCGGCTCCCCGTCCGGGCTTCGCACAAAGCGATTCTTCGGACACTCGCCCCAGTTCATTCCGTGCGTCGAGCCGAAGGACTTTCGCAGCGTCGCTCCGCAGCTCTGCACCACGGCTGTCTCGAACAGATTCACTAGCATGCGTCGAAGGTCGGCTGGCCCTTGCGATCCATACGAAACGAATCATGCAGTTCGCGCGGCCCATCGATGCTGACGCCCACCAGAAAGTTGTTCTGCTTCAGGAAAAGGCACCAGTCGTCGTCAAGCAGGGTGCCGTTCGTCTGCAGATCGTTCGAGATTCTGCGACCCATTGGGGCATACCGCTTCTGGATGTCGACGATGTCGCGAAAGAAGTCAATGCCAAGCATCGTTGGCTCGCCGCCCTGCCACGAAAATATGATCTCCGCGCCGTTCTGTGCTTCGATGTATTGTCGGATGTAGCGCTCCAGCATCGAAGACTCCATGCGGCGACCGCGATGCTGATCGAGCAGGTGCTCTTTATGCAGGTAGTAGCAGTATGTACAGTCGATATTGCATGTCGAGCCGATGGGCTTGGCCATCGCATGGAATCGCCCCTTTCTCTCCGGAGCAGCGGGTTCCACTCCTGATGGCCGTGCCGTGAAGAAGGAGATTGGCTGTTCGACTGCGTCGCCGGTGATTTCGCGCATGTTGAGCCCTACCTGTCGGTTTGCCGCTAGTACATGGTCCGCTTCGGCTTTCTCACCCCAGACCTGCCATTTCGCGCGCCTAGCGCTTCGGACCAGGGTAGACCGTCTTCCAGTCCCTCTTCATGCTGACGACGACCCATCCACGTGCAACGGCTTCGTCCCACGCCTTGTCGAGCCGCGCCAGTGACGACTGCCGGTCGTAAGCGAACTCGCGATCTGAATCATCGTGATGCAGCAGCAGTGCAAGTGTCTCTCCGGGACCGCTCGCCGTGTATTCGAGCATTTCCCGATCCCCGTCTGAATTCCCGAAGGCCAAAATCGGCCGTCGCCCGATCGCACGAAAGATACCAACTGGCTTGCCGGGACCGTCGTCGACGAAGGCGAATCCCGGTACGCGTAACAGCGCAGGCTTTCCCCCGCGAATCTCATACTTCAACTTCTCCTCTGCGCCCACGATCTGCTCGGGCGGGATGCCATAGGCTTCGCTCGCCCAGACGCGCATAAACTGCGCGGTGCCACCGGAGACAATCCAGACCTTGAAGCCGTTCGCCCGCAGCAGATCGAGCAATTCGAGTTGCGGCTGATACACCAGGTCGGTGTAGGGTCGCTGCAGTGTAGGATGCTTTGCGCTGGTCAACCATGCGCGTATCGAGCGATCGTACTCGTCGGTGGACATGCCGCTGTTGGCGACGGCAATCAGCTCGAGCAACGGCTTCCTGTTCTGTGCGAGCGCCGCATCGTCATGGGCGAGGAGCGCCTTGAAGGCGGGATTGCGCTGCCACTCTGGATGACGAGGCGCAGCAGCCTTCACCTGTTCGATCATGAAGGACAGCTGGAACGGTATCGGAGATTCGCTCCAAAGCGTACCGTCGTTATCGAACACGGCGACGCGCGCCTCTTTCGGCACGTATGTTGCCGCGCCCTCGTGCGTCACATCGGCGATGAACTTGAGGATGGCAGCGCGTGCCACGCCATCCTGCCATGACGGTAACGGTGCAGTCGATGGGTGGACCGAAGGCGCTGGTTGTGTTGTCGGTGCTGTGCTCTCCGTACGCGGAGGTTCATGGCTTACGCATGCGGGCAGTGTCACACACATCCAGACAAGCAAGCCCGCCAGACGACGGAACACTTGACGTGACTGCGCGCGAGGTTTGATGCAGCGCATTTTCAACCCTCCATTGAAAATCCCTGAGGCGCGCACCGCCTGTCCCATACAACCGATGAGGAATCGTCGCCCAGGGCGGTCAAGTGATCAGTTTCCACTTGACGTCGGTATGCTAAAGCCATTCTTCTCCAACTCGTCGCGGACGTACTTGAACCGTTCATACTGGGTCAGCGTGATCGGACCCGAGTACCCTTCGCTCTGCAGCTTGCGCGGCGGATACTTCACGTAGGTCTTCATAAGGTCCTTGACCGCGGCGTTGAAAGTCGGGAGTGTCCAGGTGTGCTCCGTGTAGTTGTTCATGAAAATGTCGTAACGTTCCTGGGGATCCTGAAACAGATCGAACACTTGCGGAACTGTCGCCACATAACTCTTGGGGCCCTTCCAACCGAGATTCGAGTCCACCGCCAAGCCACCTGTCTTCACGCCTGCGTCGCCGCGCAGGTTGAACACTGCCTCGAACTGAGCGACCCGCACCGCACCCGGAGTCAGTTCATTCTTGGTGAAGTAGAACCACGAATTGCGCTTGCTCTTTCCGGTGCCAAACAGCACAGGCGACATGTCATAGCTGTCGAAGCTGATCGGCTTGCCTTCACGATCGTTCTTGGGTAATTCGACGCCTGCTAGCGACGCGAACGTCGCCATGCAGTCGAGCCCGCCCAGGATGTCGAAG
>Ga0247819_10001068_pt1 | contig 15182 bp, 12 predicted proteins | sample 13C_Xylose_Day6_FD_193428 | JGI IMG/M metagenome (GOLD analysis project Ga0247819, IMG submission 193428) | Soil microbial communities from agricultural site in Penn Yan, New York, United States - 13C_Xylose_Day6 | ecosystem: Environmental > Terrestrial > Soil > Agricultural land | place: USA...
ATATGAACCTGCGCGACAGCGCCAAGACCAGGACAGGACCGATGCGGGACGAACTCGACACCGACGATTCCTTCGATCAGGACATCCACCCGCTGTTTCGCGGCGCGCCGACCTCGACCGAGTTCCGGAAACTGAGGAAACGTCTGGTCCGCGAGACCCGCTCTGCCATCGAGACCTATGACATGATCCGCCCCGGCGATCGTTGGCTGGTCTGCCTGTCGGGCGGCAAGGACAGCTACACGTTGCTGGCGGTCCTGCATGAGCTGAAATGGCGCGGTCTGCTGCCGGTCGAGTTGCTGGCCTGCAATCTGGATCAGGGCCAGCCGGGTTTCCCCGCCACCGTGCTGCCGGAATTCCTGACCGATCGTGAGGTCGCGCATCGGATCGAATATCAGGACACCTATTCCATCGTGAAGGAAAAGGTCCCTGAAGGCCGCACCTATTGCAGCCTGTGTTCGCGCCTGCGCCGGGGGAACCTGTATCGCATCGCGCGCGAGGAGGGCTGCTCGGCCGTCGTGCTGGGCCACCACCGCGACGATATTCTTGAGACCTTCTTCATGAACCTGTTCCATGGTGGGCGGCTGGCCTCGATGCCGCCGAAGCTGTTGAACGAAGAGGGCGACCTGAACGTGCTGCGTCCCTTGGCCTTCATCGCCGAATCCGATTGCGAGCGTTTCGCCCGTGCCATGAATTATCCAGTGATTCCTTGCGATCTGTGCGGCAGCCAAGAGGGCCTGCAGCGCATGCAGGTCAAGAAGCTGTTGGACGAATGGGAAACGCGCGCGCCGGGCCGTCGCAATGTGATGTTCCGCGCATTGATGAATGTGCGCCCCTCGCATCTGCCTGATCCCAAGCTGTTCGATTTCACCTCGTTGATTCCGAATGCATCGGATTTTAACGAAAAATCGGCTGAGGATGTGCCGCAGCTGCGGGAACTTTAACCGAACGAAAAGATTCCCCCACCTAGGCTTCGGGTCATGAAACATGATTCGGTGCGCTATGGTTTTGGGAATTGGCACGGCGGTTGAGCGGCTCCGGCAGGCGATGCGGCTGCCCATCGCGCTGATGACGGGCGCAAGCAGGTCTGTTCTGGTGTTGCGGCTGGTCGAGGGCGAGGCCTTGCGCCGCCGCCTTGGTCCCGCGCTGTTTGAGCGGATGCTTGATCACGTGATGCTGCGCCTGACGATCGAACTGGGGCTGAACCCGCAGGCGCGACGACCCGGTCAGACCGAGATTTCAGGCCTGCTGTCGACACGGGCGGATGCGACTCTGCCGCAGCGGGTGGCCCTGCTGGGCCGGATCTGTGCCGATAGCGTCGATCTGGGCGAGATGCCTGTCGCCATCCGGGCCGAAGGTGTGATCGTGCGCGGCGACATGGCAAGCGATCCGGCGCGGATGATCGATTTCGGACGCGCGGCCTTGGCTTCGGCGGGGCAGGGCGGGCCGATCGAAACCATCCGCATCCTGTCCTATTTGCCCGACCAGCCATTCCGGCCCATGATTTCGTCGATTGAGGCGACGCCGCATATAGAGCCACGCTTTCAGCCGCAGATTTGCTGCGATACCGGTCGGCTGATCGCGCTGGACGTTGAAGGCTGGCGAATTGAGGGCGACCTGCCCCCGACACCGCTGGACCAGATCGCGCCAAGCTTGAACGATGAAGGTTGCAGCGCACTGGTGCTGGCCACGCTGCGGCAGGCGCTTTCGGCCCTGTGCGGCTGGGATCGCGATGGTCACGACATTCCCTTCCTGTCCTTGCGCCTGCCCGAGCGCGCCCTGAGCGATCCGGCCTTGGCCGAGTCGATCCTGTGGGAACTGGACCGTCAGGATCTGTCTCCGGACCGCATCGAGATCGTCTTTTGCGAGCCGATCGGCACCGGGGCCAAGGGGCAGGCGGCGAAAGACAACCTGCAACGGCTGGCGGCTGGCGGTTGCCGCATGGCGGTCGGCGATTTCGGCACCGGCAGCGCGGGTCTGGCCGACCTGCGCGGCTTCGGCGTCAAACGGGTTCGGATCGGCAGGGCCTTTGTCGACGGTTGCCACCACCGGGGCGATCAGCAGCGCATGATCCTCGCCATTCTGGCATTGGCCGAGAACCTGCGGCTTGAGGTTCTTGCCGATGAGGTCGCGGTGCTGGACGAACGCGCCTTCCTGTCGCAGATCGGCTTCAGCGCGGTGCAGGGCAGCGCCGTCGCTCCCGCCATGGAAGCGGACGCGATCGAGCCCTTTCTGCTGAGCCATCGCCACTCATTGCCGCGGGCCCTTCCGCTGGGGCGTGGCCGCTAGGATCGAAACTCTCCCCTTGTTCATCGGTTGTCAGGTCTCGATCACGGGGAAATGGGCGCGGGGCGGGTCCCCGCGCCCCTGTTCTTCTTGCAATCTTGGGGGAACGGGGGCAAAAACCGGCCTCGCATGCGCCGGGCCGGTGCGGCGGAATGACCGGGAAGCGTCCTGCCACGGCGCGGCACCGGGCAAATTCCCTTGACCTTTGGTGGTCGGTTCTGTTGAAGCGGCCCGAACCCATTGGGTCATAGACGACGAAGGGCTGGTCCGGAATGGAAGACAACAACCGCAACCTCATATTGGCGATGGTGCTTTCCGCCCTCGTCATTCTCGTCTGGTCGATCTTCTTCGCCCCGGAGCCCGCTCCGCCGGTGCAGGAAACTGCGCAGACTCAGGCGGTTGACGGACAGGTCGCGCCCGGCACCGCGGCTGCACCCGCAGCTGGCCAGACCGGCACGGCCCCCGCCCTTGCTGGTGCCAGCGCCGATCCGTCGCAGGCTGCCGCCCGCGTCGGCATCGAATCGCCCTCGCTGAAAGGCACGATCTCGCTGGCCGGTGGCCGCATCGACGATCTTGAGCTGACCGGCTACCACGAGACGCTGGACCCGAATTCCCCCAATGTCCGCCTGCTGTCGCCGACGGCGCAGGCCGGGCTGAAAGCCGAAGGCTCGCCCGTCGCGCCCGGCGGCGCTGCTGCGGTGACGGTGCAGAAGCCCTATTACGCCGTCTATGGCTGGATGCCTGCCGCGGGCACCGACCCGGCGTTGGTCCCCGGGCCGGCGACGGTCTGGAGCGTTGAGTCTGGCGATGTGCTGGCCCCCGGCAAGCCGGTGACCCTGCGCTGGGACAACGGTGCCGGCCAGATCTTCCGCCGCACCTATGAGCTGGACGACAAGTTCCTGTTCACCATCAGCCAGTCGCTGGAAAACCAGGGTCAGGCCCCCTTCGCGGCCGCGCCCTATGGCATCCTTGCCCGCCACGGCAAGCCCGACACGCAGAACTACTACGTCCTGCACGAAGGCGCTGTCGGCATGACCGACGGCAAGCTGCTGGAAAAGAAATACAAGAACATCACCGAGCTTGACGCCGCCGCTGGCGAAGGCCCGGCCGAGCTGATCGAGGTCAAGGAAAACGGCTGGATCGGCTTTACCGACAAATACTGGATGACGACGCTGGCCCCCGCGCCGGGCAGCTCGTTCACCGCCGTGGTGAAATACGCCCCCGGCGCCGACATCTTCCAGACCGAAACCCGGATGCCGGTGCAGACCGTCGCCCCCGGCGCGACCGGCACCAGCGCGAGCTATCTGTTCGCTGGCGCCAAGGTTTGGGAAACCATCAACGGCTATCAAGAAGCTCCCGGCATCGACCGTTTCGTCGACTCGATCGACTGGGGCTGGTTCTACTTCCTGACCAAGCCGATCTTCCGCCTGCTGCATTGGCTGCATGGCTTCATCGGCAACATGGGCTGGTCGATCATCGGCCTGACCTTCATCCTGAAGCTGCTGGTCTTCCCGCTGGCGCGCAAATCCTACATCTCGATGGCCAAGATGAAGGAATTGCAGCCGCAGATGGAGGCGATCAAGGAGCGCACCGGCGAAGACCGGATGAAGTACCAGAAAGAGGTCATGGAGCTGTACAAGCGTGAGAAGGTGAACCCCGCCGCGGGCTGCCTTCCGGTGCTGCTGCAGATCCCGATCTTCTTCTCGCTCTACAAGGTGATCTTCGTCACGATCGAGCTGCGTCACGCGCCGTGGGTCGGCTGGATCCATGACCTTTCCGCGCCCGATCCGTCGAGCCTGTGGAACCTGTTCGGCATGCTGCCCTGGGCAGCTCCGGGTCAGGGCAGCTTCCTGCACAGCTTCACCCTGCCGGTGCTGGCGATCATCCTGGGCATCTCGATGTGGATGCAGCAGAAACTGAACCCGGCTCCCGCCGATCCGGCGCAGAAGATGATCTTTGCCTGGATGCCGTGGATCTTCATGTTCATGCTGGGCGGCTTCGCCTCGGGTCTGGTGCTGTACTGGATCACCAACAACCTGATCACCATCGCGCAGCAGTACACGATCATGTCGATGCACGGCCACCGCCCGGACTTCTTCGGCAATATCAAGTCTGCCCTGCCGACGCGGCCCAAGGCCGATGACAAGAAAGGCGGAAAATGACCGGACATATCGCCCGGATCCGTCGCTACCCGATCAAGTCGCTCGGGGGCGAGGACATGACGGCTGCGTCGCTTCGGGCGGCGCACCGGCTGCCGGGCGACCGTGTCTGGGCCATGCTGACCGAGGCGGGTGAACGCCATGCCGGGGACGGGCCGCAGCCCGAACGCTGGCTGCCGAAATCCTGCTTCCTGCGCGGCGTGGCCTCGGCCACGCTGCAAGCCGTTTCGGGGGGCTGGGGTGAGGGCGTGCCCGAAGGGTCAATCCGCCTGAGCCATCCCGAACTGCCCGACCTGAGCTTCGACCCAGAAACCGAGGGTGCGCGCCTGCTGGACTGGGTTGCGCCGCTTTGGCCCGCCGACAAGCCTGCCGCCACGCGGCTGGTGCGCGGTCCGACCGGCTGGACCGATGTGAACCAGCCATGGGTTTCGATCCTGTCGCTGTCGAGCCTGCGTGATTTGGAAACGCGTCTTGGCCAGCCGCTGGGCATCGAGCGCTGGCGTGCGAACCTGTGGGTCGATGGCTGGGAGGCTTATGCCGAACAGGACATGATCGGCCAGATTTTGACCATCGGCGATGTCGAACTGCGCGTGACCGAGGCCATCGGCCGCTGTGCCGCGACCAGCGCCAATACTGAAACCGGCCGTCTCGATTGCGACATGCCCGCAGCGCTGACCGAGCAATTCGGCCACCACCAGTTCGGCATCTATGCCGAGGTGGTCACGGGCGGCGAGATCGCCCTTAATGACGAGATCCGCCCATGAAGGTTTCCTTTCCCATTGCCCCCGAACCCGATTTCGACACCGCCGAAGCTGCGCGGAAGTTGTTTGCGGGGCCTGTCGATTTCCTCAAGGGCGTCGTCGCCATGGACGGCCTGCCGCCCGCCGACCGTCCCGAGGTCTGCTTTGCCGGACGCTCGAACGTGGGCAAGTCCAGCCTGATCAATGCGCTGACCGGGCGAAATCACCTGGCGCGTGCCTCGAACACGCCGGGCCGTACCCAAGAGGTGAACTATTTCACCCTGGGCGAACAGGCCTATCTGGTCGACCTTCCGGGCTATGGTTTCGCCAAGGCCCCGGTGCCTGTTGTCGCCAAGTGGCAGGCGCTGCTGAAGAAATATCTGTCTGGCCGCCCGACCCTGCGTCGCGCCTTTGCCTTGATCGATTCGCGCCATGGCGTGAAGGATGTCGACCACGAGATCATGCGTCTTCTGGACCGCGCGGCCGTACCGTTTCAGGTCGTCCTGACCAAGACCGACAAGATCAGCCGTCAGGAACTTGAGGCCGTCGTCGTTCAGGTCGAGGAGGCGCTGCAAAAGCACCCCGCCGCCTATCCGGAACTGGTCATCACCAGTTCGGAAAAAGGCCATGGCATTGCGACCTTGCGCGCGATCATCGCCGGTCTGGAATAAGCCCGGCCTCGGCAGCCAAGGCCTGCCGGTCTGGACCTTGGCGGGGCTTGGACTTAGTCTCGCGCCCGACGAACAGGGGCCCCTGATGAGAAAGCAGAACATGAACCGTGATTGGATCGCCACCGCCCGCACACTCTCGGAAGCGCTGCCCTATATGCAGCGATATTCGGGCGCGGTCGTCGTCGTGAAATTCGGCGGCAACGCGATGGGCGACGATGAGGCCATGGCCGAATTCGCCCGCGATATCGTGCTGATGCGGCAGGTGGGCATTCACCCGGTCGTGGTCCATGGCGGCGGCCCGATGATCAATGAACTGCTGAACAAGCTGGGCATCGAAAGCCGCTTCGTGCGCGGCAAGCGCGTCACCACCCGCGAGACCGTCGAGGTGGTCGAGATGGTGCTGTCGGGCCTTGTGAACAAGCGCATCGTGCAGGCGATCAACGATGCGGGCGGCCGCGCTGTCGGCATTTCCGGCAAGGATGACGACCTGATGGTCTGCGAGGCGGACGACCCCGAACTGGGCTTTGTCGGTCGCCCGGTCGAGATGAACGTCCAGATCATCCGTGACCTGTACAGCGCCGGCCTGATCCCGGTCATCGCCCCTGTGGCGACGGGGATGGAGGACAATGAGACCTTCAACGTCAATGGCGACACTGCCGCTGGTGCGATCGCCGGGGCGCTGAAGGCCGACCGCCTGCTGCTGCTGACCGATGTCTCGGGCGTCAAGGACGCGAGCGGAGAGGTCGTGACCCAGATGACCCCCGAGCAGGTGCGCGGCATGATCGCTGACGGCACCATCGCTGGCGGTATGATCCCCAAGACCGAAACTGCGCTGAAGGCGGTCGAGGAAGGCGTGCGCGCCGTGGTCATCCTTGACGGGCGCGTTCCGAATGCCAGCCTGCTGGAACTTTTCACCGAACATGGTGCCGGTTCGCTGATCCGTTCGACCGAACCGCGGGTCAAACCGCGCGGTTTGCGGCAGGGCGGAAGCGGGCTGTAAGCCGACTGCGACAAACGAGTCCCTTGCCCGCCCGGCGAAAGCTGTGGCAGGTTTGCGTTCACTGACTCCATTGGCGGCAAAGGCACGCGCATGACCCCACTCGGACACTGTCGGCTGATCCTCACCCGCCACGCCAAATCCTCTTGGGACGATCCGGAACAGCCGGACCACGACCGCCCGCTGAATGACCGCGGGCGGCGCTCGGCGCGTGCGCTGGGGGATTGGCTGGCGAGTCGCGGCTATGAGCCCGAGGAGGTCATCTGCTCGACCTCGGCCCGCACCCGCGAGACATGGGAGCGGGTGGCCGTGGCGCCACTTGAGGTGCGCCCCCATCTGCGGCTTGAACCGACGCTGTATCAGGCCTCGGCCGATAAGATGCTGGAGATCCTGCGCGGCGCGACCGAGCCTACGGTGATGATGCTGGGCCATAATCCGGGCATTGCCGAATTCGCTGCGCTGCTGCCGGCGCGGGCTCCGGTTGATCCCGAGTTCCGCCGCTATCCCACGGCGGCGACGCTGGTGGTCGATTTCCAGATCGACAAATGGGGCGACCTGCAGCCGGGAGAGGGCAGCGTGCTGGATTTCGTGCGAATGGACGGTCGGGTCTGACGGCCCCGACTCAAGCAGGAAAACCAAGACGGCCGCGAGAGATCGCGGCCTTTTTCATTGCGGCTGTTTTGGGGGGCTGGAAAAGCAAATGGCCGGACCCGAAGGTCCGGCCATTTCGCGGTTTCCCGATGAAGGGAAATGGTAGCGGAGGAGGGATTTGAACCCCCGACACAAGGATTATGATTCCTCTGCTCTAACCAGCTGAGCTACTCCGCCGCGGTGCGGGCTAACTACGGCGAGTGGCGGGGAGGGTCAAGGGCATTTTCGCGACTTTTTTCACGCAAGCAATTTTCCCTGTGGATAGGCTGTGGATAGCCATGAGGCGCGCGACAGGGGCGTGCTTTGCGTGCGGAATCAACAAAGGGGCGGGATGGATTTTGGCCAGCATTCGCTGGGATTCGCGCTGCGATCCGCGTGCAGCGCGCGTACGCCGACTATACACCGGGCGTATACCGGCAATGGGGCAGGGCGTTGTGTAGGGTGCGCTTAAGCGCACCCTACGAGAGCTTCAGCCGCGGGCGCGGACGACTTGCAGAAGCGGCATCACGTCGGACATGTCCGGGCCGTGTGCCTGCCCGGTCAGCGCCTTGCGCAGCGGCATGAACAGGCCCTTGCCCTTGCGGCCGGTGGCCTCTTTCACGGCGCTGGTGAACTCGCTCCAGCTGGTGTCGGTATAGGGCGGCGGCGGCAGCAGCGTCATCGCCTGCGCGATGAAATCGGCATCCTCGGGATCGATCTGGGGTTCGGCCCCTTTCGAGAAAATCTCCCACCAGCCCGCCAGATCATCCAGTTTGGTGATGTTCTGGGACGCCACGCGCCAGAAGCGCTCGGCCTGATCGGCCGGGACGCCAAGCGCTGCGATGCGGTCTTTGACCACGTCGAAGGGACGGGCCTGGTTCGCCTCGCGGGTCAGCGGCCACAGGTCCTCGGCATCGAACTTGGTCGGCGAGGCGCCGAATTGCGACAGCTCGAAGCCATTGGCCAGACTGTCCAGATCCATGCGCAGCTCGACCGGCTGGGACGAACCCAGACGCGCCATCAACGACAGCAGCGCCTCGGGCGAGACGCCAGCTTCGCGCAGGTCCTTGATCGCCAGAACGCCAAGGCGCTTGGACAGCTCCTCGCCCTGCGCGCCGGTCAGCAGGCTGTGATGGGCGAAGGCCGGAGGGGTCGCCCCCAGCGCGCGGATGATCTGGATCTGGGTCGCGGTGTTCGTCACGTGGTCGGCGCCGCGCACGATATGGGTCACGCCCATGTCAGCGTCATCGACCGAAGACGCGAACGTATACAGCACCTGACCGTCGGCGCGGATCAGCACCGGGTCCGACACGGAAGCCGCGTCGATAGAGATATCGCCCAGAATACCGTCGGGCCATTCGATGCGTTCCTGATCCAGCATGAAGCGCCAGTAGCCGTCACGGCCCTCGGCACGCAGCTTGGCGATCTCATCAGCCGTCAGCTTCAGCCCGGCGCGGTCATAGACCGGCGGCTTGCCCATGTTCAGCTGCTTCTTGCGCTTCAGATCCAGCTCGACCGGGGTCTCGAAGACCTCGTAAAGGCGGCCGGACTGGCGCAGCCCGTCGGCGGCCTCGGCATAGCGGTCAAGGCGGTCGGACTGGCGTTCGATCCGGTCCCAGGTCAGCCCCAGCCATTCCAGATCGCGCTGGATGCCGTCGGCATATTCCTGCTTCGACCGCTCGCGGTCGGTATCGTCAAGCCGCAGGATGAAGGTACCGCCCGACTTGCGCGCGATCAGGTAGTTCATCAGCGCGGTGCGGAGGTTGCCGACATGGATGTGGCCGGTGGGGGAGGGAGCGAAACGTGTGATGGTCATCGAGGGGTCTCCTGTCGGCTTCGCTCTTTCACAAAACCCGGTTTTTGTCCATATCGGGGGGGCAAAGCCGAGGATTGACATGCCCGAATGGAAAGACGCCGTCGCCCCTGATGCGGGGCTGATCGAGGAACTGGCGCGACAGGCCGTCACCAGCCTGCCCGCCGCGTTCGCCGGAGCTGCCGCGCAGGTGGTGCTGCGGGTCGAGGATTTCGCCAGCGAGGATTTTCTGGATGAGCTGGAGATTGACGATCCGCTGGAGCTGACCGGTCTTTATGACGGCGTGCCGATGACTGAAAAAACGAGCAGCGCGCCGCAGCATTTCCCCGATACGGTCTGGCTGTTCCGCCGCGCCATTCTGGACGAATGGGCCAGCCGGGGCGACGTGACGCTGGCGGCGCTGGTCGGCCATGTCGTCGTTCATGAGTTTGCCCATCACTTCGGCTGGTCGGACGAGGACATCGCCAAGATCGACCGCTGGTGGGAATGATCAGCTGCGCGGCATGCCCGCCGGGCGTGCCGTGCGCTTCTGCGCTGCGATGCGGAAAGGCGCGTTCGGGGCGCCATAGCCTTGGTAATTGCCCTGCCGCTGCACGATTTCCAGAAAGAACCCGTCCTTGCGCGGCATCGAATACAGCTGAAAGAACTGCCCGCCCGCGTCTTCGTCATACATGATGTTGGCGGCGCGCAGACGCTTGGTCAGGCTTGGGTCCAGCCCGAAGCGCGCGGCCAGATCGTCGTAGTAATTCGCCCCGATCCGCAGCGCCGGGAAGCCCAGCCCGGCCAAAGCCGCCGCCGAAGCAAAGATGTCGGCGCTGGAAAAGGCGATATGCTGGACGGATGAGCCCAAGCTTTCCTCGATGAAGCGACCGGCAAGGGTGCGACGCGCCTCGGCCCCGTTCAGCGTCACCCGCATCCGGCCGGAACGGATCGCTTGGCTGCGGACCAGCCCGTCGGGGTCGATCACATCCACCATCGGCGATTTCTCGGCCTGAAAGATCTCGGTGTAGAACAGGGATGAGCTGAGCATCTCATCATAGGGCATGGTCTGGGCGATGTGGTCGATGCCCGTTAGGCCCGCGCCGGGCAGGGGCTGGGGGTCGGTCTGGAAATCGACCTGCCAGATCCGCGACAGGTCGGCGCCGCCGTCAAGGAAACGGATCACGCTGCCGCTGACGCCGCGAATGGCGGGGATGGTCAATTCGCCGGGACCGGCGGCCTCGGTATGGGGTTGCGCCAGCAGGGCAAGGGCGCGGGCATGGCTGGCCGTGGCGTCCGGCACCTTCAGCCCGATTTCCGAAACCGTGGTGCCATGGGCGACGAAGCTGGTGCGAGCGAATCCCCGCGCGTCGGTATTGACCAGCAGGTTGACGCCGCCCTGCCGCCACAGCGTCACAGGTTTCGACACATGCCGACCGGCCGGGGTAAAGCCGGTCGCGGTCAGAAGCGTGGTCAGTTCGGACGCATCATCGTCGCTGGTGGCGAATTCGATGAACTCGACCTGCTCGACCGGTGCGGGCGGCGGAAAATCGGGCAGGTCCACGACCAAGGCAGGCTCGGCCCGACGTGCGCGGTCCTGCAGCGCGATCAGACTGCGACGCCCGTCCAGCGCCACCAGACGGGGCAGGCCCGCGCGGAACTGGTCGTTGAAGATCTCAAGGCTCAGCCAGCCGTCATAGCCGGTGGCCAGCACCGCGCGCATGAAGCCGGTGACGTCCAGATCGCCCTCGCCCGGCATGTTGCGGAAATGGCGCGACCAGTACAGCAGGTCCATCTCGATCGCCGGGGCATCGGCCATCTGGACGAAGAAGATCCTGTCGGCGGGGATCGAGCGGATCGAAGCGGGATCGATGCGGCGGCCCAGCGTGTGGAAGCTGTCGAGGATCAGCCCGATATTCGGATGATCGGCGCGGCGGACCACCTCCCATGCATCGCGGTGATCGTTGACGAAGCGGCCCCAGCACAGCGCCTCATAGCCGACGCGGACGCCGAATTGCTGGGCCAGATCGCCGAGTTCGTGGAAATCACTGGCCATGCGGTCGATGCCGCCCATCGCAGCCGGGTGCAGCGATGAGCAGAACAGCACCAGATCGGTGCCCAGTTGGTTCATCAGCTCGAACTTGCGGGCGGCGCGGGCGAAGGCACGGGAACGGTGCGGTTCGGGCAGGCCCTCGAAATCGCGGAAGGGCTGGAACAGGGTGATTTCCAGCCCGTGGTCGCGGACCATGCGGCCGACCTCAAGGGGACTGAAATCCGAAGCGATGAAATCCTGCTCGAATATCTCGATCCCGTCGAAACCGGCGGATTGGATGGCGGCCAGTTTCTGGGTCAGGTTCCCTGAAAGCGAGACGGTGGCGATCGAGGTCTTCATGCTGGCTCCTGTCCCCTATCCCCGGCACATGGATTTGATGCCGGAAATCCGTGAAAAAACAAGCGTCCGCTGCGATGGGACAGGCTGGGACAAGATGCGGGCTTTCGCGACGCGCGTTTTTCTGGCAGCACATGGGCGCAATCGGATGAGGGCGATGGCAGGCAGAACCGGAACATTCAGGGAAAGCGGTGCGTGGGGCGAAACCCTGCGTTTTCTTGCGCTTGCCCTGCTGATTCCCTTCCTGTGCAATGCGCTGGTCATGCCGGGGACCATGCCCGCGCTGAACGGGCAGGGGCAGGTCACGGTCATCCTGTGCGGCGAGGATGCGCCGGTGCAGATGGCGCTGGCCGATGATGGCAGCCTTGCGCCGCTTCCCGCTGGCGATGACGAGCGGGGCGCGAAACCCTGTATCTGGAGCCTGCACGCCCAATCCCTGCTGGTCCCGGACGGGACGGCGGTTCCGGCTGACCGGACCCCTGATCGGCAGGATTTCCTGCGGTCCATCGCTGCGGCCCCGGTTCTGGCCGAGGCGGTTCCACCACAGGCGCGGGGGCCACCGGTCATCCTGTGAACGATCCTGATCGCGGGGCGGATGGATGCCCTGCCTGACCGACTGTTTGACCGGATGACCTAGAATGAACAAACGCATTTCTTTTGCCGCGCTGGGCGCTTCGATGCTGCTTTCCGCTGGCCCCGTCCTTGCCCATGCCTCGTTGGAACAGACCGAGGCTGCGGCTGGCTCGACCTACAAAGCGGTGATCCGCATCGGCCATGGCTGCGACGGCAAGCCGACCAAGACGCTGCGCGTCCAGATCCCCGAAGGCTTCTACAATGCCAAGCCCATGCCGAAGGCCGGCTGGCAGCTGAAGGTCGTGACCGGCGATTACGCCCGTCCCTTCGACAATCACGGCACGGCCATGACCAAGGGCGCGCGCGAAATCATCTGGACCGGTGGCGAATTGCCCGACGAATTCTACGATGAATTCGTCCTGCGCGGCTCGGTCGGGCCGGATCTGGCGCCGGGCAGCACGATCTATTTCCCGACCATTCAGGAATGCCAGAACGCCAAGGAAGCGTGGATCGACGTGACCGGGGCCGAGGATGTCGCCTATCCCGCCCCCGCGCTGAAGATCACCGAGAAGAAGGCGGGCGGCCATGGCCATCACGCCGCCGCAGCCCCGGCCCATGCCGGTCACGCCGAGGCAGGCCATGCCGAAGCGGCAGGCGATGCGGTGATCGGCGATCTGACCATCACGCAGGGCTATAGCCGCGCGACGCCTCCGGGCGCGCCGGTGGGCGGCGGCTTTCTGACCGTCGCCAATGGCGGGGCCGAGGCCGACCGGCTGGTCGCGGCGACAAGCCCGGCGGCCAAGAAGGTCGAGATCCATGAAATGGCGATGGAGGGCGACGTGATGAAAATGCGTCAGCTGCCCGAAGGCGTGGAAATCCCCGCCGGCACCAGCGTCGAGCTGAAACCGGGCGGGCTGCACCTGATGCTGATGGGTCTGGAACATCCGCTGGTCGAGGGCGACAGCCTGCCGCTGACCCTGACCTTTGAAAAGGCAGGCAAGGTCGATCTGTCGCTGAAGGTCGGGCCGATAAATGCCAAGGGGGATGCCCATGCCCACTGATCCCTTGCGCAAGATCCGCTGGCTGCTTTGGGCGTTGGTCGGCATCGCCGCGCTGGCGGCGGCGTGGTTCACGGTGATCTCGCCCCGGCTGACGACGCTGTCGGAGGCCGGGACCGACAATCTGGGTCGCGGCGACTACAAGCTGGTCGCCACCGACGGGACGGAATTCACGCAGGACAGCCTGAAGGGGCAGCCCTCGGCGGTGTTCTTTGGCTTTACCCATTGTCCCGATGTCTGCCCGACCACGCTGGGCGAGGTCGGCGGCTGGCAAGAGGCGGTGGGCGGCAAGCTGCGCGTGTTCTTTGTCACCGTCGATCCCGAACGCGACACCGCCGAGAAGCTCAAGGAATATGTCTCTTGGGTGGATGGCGTGACCGGCGTGACGGGCTCGCCCGAGGAGATCGCCAAGGCCACGCGTGCTTTCCGCGTCTATGCGCGCAAGGTTCCGGCCGAGGACGGCTACACCATGGACCATTCCGCGATGACGCTGCTGTTCGACGCCGAGGGCCGTTATTCCGGCCTGATCGGCTATCAAGAGGACCCCGCCCGGACCAAGGCGAGCCTGCAGAAGCTGCTGGGAAGCTGAAAATGGAAATGCCGGGCCTGAGCGCCCGGCATTTCCATTTGCCTGCATGCGTGGCTGTGGGTGGGCTGATGCCTGCCTGTCGCTGCGGATGTAGGGGATCTGGGATGCTGGCTGGCGATGTGCTGGCTTGCTTTCCTGAAGTCTATGTAGGGGCTATCTGCGGGAGTGTCAAGAAACTCAATTAAATCAAATACTTGAGTGTTTTGATTGGGTTTTCGCTGCCCGGCAAGCCACTGGAATTGCTGCGGCTTTTTCGCAGCCTCTTGACCGCGTGACCGCAGGGGTTAGCCTTGCGCGAGATTTTCGGAGGGCATGATGGATCTGATGGGCAAGGCGACCGAGCTGGTCGGCGCGGCAATGGTGGCACTGCGTCGCAAGGATTCGCCGGAAAAGCAGGCCGTGGGTACCAGCCCCGCGATTCCCAAGGCGCGCGAACAGGGCATCATGACCCTGAAGATGCCGACTGCCGCAGGCTGGGCCGCAGGGCAAAAGCCGGTCGCGGCAGCGGGATTGCAGGTCAATGCCTTTGCCAGCGGCTTGCAGCATCCGCGCTGGATCGAGGTCCTGCCCAATGGCGACGTGCTGGTGGCCGAGGCGCTGCAATCGGACCGCAAGCCGCGCTCGCTGATGGATCATGCGATGATCGCCACCATGCGCCGCGCGAAAGCCGTGGGCATCAGCGCCAACCGCGTCAGCCTGTGGCGCGACAAGGATGGCGATGGCGTCGCCGAACATCGCGAGGTTTTCGTCGAAAAGCAGAACCAGCCCTTTGGCATGGCGCTGGTCGGCGACACTTTCTATCTGGGCAATACCGACGGGATTGTGGCTTTCGGCTATGATCACGGCACCGGCAAGCTGGTCGGCAATGGCAAGAAGCTGGTCGATTTCAAGCCCGGCGGGCACTGGACGCGCAGCCTGATCGCCTCGAGCGATGGCAAGCGGATCTATGCGGGCGTCGGCTCGCAAAGCAATATCGGCGATGAGGGGCTGGAGGCCGAAGAAGGCCGCGCCGCGATCTGGGAGCTGGATCTGGAAACCGGCAAGGCCCGGGTCTTTGCCGGGGGGCTGCGCAACCCCGTCGGCCTTGCATGGGAGCCGGTCACCAATGCGCTGTGGACCGTGGTCAATGAACGCGACGGTCTGGGCGATGAGACGCCGCCGGATTACCTGACCTCGGTCAAGGATGGCGGCTTCTATGGCTGGCCCTATTGCTATTGGGGGCAGACGGTCGATGACCGCGTGCCGCGGAATGCCGGGCTGGTCGCCAGCGCGGTGCAGCCGGATTACGCGCTGGGTGGGCA
>Ga0247819_10001069_pt1 | contig 15180 bp, 12 predicted proteins | sample 13C_Xylose_Day6_FD_193428 | JGI IMG/M metagenome (GOLD analysis project Ga0247819, IMG submission 193428) | Soil microbial communities from agricultural site in Penn Yan, New York, United States - 13C_Xylose_Day6 | ecosystem: Environmental > Terrestrial > Soil > Agricultural land | place: USA...
TCAATAGCGAAGGTCGATTGACGGCGCTGGTTGGCGTTGAGGACTTGCTGGTCATCGACACCCCTGACGCGGTGATGATTGCCCACAAAGACCACGCTCAAGACGTCAAACATATCGTTAATCAGCTAAAAGCCTGCAGCCATACCGTGCACTTGCTCCATCGGACCGTGCATCGTCCATGGGGTACCTATACCACACTGGAGAATGGCGAGCGCTTCAAGATCAAGCGCATCGTGGTGAAGCCGGGTGCATCGCTTTCGCTGCAAATGCATCATCACAGAAGCGAGCATTGGATCGTCGTGAGCGGGATGGCGAAGGTTGTAAATGATCAGCATGAATTAATGTTGAATACTAATGAATCTACATTCATCCGCGCAGGCCATCAACACCGCTTGATGAACCCAGGTGTAATCGACCTCGTATTGATCGAAGTACAGAGTGGCGATTATTTGGGGGAAGACGACATCGTGCGTTTTGAAGACAATTACGGTCGCGTAACTTCGGAAGGTGTTTAAGCCTGTGAAGTCTACGAAATTCAGTGTTGTCATTCCGACCTTTAACTCCGCCAAGACGATTCTGCAAACGCTTGAGTCGTTGCATGCTCAAGGATGGCCGTCGCTCGAAGTGATTATCGTAGACGGGTGTTCAACTGATAACACCTTGACTTTGATCGATGGCTTTCCGGCGCTGACTTGCATTGTGGTCAGCGAGAAAGATCGCGGAATATATGATGCTATTAACAAAGGCGTAAAATTGGCAAGTGGCGATCTGATCTGCATTATTGGTTCAGATGATTGTCTTGCTGCTGGTGCGCTGAGTGTCGTAGATGAAGCATGGGCAAATGACCCGGCCGATATTGTTGCTGGCAAAGCGCTGTTGATTAAGCCAGACGGTAGTTCATCTCTCCGGATAGATGAAATCTATGGAGTTGGCGCTTTAATCAGTGGAATACCTTTTTGCCACAACGCAATGTTTGTAACACCTGAGGCTTACCGGCGAGTGGGCGAGTACAGCCTCCAGTACAAGATTTGCGCAGATGCGCATTGGGTTCATCGCTCCATTATCGCTGGATGTCGGTGCGTTAGAGTTGATTCGGTTTTGGTTAATTTCAGCCTCGACGGAACCTCATCGAATAATGATGAATTGATCATGGATGAGACCTATAGTTTAGTTAGAGATAATTTTCCATCACTCTCACAGGCTGATGGGGAAACAGTTTTCAAGATGGTGAGAGGGTGGATCGGTGAGGATAGTTTGCCTGCCATGCTCTCCAAGTATTCGCACGACACGGCGCTTATAAATGCCATCGAGATTGCGATGGCTGCTAAACATGGTGCAGAGCTCGAAGGAGCGGATGGCGCGGTTTCAAAGCGGCGTGCAAAAGGCAAGGTTTCGTTATTTGTTGTGGCGGCGTTGACTAAACTCTCCGTATTCATCAAATCATAGAATTTAAAAATACATGAAAATTTCTTTTATTATTCCAGCCTTCAATTCCGCTGCTACACTGCAACGATGCTTGGATTCGATATTAAAGCAGCCGTTTAATGATTATGAAGTAATTGTAATCAATGATGGTTCGACAGATAACACTCAGCAGATTATCGATACATACAAAAGTTTCGATACTCGAGTATTTTCCTTCACCCAGGTCAACTCGGGGCAGGGCGCAGCACGCTCATTTGGCTTGAAACAAGCAAAAGGCGACTATATCTGGTTTGTTGATAGCGACGACTGGCTGATGCCATCCGTCATGCCCAGAATCAGTCGTTTGCTGACGCAGATGAGTCCTGATGTGTTCGTTGCCAACTTCGAGTATTCATTCGACGATAAGCCTGCAGCTCCTGCCAGTTTGGTGCCTGGTAGTCTGGTTGGAAAAATGATCAATCCAACAGTCGACGTCAGTACATTTGCGACTGTTTCTTGCTGGAATACTCCACCTTGGCGCCTTATCGCTTCGCGGAAACATCTACTGGAACATAACATCGAATTTGAACACGGGGTTTTTTATGAAGACCATCCGTTTGCAATTCATTTGATGTTGACCGCGGGTCGAGTTTATGTGGATGGGGGTATTTCTTACTCTTATTATCAGCGCCAAGATTCTACCACCAAGGTCAATGATCGCAAGGCAATGGACTTCTTAACTGTAAGAAAATCGTGTCTGGGACTTTTCAAAAAATACGACAGACAGGAGCATCTGGCTCCGATAGTAGCTGGCTATATCGCGCCCTTAAATTTTTACAAGGTGCATGTAGCAGATACTTATAAAGTTGAATTTCTTCAGCGCTTGCGTGACGAAACCTCAAAAAGTGATATGGAATTTGCTCGTTTGCATGGCGATGAGTCTGCTAAAGCGTTAGTCACTGCGCTGGAAAGCAGGAACCAGGATTTTGGGAAAAGTCTGCTTGAAGGTAAAGTTCGCCGTAACAGATATACACTTGCTGGTGCCAGGCGGTTTGCAAAACGAATTCGGGCCGGCGTCATCAGGCGACTTATACAGAAAGCCATCAAACTGAAAAATATGGCGAGTAGTTATCAACATTCCGGAGCTGATGCAGGTGGTCAGCGCTTTTTGATATCAGGCGCTGGTACCCGGCTTGAGGCGCTATATGTCGACGTACGAGTGGATATTCAAGATCGTCCGTACGTGAAAATTGGAGAGTACAGTCACGTCGGCGGAACGTTCGTATTCGAACGAGGTTTGGGCGAAATCACTGTAGGCAATAGAAGTTCGATTGGGGGAGGGTGTAAATTCATCTGTACCCAAGAGGGCGGCATACACATCGGCAATAATGTGATGTTCTCCTGGGACTGTACGGTTATGGATTCTGACTCCCACTCGCTTAATCCGGAAGTCCGCGCCTCAGATGCTTATGACTGGAAAGCTGGGGTAGATGCAAACCAAATCGGCGTCTATAAAGATTGGTCTCAAGTAGCCTCTGCTCCTATTCATATTGAGGATAATGTGTGGGTAGGGTTTGAAACTGCTATTTTGAAAGGCGTCCGCATTGGAAAAGGTGCTGTTATCGGAGCACGTTCTATGGTGACTCGCAATGTAGCGCCTTTTTGTATTTATGCAGGTACACCTGCGAAATTTATAAGTTTCGTTCCGCGTGATTCGTGGACTTGGGAAGAGATAATTCATGCCTCTCAAGGGAATCCCAAAGATCAAAAAATGCTGATGGATGCTTATCTGCATAGAGACTTGCTTGAATCGCTTCACCGATTCCGTGCGACAGAAGAATTTAGCTCCACATTGCAGGAGCTTCGTAAGCATGCACCAGAAGCAAAAACCATTGTAGATATTGGTGGTGCCGGCGGTGTTATGTCTGTCGCCCTCGCTCTTGAAGGTTACTCTGTAACACTAGCGGAGCCTTCTGGTGACAGCATCGTCGGTACACGTGCAGCTGAAGAGCTTGTTCGTTTAGCTTGCGACTCCTTGGACCCTACTCTCAAAGATCGAATTACGATCAAACAAATGTTCGTTGAGAGTTTGAATGGCGACCAGCAGTTTGATGTCGCCTACTGCCGACAAGTAGTCCATCACTTCAGGGATCCTGTGAAAGCCCTGCAAACCATTAATGATAGTTTGTGCGCCGGTGGTGTTGCTCTTTTTGTTCGAGAGCACATCGTTTTTGATGAGGAGGATAAAGTTAACTTCCTGTTGAGCCACCCCTTCCACAAATACAGTGGCGGTGAAAATGGATATCGTATAGATGAATATGAGTCGTTCATACATCAGGCTAAATTTGATGTGTTGGAAACGCTCACGTTCAGCAGTAGTCCGATAAACTATTTTCCTCACACAAAAGAAGTCGCTGAGTCTATTTCTGAAAGAGAAATTGCAGGCCGTCCTTACACGTTCATTGCAAAAAAGCCGGAGGCCAACCGATGAAACATTTGATTTTGGGGTCGACCGGTTTTATTGGTGCTGCACTGTTCAGATCTATGCGGGCATCGGGTCTGGAAGTTGTTGGCGCTGATATTCGTGATTCAGAGGAACTGCCGTTCGTACGTTTTGATCCGCTGAACCCGGATTTTGCGAGTCTGGTAAGTGACGTGAATCCCGATGTGGTCATCAACTGCACCGGTGCTGCCAGTGTTCCGGATTCCTTCGCGGCGCCTTTGCATGATTATATGCTTAATACCATTCGCATTGCCGAGATGTTAGAAGCAATTCGTCTGTGTGCGCCGAAAGCGAAGTTTGTTCACTTCTCTAGCGCAGCTGTATACGGTAATCCTGACGTAAGTCCGGTGGCTGAGACGTGCAAAATCAAACCTTTGTCGCCCTATGGGTGGCATAAGTATCATGCCGAAAATATTTGTAGGGAATACCACGAGATTTTTGGCATTGAGACTATTTCTCTGCGGGTGTTTTCAGCCTTTGGACCCGGTTTGAAGAAGCAAATTTTTTGGGATATTTATAATAAGGCCTTGAGTAGTCCCAAACTTGAGTTGTTCGGTACTGGATATGAAACCAGGGACTTTATCTATGTCGATGATGTTGCCAAGGCAGTAATGTGCGTGGTTGATAAAGCCAGTTTTGATGGCCGAGCGGTCAACGTTGCCAACGGTGTAGCGTCCACAATTCGCAGTGCGGCTACTAGTTTGATTTCCTCTTTGGGAATGAATAAAACCATTGAGTTCAGTGGTTCTGAACGACTGGGTGATCCATTAAATTGGCAAGCAGACATCCAGTACTTGAGTTCCTTGGGCTATACATCCGACTTTACGCTTGAGCAGGGATTGGAACAAGTGGCTGCCTGGATGAATCAGCAGTAATTTTTTATATATTGATGTGGTAGGAGCAAGGCCGTGGATAAGCGTCCAGTAATTGGTGTGCCATTTAACTATGACGAGAGCTGGATTGGCGGCACGTATTATATTAAGAACTTGATTAGTTCTTTGAATGAAATTGCAGATCGCGAAAAGCCGGACGTTTGGATTATTAGTCACTCGAAAGAGTCCTTTGACTTTATTAATGACAGTACTGGGTATCCGCGACTGCATTGGATTAAGCCTGCTAATATTGCTAATATCGATGGTGGGATTTCGAGGCGGACAAAATTATTGTCTATTCTGACTCCACGTTTCTTTAAGAAGCGAATGAGGTTTGACTTGATTTTCCCTTATCCAATCGACACTCGCATGCAACAAACTGCCTGTTGGATTCCTGATTTTCAGGATAAGCGCCTTCCTGAATTTTTTAGTCCAGATGAATTAGCTGCTCGAGATGCCCAGCACAGGCAGTACTTTCAAAACTACAGACATCTTGTTTTCAGTAGTGAAGCTGCCAGGTCTGATTTCAATGAGTTCTTTCCTGAGGCCGATGTCAATCAGTACGTAGTAAGATTTGCTACGTTTGAAGATCGACCGGCAGAAAACAATAAGGATGAAATCCTACGTAAGTACGGATTGCCTAAAACCTTTTTTTATTGCCCTAATCAATTTTGGGTTCATAAGAATCACGATGTTGTTATCGATGCTGTTAGTCTACTGAAGCAACGTGGCGTGAATGTTACGGTTGCATTTTCCGGAAAGGAACATGACCATCGGGCACCAGATCATACAGCCAGGCTGAAAAGCAAGGTCGAAACGTTGGGGTTGGCGGATAATATTCGGTTCTTGGGCTTTATCCCCCGTGATGATCAGATGGTCATATTTGAGACTGCAACTTGCATTGTGCAACCTTCATTGTTTGAAGGGTGGTCCACTGTCATTGAAGATGCGAAGTCAATATCTCAGTATGTGATTGCATCGGCAATACCTGCCAACCTTGAACAGTCTAAAAAGAATGTTGATTTTTTTGAGCCCGGTGATTCGGCTCGTCTTGCAGATTTACTGGAAGAATACTCAAGAGTTGAACCTCGGCGGGAGCAGTTGGATTACAAAGAAGCTCAGTTAGAATTTGCAAGTTCGTTCATGCGGCTGGTGTCATCGGTAAAAGTCGCCAACAGCAAAAACTAATATGTACTAATGTACGGGAATACATCTTGAATACTGGTTTAATAATGGGCGTTCAGTCAATGCTCCGTAACAGGAGTTTGATATTTCAAATGACGCTTCGTGATATATCGATGCGTTACAAGAATTCTTTTTTTGGTGCGTTGTGGATGGTGGGGCAACCACTTTTACAGTTGCTACTCTATGGCTTCGTATTCCAAGTGGTTTTGAGGTCGCGTTGGGGGATTCAAAGTCCTTCTGGAGAAGACATTCCCTTTGGGCTGCTACTGTTTTGCGGTATCTTATTGCACGGTTTGCTGGCTGACACTTTGGTGCGTGCTCCGTCGTTGATTATCAGCAATACGTCATATGTTAAACGAGTTATATTTCCGCTAGAAATTTTGCCTGTTGTAAATGTGTTAAGCACGGGAGTGGGTATCTTGTTCGGCCTGCTTATCTTGATTGCGGGGGTCTTGTACGCAACGGGGGGGATGTCCTGGGGAATTTTACTACTCCCTATCCCTATAGGTGGCTTGCTGATCTTTACTGTAGGTACCGGTTGGTTGCTCGCGGCGATAGGGGTTTATTTTCGCGATCTGTCACAGATTACAACCAGTCTTGCCACCATCATGCTTTTTACTGCACCGATTTGTTATCCCGCCGAAATGGTGCCTGAAAAATTCAGATGGCTGATGAACATAAATCCCTTAACCATTCCGGTGGAAACGGTGAGAGCGTTGGTGTTCGCCCATGATGCAGTCAATTGGCAACTTATGGGAGTGTATCTCGCCGTGAGCGCAGCGATGTGCGTATTTGGGTATTTTATCTTTCATAGATTACGAACAGGATTCGCTGATGTCCTCTGAGATCGCTATTAGTATCAACAATGTTTCAAAGTTGTATGATATTTATAAGACGCCGATGCAGCGAATCAAAGGGCTGCTTTTTCAGCGTAGTACCAAACGGAGTACCTATCAGGCACTGCATCCACTGTCGATCAATATTCAGCGTGGTCGATTCTTTGGCATTATCGGCCAAAATGGTAGTGGTAAGTCCACGCTTTTGCAGCTTATAAGTGGCATCTTGATGCCCACCACAGGTCATGTGCAGGTTAAGGGGCGAATTGCAGCGTTACTCGAATTGGGGGCTGGATTTAATCCGGAGTTTACTGGTCGCGAAAATGCCAGATTGAACGCTCAAATTTTGGGGGTTTCAGGAGCAAAATTTGATCAAGTATTTCCCGAAATTGAAGCGTTCGCAGATATTGGCGAATTTATAGATAGCCCGGTAAAAGCTTACTCCAGCGGGATGTTTGTTCGTCTAGCCTTTGCTGTTCAAGCTTGTATAGATCCGGATGTATTGATTGTTGATGAAGCTTTGGCCGTGGGAGATATTTTTTTCCGTCTGAAGTGTTATGAACGATTGGAGCGACTGCGTGAGAAAGGTTGCACGGTTATTCTTGTGACTCATAGCATGGATGATGTGATGCACTATTGTGATGAGGTCTTGCTTCTACATAAAGGAGAGGCCCTTTTCATCGGTAACGCAGCGGACGCGATCAATAAGTATTATGCGCTTGGTCATGTAAGTGCAAAAAAACTCATCAATGAAGATGCTGCCCGAATGAACCAGGTAGCAAGCACCATGGTGGAAAATGAATCCGATGATGATGTCGTCGATTCTGAATTCATCTGGGAAGAAGGCACTACGATTGATGTTCGGGATCGTGAGCAGACCGGAGACGGTGCTGTCGTGTGTACTTCCATGGGCTTGGTTAACGCCCATGGAAAACCCTGTCAGGTTTACCATCAGTACGACACTATGAAAGTTCGTGTTGAATTTAAAGTGTTAATGGACCTCGAAACTCCGGTTGTCGGTTTTGTATTACGGACGGATAAAGGGGTCATTGTCCACGGGCGTAATACCGGACAGTGCGGCTCTTTGGTGCCCGAAGTTGTTCGGGCAGGGCAGCGTGTGCGGGTTACGTTCGATATTCCATTGGATTTCGCCTCCGGTGAATACTTATTGGATGTTGGATTTGCGACTTGGCCAAAGCTATTGCACGCTAATCTTGAGCGAGCATCGATGACTGAAATTGAGTCGGCTTCTATCAGGCATTGTGTTGTTTCCAATGTGGTCAGTTTTTCCATAGTTCCCTCAGGCCATCTTGGATACAACGCTCAGCCTTTCTATGGGCTTGCCAGTGTTAATTCAAATGCGGTATTGAGCGTCAGTGGTTAACGGGATTTTAAGTATGTCGCAACGTCTATCGTTGGGTGTTCTTGTGAGGAAGATTTTTAGCGTAAAGCTTGGGGTCTTGAAGCAGTATGCTGGTGAAGTAATTTCTCCTTCTGCGTATGCACTTAATACTGTCCTTCCTAAACGCCAGCCTTTGATATCGGTGGTGATTCCATCTTTTAATCAAGGGCAGTTTATAGGGCGAACTTTGCAAAGTCTTCTCAGTCAGCCTTATCAGAACATTGAAATTATTATTCAAGATAATTGTTCGACCGATGAAACCGCTGATGTGGTTGCTTCCTTCGCTTCCAATAAAGTGGCTTTTTATGCTGAGAAGGATAAAGGACAGGCCGATGCGATAAATAGGGGGTTTCTAAAGTCGTCCGGGGAAATACTGCACTATCTGAACTCCGATGACGTATTGCTTCCCAATTCGCTGGGGTTTGTTGCGAGGGAGTTTGAGCGTGCGCCGGAAGTCGATTGTATATATGGGAACAGGTTGATCATCGACGAGGTCGATCGTTTGGTAGGGCAGTGGGTACTGCCGTACCATGATGACAGTCTGCTGCACTCCGTAGATTATATTCCTCAGGAAACTCTATTTTGGAGGCGTTCACTTTGGACTCGCATAGGTGGGCGCCTTGATGATACACTGTCATTTGCCTTAGATTGGGATATGCTGTTGCGTTTTGTGAGAACCAAAGCGCATTTTAGACATATACCTTTTTTTATCGGTGCATTTCGAATTCATAACGATCAAAAAACCACCAGTCAGTACGAAAAAATTGGTCGTGCTGAAATGATGAAGGTTAGAGCCCGGTATCCACAAGGTTTGTTAATCCGCTGGCTTATGCCGATTAGGCATGTTTGTTTTTTGCTAAGTCACATTCGCGCTGACAAGAAGTCGATGAGCAATGTGGCCGATTGAACGTATAATTTTTTGGAGAGCGATATGAAGGTTGCACTTATTACTGGCGTCACAGGTCAAGACGGCGCTTATCTGGCTGAATTACTTCTGGGTAAGGGGTACGAAGTGCACGGGGTTAAACGGCGCACGTCGCTTTTTAATACCGACCGTATCGATCATCTCTATCAAGATCCGCACATTGAGAATCGCAACTTTATTCTGCACCACGGTGACCTGACCGACTCCACCAGCCTGATCCGAATCATTCAGCAAGTTCAGCCGGATGAGATTTATAACTTGGCCGCACAATCTCACGTAGCCGTGAGTTTCGAAGAGCCTGAGTACACTGCAAACTCAGACGCATTGGGTGCCCTTCGTATCCTGGAAGCAATTCGTATTCTGGGTTTGGAGAAGAAGACTAAGTTTTATCAGGCTTCGACTTCCGAGTTGTACGGTTTGGTGCAAGAAACTCCTCAGAAGGAAACTACGCCGTTCTATCCGCGTAGCCCTTATGCTGTCGCTAAGCTGTATGCTTACTGGATTACCGTAAACTACCGTGAAGCGTATGGCATGTACGCATGCAACGGTATTCTGTTTAACCATGAATCGCCAATTCGTGGTGAAACCTTTGTTACCCGTAAAATTACCCGTGCATTGGCGCGTATTAAACTCAATCTGCAAGACTGCTTGTACCTGGGGAACCTGGACGCCAAGCGAGATTGGGGGCACGCACGCGACTACGTGGAAATGCAATGGCTAATGCTTCAGCAAGAAGTTGCAGAAGATTTCGTTATTGCTACAGGGATTCAATACAGCGTTCGTGACTTTGTCGACGCCGCTGCTAAAGAACTCGGCATCGAGATTACCTGGAAAGGCCAAGGCGTAGACGAGAAAGGCTACGATGCCTCTGGTAAATGCATCGTTGAAGTCGATGCTCGTTATTTCCGTCCTGCGGAAGTGGAAACGTTGCTGGGCGATCCATCGAAGGCCAAGAATAAGTTGGGATGGACACCGAAAACTACTTTCGCTGAACTCGTTACTGAAATGGTTAGGGAAGATTTGAAAGCAGCAGAACGTGACGAGCTCGTGAAGCGTCACGGATACAGTGCTTTCAACTATCACGAGTGATTTACATTATGCCGTATAATAGTAAAATTTATGTGGCGGGTCATCGCGGAATGGTTGGTTCAGCCATTCTGCGTGAACTTAAAAAGCGTGGATATACTAACTTTGTCACTCGCGATAGATCTCAGTTGGATCTTTGCGATCAAGTAGCAGTGCGAGATTTTTTTGAGCTTGAACGACCGGATCAAGTGTATCTGGCGGCGGCGAAAGTAGGCGGGATACATGCAAATAATACGTATCCCGCTGATTTTCTTTATCAAAATATTATGATTCAGGCTAACATTGTCAATGAGGCCTGGCGTATTGGTGTCCAAAAGCTTCTCTTTTTGGGGTCCAGTTGCATATATCCTCGTATGGCGCCGCAACCAATGACTGAGGATGCGCTTCTTACTGGCAAGCTCGAAGAAACTAACGAAGCCTACGCTATCGCTAAAATTGCCGGTATAAAGTTGTGTGAGTCATATAATCGACAATATGGTGTTGATTATAGAAGTGTCATGCCTACGAATTTGTATGGGCCGGGCGATAATTATCACCCTGAAAACAGCCACGTCATACCTGCATTGATACGGAAATTTCACGAGGCAAAAATTTCTGGTTTTCCAACGGTTGTGATATGGGGTTCCGGTACACCTAAACGTGAGTTTTTGTATGTAGATGACATGGCCGCGGCGAGCGTTCACGTGATGGAAACATCGCATGACCTCTATTCCAGTGTTACCAGTCAAACGCTGTCTCATATCAATGTCGGGTGTGGATCCGATATGACGATTCTGGAGCTGGCGCATCTTGTATCTAAGGTTATCGGTTTTCAAGGTGCAATCGAACTGGATAGCAGCAAACCGGATGGCACTCCACGCAAACTCATGGATATTTCACGTATTACAGGAATGGGTTGGAAGCCATCCGTTGGTCTTGAGCAAGGTCTTGCCATCGCTTACGCTGATTTTCTTGAAAGAGAGAAGGTAAAAGTTGACTGAAGCATTAGTTACGGTCGCAGTACCTTCTTATAACCAGGGTAAGTATCTTGATGCTGCCCTGTCTTCAATCTTTTCTCAGAAATTGCCCATCGAAGTATACGTTGCGGATGGTGGGTCGACGGATAACTCTGTCGAAGTCATAAAGAAGTGGGAGACAAGGCTAGCGGGGTGGCGCAGTTCGGCAGATGATGGGCAAGCTGCCGCTATTAACGAATGTGTGGGCAAGGGATCTGCTCCATTTGTGTGCTGGATCAATAGCGACGACTACTTTCTTGAGGGCGGCTTGGCGAAGTTGCTCAATGAGTTGGCCGCTAACGAGAATGCTCCTGCAGCGTACGGCCGCGCGTGGAACATTCGTGAGAAAGACAACAAAAAGACCGCAATCTGGGTCGAAGAGTTCAGTGAAAAAAGATTGGCCTTGCGGTGCATTATTTCACAACCTGCTACGTTGATTCGGCGCGAGGCTTGGGAGGCTGTCGGAGGACTCGATCCCTCTCGTCATATGGCCATGGATTATGACTTGTGGTGGAAGTTGTATCGTCTGGGCGGCCCATTACTCTTCTTGAATGAGTATGTTGCCGTTAATCGCGATCACGATGAAACTAAAACGAACACAAAAAGAGCCGCTCATTATGCCGAGGCGATGGCTGTTGTTCGCAAGTACTATGGAAAGCTTCCGCTAAAATGGTGGATTTTTCAGCCTTACGCTATTTGGTTTAAGGCTCTTATTAATAAGATTGAAAGTAGAAAATGAAAGTTCTTCATGTCTTTAAAACGTATTTCCCCGATACTTTTGGTGGCATAGAGCAGTGTATCTATCAGCTTTGCAAGGGGGGTGTGACTTATGGTGTTGAAAGCCAGGTTCTTTGTGTTTCTACACAGCAAAATGGATCTCGTTTCTACGATGGGCATGAAGTTCATTATTCCAAGTCAAATTTTGCCCTTCTGTCGACGCCGATTTCGTTCTCTGTAGTTCTTAAATTGCGAGAACTAGCCGCCCGAGTAGATATCGTTCATTATCATTTTCCATGGCCTTTCATGGATGTAGCTCACTTTATTGTTAGGCACGGCAAGCCGATAGTTGTTTCTTATCATTCGGATATTGTTAAGCAGCGCTGGACGCTAGAGTTGTATCGACCCTTGATGCATAAATTTTTGTCCTCAGCGTCCGTTATAGTAGCTTCGTCCCCTAATTATTTAAATAGTAGCCCTGTCCTGCAAAGGCATAAAGATAAAGTTTCAGTTATTCCGATCGGATTGGATAAAGGAAGCTTTTCTGTACCCACCCCCGAAAGAATGTCGCATTGGGAAAAAGCCCTTCCTCCTCGTTTTTTTCTTTTTATCGGTGTACTTAGATATTACAAGGGTCTGCATACTTTGCTCAAAGCAGCAAGCATCTATGGTTACCCGGTCGTTATTGCAGGTTCAGGGCCGGAAGAGGATAGCCTTAAGCAGAAAGCCAACGAATTGGGACTGACAAATGTTAAGTTTGTTGGTCGCATCAGCGATGAAGATAAAGTTGCGCTTCTTACTCTTTGTACGGCAACAGTGTTTCCATCTCATCTTAGGTCTGAAGCTTTTGGAATTTCACTGGTGGAATCTGCAATGTATGCCAAACCAATGATATGTTGCGAAATTGGTACAGGGACAACGTATATAAATGTAGATAAGCTTACTGGGTTTGTTGTACCTCCTGAAGATGCTAATGAATTGGCTGGCGCGATGCGAAAAATTTGGGAAGAGCCGGACACCTGCTGCGCAATGGGGCAGGCGGCGTATATTCGTTACAAGGAGTTCTTTACTTCAGAGAATATGGCTAGGGATTATGCTGGTCTATATAGTAATCTCTTATCATGAGGTCACTAGCGCTGAGGCTATTTTTTCAAGTCACAGTGTATTCAGCGTTCAAAAATCAAAATAGGTGATTGAAGCATTTGTTTTGTTCGCAATTTCCGATTATTGCCCTATGAACGCTTACATTCTAATTTTCCATTAAAGTCAGATCTATTGTTCTTAAACTTCATTAGGGATTAGAAAGGTTAATATACCTGGCGTTACTTCTGCGATTATGCAAGGTTGCTTGGAGGGTCAACTGATGCTGTGCTTAGCATCAGTTATTTATTTTACCGTGTGCGAAGCGTTCGATGCGCACGTTTACTTGATCACGCTGCCAATCGGCACATCAGCGCGTCTTCTAGACAATAGGGCCTTCCAATCATCTGATTGCTGTCGGTGCGTTGTAAATAAACTGTTTCGATTGAACTTGCATCTGCTAAGTCTCGGGCTTTGGCCCCGTCGAACCGCCAGATCAAACTAGCGTTCATATGTATCATTTTGTGGCGTTGGGTTCTACCTTAGCTATATTTCACATCACGATACTTGTCAGACTTCTTTGCAATGTGTGAGGAGGAGATTAATCATTGGATGGAATGGGCTTCTAGAAACAGACCTCTCGCTAATTAACTGTCGTACTTCCAAAAGCGTAATTCCAATCATGCTGTCGGGACGAAAGCGAAGTGGTACCTTTTTGGGGCTTCCGATTCAGTCACCAAACCTTAGAAAAAAAATTCTTACCTACGAGCGCATTCTGCTCAAATCAACGAAGATGTAAAGGTACGTACCATTCGTATAGATAGTTTAGGCTAAACGCAATACGGCGTTTTTGATAAAAGCCCACTCGTCCGGAGGTTGGTCCGACAAATATACATTGACGTCAAATCGAGATCGTTGTGCTAAGGTAAATCAATTCATAGGAAGCGAGGGTGCCCAGGATGACTAGTAAAGATGCTACCGTTCTTATTCCGTTGGATGGATTTACGCCGCTCCGAATCGAAGAAAATTTTGATTTGCCAAGGAAAATTCAGTATGCCTGCGGATTGAATCCGCTCGAAGGGTGGTTAAACGTTGACTTCTTTGATGACGCATTAATTTGGAACTTTACGCATCTAGGAGGCGTTCCCGAAAATGTCGCGGAAAGCGTCTATAAACTAAATCTTCTTGAACAACATCCGTTTCCTGATAATCATTTTGAATTCGCATTTTGTGAAGACTTTGTTGAGCATATCCAGCAGCGGGACGCCATATTGTTTCTATTTGAGGCTTATCGGACTTTGCAGCCTGGTGGTGTACTCCGCCTGTCTACTCCTGGTTTGGAGGGTGTAATGAGTAATCATTTTAATATGCCGAGCTATGAGTCAATTCTGGAGAATCACGATTCTGCGTATACGCGGTGGGGACATGTTCATTTTTTCACTCATGAAAGCCTAAAAACCATGGCGTCCTTCTTGGGGTTTCGCGAATATCGGATAACTTCCTATGGGAAATCTATCCATAAAGAGCTGGAAAATCTTGAGACTAGAGCGGAACAAAGCGAATACAAAATAAATTTATATGCCGAGCTTGTAAAGTAAAACAGAGTATATAAATAGGACTCATGTGCCGTGTCATTATTTTTCGGCAAATTGTGACTAACAAAATCTGGGTTTACGGAGGGAGGGGGAGGGATGCCTCTCTTCGCAGACCGATACGCGGCTGGACTGTTTTTGCTATCATAGTGGCGTATACGCGATCGCAGATTTTTCTTGAACAGGATAAGTATGCGGTAGTATTAGTCTAAACGCGGAGTTTCTTTCTAACCAACCAATCAACATTGTTGGGTGATTATAGAATTCTTATTTTGCAATAACTAAGTCCGTTGCGAGATTTGAAAAGGTTTCCGAGCACCTATATGCGCACGGTACGAACTTAAATCTCATTTACACTAACCTTCAGTAGTTGTTATTAAATATTTATATTATTAGTGATCATCCTCGCACCACGCAGGCTGCAGCCCTCTATCTATGCTCAAAAGTTGTCTATGGAAGGGGTTTTCATTTAGCGCTTTATTGCACTCTTGCCAAAATTACGCGAAAGAGAGATCATTTTCCATGTCATACCTAGAATCTATTCTAGTGAAAGGACACATTTTTTCTATTCGATGAGTATAAT
>Ga0247819_10001070_pt1 | contig 15163 bp, 9 predicted proteins | sample 13C_Xylose_Day6_FD_193428 | JGI IMG/M metagenome (GOLD analysis project Ga0247819, IMG submission 193428) | Soil microbial communities from agricultural site in Penn Yan, New York, United States - 13C_Xylose_Day6 | ecosystem: Environmental > Terrestrial > Soil > Agricultural land | place: USA...
GTCAGGAGCATCTGGCTGTGGACCCAAGGCCGGATCGAGGTGGGCGCAGTGGCGATTGCCATCCCGCTGGCGCTGCGACTGGGCAACATGTCGCATTGGATCATGTGGGAATTCGCCGGGCTCTTCGAAAATATCGGCACGGTGCGGGACGGTATCGGCTCACTGGCGCTGCCGCGCATGGTGACGGATGCGCCCGAGGCAAAGCCATTGGTGGTGACGCGCGGCGCGGTCGAGCTCCGCGATGTCACCTTCCGCTATGGCGATGCCGACGGCGGCAAGGGCACCACGGTTCTGGATCACCTAAGCCTGAACATCGCGCCGGGCGAACGGATCGGTCTGGTCGGGCGGTCAGGCGCGGGCAAGTCGACGCTGGTGAATCTGCTGCTGCGTTTCCACGACATCAGCGCGGGCCAGATCCTGATCGACGGTCAGGATGTCAGCCGCGTGACGCAGGAATCGCTGCGCGCGGCCATCGGGGTGGTGACACAGGACACCTCGCTGCTGCACCGCTCGATCCGGGACAATATCAGCTATGGCCGCCCGGACGCGAGCGAGACCGAAATCCTGCGCGCCGCCGATCTGGCCGAGGCCAGCGATTTCGTCGGAGCCTTGGGCGATTCGCAGGGCAGGCGGGGTCTGGATGCGCATGTTGGTGAGCGGGGGGTCAAGCTCTCGGGTGGCCAGCGTCAGCGCATTGCCATTGCCCGCGTGCTGCTGAAGGACGCCCCGATCCTTGTGCTGGACGAAGCGACCAGTGCCTTGGACAGCGAGGTCGAGGCCGCGATCCAGAGCCAGCTTGAATTGCTGATGCAGGGCAAGACCGTCATCGCCATCGCGCACAGGTTGTCGACCATTGCGCGGATGGACCGGCTGGTGGTCATGGACCGCGGCCGTATCGTCGAGCAGGGCAGTCATGACGAATTGCTGGTCCGCGGCGGCATTTATGCCGGGCTATGGGCGCGGCAGTCGGGTGGTTTTCTGGAAAGCGACGACAGTGACGTATCCGAGCCTGTCCGGGCAGAAATGCGCAAGGCCTAGGGTGTAGCAGACGGCGGTGGAAATGGCGCGGATCTGGCTTCATATCGGGATGATGAAGACGGGCACCTCCGCGCTGCAGGAATGGTTCGCGACGCATAAGGAGGTGCTGCTGGCGCAGCGGCTGCTTTATGTCTGGGTCAAGCCGAAGCTTCCTGCCAGCATGGTGCCGACGACGCCATGCTGGCCGCGATCCGGGCGCGGATCGAGCAGGTCCAGCCCGAAGATGTGCTGATCTCGGCCGAATCCTTCTCGTTGCACGGCCCGCAAGTGGCGGGGCCGCTGTTCGCGGCGCTGGCCGGGCGCTGATGAAGTGGCAGGAAGCCTACCCGCAGGCCGAAATCATCCCCCGCATCTATGAAGAAGCCGCGCCAGGACATGTGCCGGACAGCATTGCGGATATGCTGGCGGTGATGGGCCGGGCAGGGCTGGTGCCACAGGGAAGCGCCGGGCATCGCCGCAATGTCTTGCCCTGCGCCGAACTGGTCACGCATTACACCGGGATTTCGCGCGACGATGCCCGCGCCCTGCGACGCGCGAACCGGAAGCTAATGAGCTTGGCGAGGCGGCAGCCGGGCGCGGAGATCTGCTGTCGCAAGCACAGTCGGACCACATCCTTGCCCGTTTCGCGCCAAGGAATGAACGGCTGCGCAGCCGCTGGTTCCCCGAGCGGGCCACATTGTTCGCCGAGGACGCGACCGCCGATACCCAAGGCGCCGACAGCGTCGAACTGCCACAACGCTTCGACCAACTTTTCCGGGGCGAGGGTGGCAAGGATTAGCCCTTCGGCCCGGCACCCGGAAAAGATTGTGGAAATCTGCTGCGATCCGCATCGGACCCCGGAAACCGCCTTGACGACCCGAAGCGCAGGCCATATTGGGTTCCTCGACCTAGGGGTTTAGCTCAGTTGGTAGAGCATCGGTCTCCAAAACCGAGGGTCGTGGGTTCGAGTCCCCCAACCCCTGCCAGGTCTTCCGATCATCGTCATGTGTCACCACCCAGCCTCCGGCTGGACCGTGCCATGCCATGATCGCTACCACATCCACCCGAGAAAACGTGAACCGCCTGACCTTGTCAGCACGGACGCGACGCGACAGAATCGTCCTGTTTGCAAGTGCAGTATTTGAACTGCCTTCGATCCCATGGGCGGAGCGGATGCGGGCATGTCGGAATATCCGTCCCGGTCATTCGCGGGACGCAGCGAAAGGACGGCCGGATTGCTGAGCCTCCATCTGGGCGCGCACAAGACCGCCTCGACCCATCTTCAACAATCTCTGCGTCAGGTCCGGGAAGAGCTGGGGCAGGGCGGGCTGTGCTATGCCGGGCCCAAGACCCTGCGCGCGATGACCCTGGCCGAGGCGCTGGAAAGGGGCGGGGCCAGTCGTCCTGCACGGGAATGCCGGCAGGCCATGTCCGAACTGGCCGCGAATCATGCGCAGTTGTTGTTGTCCGAGGAAAACATCCTGGGCGGCACCCGCCGCTACAACATGATCGCGGAGAATGGCGTGCTCTATCCCCATGCCGGTCGGCGGGTGCGGCAGGTGATCCAGATGGCCGGGCGCGGTAATGCCACGCTGTTCCTGTCTCTGCGCGATCCGGCGGCCTATAACCAGTCGGCCTTTGCGCTGCAGGTCTCACTGGGAAATGAAATCGAGCTTGATCCGTGGCTGCATGGCCGCGACCCGACAAGGGTGCGCTGGTCGGGTCTGGTGAAACGGCTGGCCGCGATCGATTCTGTCGACCGGATCGTGATCTGGCGCTATGAGGACTACCGCGAATTGCGGCCCCGCGTGCTGGAACTGATGCTGGGCGAGGAACTGGCCGCGCTGATCCCCGAATTGCCGCCATCGAATGTCAGTCTGACGCAGGCGGGCTATGACTGGTTTCGCAAGCGCGCGATGGCCGATAGCGAGGAAGATCTGCGTGTGCTGGTCCGACGGGCGCAGCGCCGCTTCAGCCGGGATGCCGGCCATGCACCGCTGCAATTGTTCGACGATGAGGTTCGCGCCCGCTCGGCGCTGATGTACGCGCGTGAGGTCTCGTTGGTGCGGGCAACCGAAAAGGTGCAGTTCCTTGATCCGTGACAGCGGCAATCGCAAAGCCCGGACCGGTTCCGGCTTGAAAATCCGCCGCGCCCGGTCTATCTGACGCGCTGCATGACCAAAGGGATCAACATGGCCAACCCCGTCCAGTTCATCAGCCAGGTGCGCGCCGAAGTCGGCAAGATCAGCTGGCCCACCCGCCGTGAGGTGGTTACCACGACGATCATGGTCCTGATCATGGCGACGCTGGCCTCGATCTTCTTTTTCCTTGTCGATCTGGCGATCAAGTCGGGTCTGGCAGGCATCCTGAGCGTCGTCGGTAGCTGAGGTCTTGCATTACAGGGCAGGGGGCGCTATGTGCTTGCGACCTGCCCGTGACGCGGCGTGCATCGATTCGGTCGTGCGCGCCGATTTCAATTTGAGCTAGTGTCGTTTGAAATGGCGTCTGGTTCTTGGGCGGAATTTGAATTGAAGGGTCTGGCGCAAGCCGGCCTGGAGTAAACAGGGGTCGATCGAGACATGGCAAAGCGTTGGTATTCGGTCAGCGTCCTGTCGAACTTTGAGAAGAAGGTCGCTGAGGCGATTCGCCAGGCTGCTGCTGAAAAGGGTCTCGAGGACGAGATCGACGAGGTTCTGGTCCCCACCGAAGAGGTGATCGAGATCCGTCGCGGCAAGAAGGTGACCTCTGAGCGCCGCTTCATGCCGGGCTATGTGCTGGTTCACATGGATCTGTCGGACCGGACCTACCACCTGGTCAACTCGATCAACCGAGTGACGGGTTTCCTTGGTGCGCATGGCAAGCCGATGCCGATGCGCGACGAAGAGGTGAACACGATTCTGCATCGCACCGGCGAGGGTGGGGTCGAGGTTGCACCGCGCAACCTGATCCGCTTCGATGTGGGCGAGAAGGTGAACGTGACCGACGGGCCCTTCGAGGGCTTCTCGGGGATGGTCGAAGAGGTGGATGAGGTCTCGAGCCGCATCAAGGTCACCGTTTCGATCTTTGGCCGGCCGACGCCGGTCGAGCTGGAATTCACGCAGGTCTCCAAGACCGCGTGATGTCATGCGGGAGGCGCAAGCCGTCGAACCGCTAAGTCTGCCCGCAAGGGCGTGATGATAAGGAGAAGGCCAGATGGCCAAGAAAGTTGTCGGCAGCCTCAAGCTGCAAATCAAGGCGGGTCAAGCCAACCCGTCCCCGCCGGTCGGCCCCGCACTGGGTCAGCGCGGCATCAACATCATGGAATTCTGCAAGGCGTTCAACGCCAAGACGCAGGAAATGGAACCCGGTTCGCCGGTTCCGGTCGTGATCACCTATTACGCCGATAAATCCTTCACCTTCGAAACGAAGACCGCTCCGGCCTCGTTCCTGCTGAAGAAAGCCGCTGGCCTGAAGCCGGTCGGCAAGCGCAACCGCGCCAAGGGTTCGGACAAACCCGGCCGCACGGTCGCAGGCACCGTGACCGCGAAACAAGTTCGCGAGATCGCCGAAGCCAAGATGAAGGACCTTTCCGCGAACGATATCGAAGCCGCGATGCAGATCATCGTTGGTTCGGCCCGTTCGATCGGTATCGAGGTGAAAGGCTAAGTCATGGCAAAAGTCTCGAAAAACAAAGCCGCCGCTCGCGCCGCTTTCGAAGGCAAATCGGCTCTTTCGGTTGAAGAAGCTGTCGCGCTGGTGAAAGCCAACGTCAAAGCGAAATTCGACGAAACCGTTGAAATCGCGCTGAACCTGGGCGTTGACCCGCGTCACGCCGACCAGATGGTTCGTGGCGTTGTCACCCTGCCGAACGGCACGGGCAAGCACGTTCGCGTCGCTGTCTTCGCTCGTGGCCCGAAAGCTGACGAAGCGAAAGCCGCTGGCGCCGAGATCGTCGGTGCAGAAGACCTGCTGGAGACCATCCAGTCGGGCAAGATCGAATTCGATCGCTGCATCGCCACCCCGGACATGATGCCGCTGGTCGGCCGTCTGGGCAAAATCCTTGGCCCGCGCAACCTGATGCCGAACCCCAAAGTCGGCACGGTGACGATGGACGTTAAATCGGCCGTCGAAGCTGCCAAGGGTGGCGAAGTCCAGTTCAAGGCTGAAAAAGCCGGTGTCGTTCACGCTGGTGTTGGTAAGGCTTCGTTCGATGCCGCCAAACTGGCCGAGAACATCCGCGCTTTCGTCGACGCCGTGAACCGTGCGAAGCCGTCGGGCGCCAAAGGCACCTACCTGAAGAAGGTCTCGATCAGCTCGACCATGGGTCCGGGCGTGTCGCTGGACCTGGCTTCGGCCGCCGCTCAGTAAGCGGCATGAGTTTCGCCGGAGCAATCCGGCGGATGGCGGGGCAGCGATGCCCCGTCCTGTCCGAGACGGAGGGTGCAGGGCGACCTGCTTAATTTCCTTCCTGAGATGGGATCAAGACCATTTTCCGAAGGTTTCTTCGGGGGATCTTGGACCGTCACGGACCGGTTCAGTCGCTGTTCGAGCGGCTGGATAGTTGAGCCGGGGGGAAACCCCCACACTTGGAGTGAAACCGTGGATAGAGCGCAAAAAGAGCAGCTGGTCGATGAACTCGGCCAAATCTTTGAAGCCTCTGGCGTCGTGGTGGTTGCCCACTACGAAGGAATGACGGTTGCCCAAATGCAGGACCTGCGCGCGCAAATGCGTGAAGCTGGCGGGTCCGTTCGCGTTGCCAAGAACAGGCTCGCCAAGATCGCCCTGGATGGAAAGCCTTGCGCAAGCATCGCCGACTATCTGACGGGTATGACCGTGCTCGCCTATTCCGAAGATCCCGTGGCTGCTGCCCGGATCGCGGATAAATACGCCAAGGCTAACGACAAGTTCGTGATCCTGGGCGGTGCGATGGGTGACACGGCCCTTGACCCGGCTGGTGTGAAAGCCGTGGCCCAGATGCCGTCGCGTGAAGAGCTTATCGCTTCGATCGTGTCCTGCATCGGTGCCCCTGCTTCGAACATCGCGGGCGCGATCGGCGCACCTGCCAGCAACATCGCGAGCATCCTCACGACTCTGGAAGAGCGTGAGGCCGCTTAAGGCAAACCCATTCCCTCGTAGGGTCGAACACCCATCGTTGGAACATTTAGTGAAAGAACGGAAAAATGGCTGATCTGAAAAAACTCGCCGAAGAAATCGTGGGCCTGACCCTGCTGCAAGCCCAGGAACTGAAAACCATCCTGAAAGACGAATACGGCATCGAGCCGGCTGCTGGTGGCGCCGTCATGGTTGCCGGTCCGGCTGCAGCTGCTGAAGCAGTTGAAGAGAAAACCGAATTCGACGTCGTCCTGGTTGACGCCGGCGCGAACAAGATCAACGTGATCAAAGAAGTTCGCGGCATCACCGGTCTGGGCCTGAAAGAAGCCAAAGACCTGGTCGAAGCCGGTGGCAAAGTCAAAGAAGGCGCTTCGAAAGCCGACGCCGAAGAAATGAAGAAAAAGCTCGAAGCGGCTGGCGCCAAGGTCGAGCTGAAGTAATTGGCCTTAACAGGCCGATTCATTTCGGATGAAATGGGCAGGGTCCGGGCTTTCCCGGTCCCTGCCGAACCTGTCTTGAAGGACGGTTTCGCAAGAAATCGCAGGAGACCTTCCTTCAGGGCATGTTCGGGGTTCGGGAGCCGCGCGGTGGGACGCGAGGCACGAATGGAACCCCGCCCCTCATTCGCCGCCTTGCGCCGGTCGGGCCCCGACGACCGCTGCAAGCGAAAGACGAAAGGTTAGACCCTCTATGGCGCAAGCTTATGTCGGCCAGAAACGCATCCGGCGTTATTATGGCAATATCCGCGAAGTCCTGGAAATGCCGAACCTCATCGAGGTTCAGAAATCCTCTTACGACCTGTTCCTGCGGTCGGGCGAGGCCGAGGGCCATCAGGACGGCGAGGGCATCAACGGTGTTTTCCAATCGGTATTCCCGATCAAGGACTTCAACGAGACCGCGACGCTCGAATTCGTGAAATACGAACTCGAACGCCCCAAATACGACGTTGACGAGTGCCAGGCCCGCGACATGACCTATGCCGCGCCGCTCAAGGTCACCCTGCGTCTGATCGTGTTCGATGTCGACGAGAACTCGGGCGCGAAGTCCGTCAAGGACATCAAGGAACAAGACGTCTACATGGGCGACATGCCCCTGATGACCCAGAACGGGACGTTCATCGTGAACGGCACCGAGCGCGTCGTCGTGTCGCAGATGCACCGCTCGCCCGGCGTGTTCTTCGACCATGACCGCGGCAAGACCCACTCCTCGGGCAAGCTGCTGTTCGCCTGCCGCATCATTCCCTATCGCGGCTCGTGGCTGGACTTCGAATTCGACGCCAAGGACCTGGTGTTCGCGCGCATCGACCGCCGCCGCAAACTGCCGGTGACGACTCTGCTCTATGCGCTTGGCATGGATCAGGAAGGTATCATGGATGCCTTCTATGACACCGTCGACTACAAGCTGCAGCGCGCTGGCAAAGGTCAGGACGCGGGCTGGGTCACCAAGTTCTTCCCCGAGCGCGTGCGCGGCACCCGTCCGACCTATGATCTGGTGAATGCCGATACCGGCGAAGTCATCACCAAGGCCGGCGAAAAGGTCACCCCGCGTCTGGTCAAGCAGCTGGCCGAGAAGGGCCCGCTCAATCTGCTGCTGCCGTTCGAAAAGATCGTCGGCCGCTTTGTCGCCAAGGATATCGTCAATGACGATACTGGCTTCATCTATGCCGAGGCCGGTGACGAGATCACCCTTGAATACGGTCGCGACGGCGAGATCTCGGGCGGTCTGCTGAAGGTCCTGATGGACAACGGCATCACCGAGATCCCGGTTCTGGACATCGACCACGTCAATGTCGGTCCCTATATCCGCAACACCATGGCGGCGGATAAGAACATGAGCCGCGATGGCGCGCTGATGGACATCTACCGCGTGATGCGTCCGGGTGAGCCGCCGACCGTCGAGGCTGCATCGACCCTGTTCGACAGCTTGTTCTTTGACAGCGAGCGCTACGACCTTTCGGCCGTGGGTCGCGTCAAGATGAACATGCGCCTTGATCTGGATGCGCCGGACACCCAGCGCACCCTGCGCAAGGACGACATCAAGGCCTGTATCCGTGGCCTGGTCGAACTGCGCGACGGCAAGGGCGAGATCGACGACATCGACCACCTCGGCAACCGCCGGGTGCGCTCGGTCGGCGAGCTGATGGAGAACCAGTACCGCATCGGTCTGCTCCGCATGGAGCGTGCCATCCGCGAACGCATGTCTGGCGTCGAGATCGACACCGTCATGCCGCAGGACCTGATCAACGCCAAACCGGCGGCTGCTGCCGTCCGCGAATTCTTCGGCTCGTCGCAGCTGTCGCAGTTCATGGACCAGACCAACCCGCTGTCGGAAGTGACGCACAAGCGTCGTCTGTCGGCGCTTGGGCCGGGCGGTCTGACGCGTGAGCGTGCAGGCTTCGAGGTTCGCGACGTTCACCCGACCCACTATGGCCGGATGTGCCCGATTGAGACGCCGGAAGGTCAGAACATCGGTCTGATCAACTCGCTGGCCACTTTCGCCCGCGTGAACAAATACGGCTTCATCGAGACCCCGTATCGCAAGGTCATCGAAGGTCACGTCACCGATGACGTGGTCTACATGTCCGCGACCGAGGAAATGCGTCACACCGTGGCTCAGGCCAACGCGACGCTGGACGAGAACGGCAAGTTCGTTGACGAGCTGATTTCGACCCGCCAAGCCGGTGACTTCATGCTGAACCCGGTCGATGCCGTCGATCTGATCGACGTGTCGCCCAAACAGCTGGTCTCGGTCGCTGCGGCGCTGATCCCGTTCCTTGAGAACGACGACGCCAACCGCGCGCTGATGGGCTCGAACATGCAACGTCAGGCGGTTCCGCTGCTGCGTGCCGAGGCGCCGTTCGTCGGCACCGGCATGGAAGCGACGGTTGCGCGCGATTCCGGGGCGGCCATCATGGCCCGTCGCGGCGGCATCATCGACCAGGTCGATGCGCAGCGTATCGTTGTGCGTGCGACCGAGGATCTGGGTGCGGGCGATGCCGGCGTCGACATCTATCGTCTGCGCAAGTTCAAGCGTTCGAACCAGTCCTCGACCATCAACCAGCGTCCCATCGTCAAGGTGGGTGACTCGGTGGTCAAGAACCAGGTCATCGCCGACGGTCCCTCGACCGATCAGGGTGAACTGGCCATCGGCCGGAACGTGGTCGTCGCGTTCATGCCGTGGAACGGCTACAACTACGAAGACTCGATCCTGATCTCGGAGCGTATCCACCGCGACGACGTGTTCACCTCGATCCATATCGACGAATACGAAGTGGCGGCCCGCGACACGAAACTGGGGCCGGAAGAGATCACCCGCGACATCCCGAACGTCGGTGAAGAAGCGCTGCGCAACCTCGACGAGGCTGGCATCGTTTACATCGGCGCCGAGGTTGGCCCGGGTGACATCCTGGTCGGCAAGATCACCCCGAAAGGTGAATCGCCGATGACGCCGGAAGAAAAGCTTCTGCGCGCCATCTTCGGTGAGAAGGCTTCGGACGTCCGCGACACCTCGCTGCGTCTGCCGCCGGGTGCTTACGGCACGATCGTCGAGGTCCGCGTCTTCAACCGTCACGGCGTCGACAAAGACGAGCGTGCGCTGCAGATCGAGCGCGAGGAAGTCGAACGTCTGGCCCGTGACCGGGACGACGAGCTGGCGATCCTTGAGCGCAACATCTATGCGCGTCTGAAAACGCTGATCATGGGCCGCGAAGTGGTCAAGGGTCCGAAGGGCATCAAGTCCGGTTCGGCCGTCAATGACGACCTGCTGGGCCAGTTGAGCCGCGGTCAGTGGTGGCAGCTTGCCGTCGCTGACGAAGAGACCGCCAAGGAAGTCGAAGCGCTGAACCAGCAATTCGACATGCTGAAGCGTGCTCTGGACAACCGCTTCGACGACAAGGTCGAGAAGGTCCGTCAGGGCGACGATCTGCCCCCGGGCGTCATGAAGATGGTCAAGGTCTTTGTCGCCGTGAAGCGCAAGCTGCAGGCGGGCGACAAGATGGCCGGTCGTCACGGCAACAAGGGTGTCGTGTCCAAGGTCGTTCCGATCGAGGACATGCCGTTCCTGGCCGATGGTACCCCGGTCGACCTGGTGCTGAACCCGCTGGGCGTGCCGTCGCGCATGAACGTCGGTCAGATCCTTGAAACCCACATGGGCTGGGCTTCGCGCGGTCTGGGCATCAAGATCGACGAGGCTCTGGAAGATTATCGCCGCAATGGCGACATGACTCCGGTCCGTGAGGCGATGAAGAACGGTTATGGCGACGAGTTGTACGCCCAGCAGTTCGAGACTCTGGACGACGAGACCCTGCGTGAGCATGCAAATGCCGTTCGCGGCGGTGTTCCGATCGCCACGCCCGTCTTCGACGGTGCAAAAGAGGCGGACGTGAACGACGCGCTGCGTCGTGCCGGTTTCGACACCTCGGGTCAGTCGGTCGTGTTCGATGGCCGCTCGGGTGAGCAATTCGCCCGTAAGGTCACCGTCGGGGCGAAATACGTCCTGAAGCTGCATCACCTTGTCGACGACAAGATGCACGCCCGTTCGACCGGTCCGTACTCGCTAGTCACGCAGCAGCCGCTGGGTGGTAAGGCGCAGTTCGGTGGTCAGCGTCTGGGTGAGATGGAGGTCTGGGCCCTTGAGGCATATGGCGCCGCCTACACCCTGCAAGAGATGCTGACGGTGAAGTCGGATGACGTGGCTGGCCGGACCAAAGTCTATGAGAGCATCGTGAAGGGCGAGGACAACTTCGAAGCCGGCGTGCCGGAATCGTTCAACGTTCTGGTCAAGGAGGTCCGGGGTCTGGGCCTCAACATGGAACTCCTGGATGCGGAGGACGAGGAGTGACGTCACCCTCGTAGGGTGCGCTTAAGCGCACCCTACGGGAGCACGTCACCCATCCCCCGCGCCCCTCATTAGGATTTGAAAATGAACCAGGAACTTGCCACCAATCCCCTGAACCCGCTGGCCCAGCCGCGGCAGTTCGACGAAATCAAGATCTCGCTGGCTTCGCCCGAGGAAATCCTTGCCTGGTCCTTCGGCGAGGTGAAGAAGCCCGAGACGATCAACTACCGTACGTTCAAGCCCGAGCGTGACGGCCTGTTCTGCGCGCGTATCTTTGGCCCGATCAAAGACTACGAATGCCTCTGCGGCAAATACAAGCGCATGAAATATCGCGGCCTCGTCTGCGAGAAATGCGGCGTCGAAGTCACGCTGCAGAAGGTCCGCCGCGAGCGCATGGGCCATATCGAGCTGGCCGCTCCGGTCGCCCATATCTGGTTCCTCAAGTCGCTGCCCTCGCGCATCGGCCTGATGCTGGACATGACGCTGCGCGACCTTGAGCGTATCCTGTATTTCGAAAACTACGTCGTGATCGAACCCGGTCTGACGGACCTGTCCTATGGTCAGCTGCTGACCGAGGAAGAGTTCCTCGACGCTCAGGACAATTTCGGTGCCGACGCCTTCACCGCCGATATCGGCGCCGAGGCGATCCGCGCGATGCTGGCCAATATCGACCTGGCCGCCACCGCCGAGCAGCTTCGCGAGGAGCTGAAAGAGGCGACCGGCGAGCTGAAGCCGAAAAAGATCATCAAGCGCCTGAAGATCGTCGAGTCCTTCCTGGAATCGGGCAACCGTCCGGAATGGATGGTCCTGACCGTGATTCCGGTCATTCCGCCGGAACTGCGTCCGCTGGTTCCGCTGGATGGCGGCCGCTTCGCGACCTCGGATCTGAACGACCTGTATCGCCGCGTCATCAACCGGAACAACCGTCTGAAGCGCCTGATCGAGCTTCGCGCGCCCGACATCATCGTCCGCAACGAAAAGCGGATGCTGCAAGAGTCAGTCGATGCTCTGTTCGACAACGGCCGCCGCGGCCGCGTCATCACCGGGAACAACAAACGCCCGCTGAAGTCGCTGTCCGACATGCTGAAGGGCAAACAGGGTCGCTTCCGTCAGAACCTTTTGGGTAAGCGCGTCGACTTCTCGGGCCGTTCGGTCATCGTGACCGGCCCGGAACTCAAGCTGCACCAGTGCGGTCTGCCGAAGAAGATGGCGCTCGAGCTGTTCAAGCCGTTCATCTATTCGCGTCTTGAGGCGAAGGGGCTTTCCTCGACCGTCAAGCAGGCGAAGAAGCTGGTCGAGAAAGAGCGTCCCGAGGTCTGGGATATCCTTGACGAGGTCATCCGCGAGCACCCGGTTCTGCTGAACCGTGCGCCGACGCTGCACCGTCTGGGCATCCAGGCGTTCGAGCCGATCCTGATCGAAGGTAAAGCGATCCAGCTGCACCCGCTGGTCTGCTCGGCCTTCAACGCCGACTTTGACGGCGACCAGATGGCCGTTCACGTTCCGCTGTCGCTGGAAGCGCAGCTGGAAGCGCGTGTCCTGATGATGTCGACGAACAACGTTCTGTCGCCCGCCAACGGCGCGCCGATCATCGTTCCGTCGCAGGACATGGTCCTTGGTCTGTACTACACGACCATGGAACGCGAAGGTATGAAGGGCGAAGGCATGGCCTTCACCAGCCTCGAAGAGGTCGAGCATGCTCTGGCCTCGGGCTCGGTGCACCTGCACGCCAAGATCAAGGCCCGCCTGCCGCAGATCGACGAGAACGGCAACGAAGTGATCATCCGCTTCGACACCACGCCGGGCCGTCTGCGTCTGGGCTCGCTGCTGCCGAAGAACGCGAAAGCGCCCTTCGAGTTGGTCAACCGTCTGCTGCGGAAGAAAGACATTCAGAACGTCATCGACACCGTCTACCGCTACTGCGGTCAGAAGGAATCGGTGATCTTCTGTGACCAGATCATGGGTCTGGGCTTCCGCGAGGCATTCCGTGCGGGCATCTCGTTCGGCAAGGACGACATGGTCATCCCGCCGGCGAAATGGGAACTGGTCGAGGAAACCCAAGACCAGGTGAAGCAGTTCGAGCAGCAATATCTGGACGGCCTGATCACCCAGGGCGAGAAGTACAACAAAGTTGTCGATGCTTGGTCGAAATGTAACGACAAAGTCACCGACGCGATGATGAAGACCATCTCGGCCACCAAAAAGGACGAGAAGGGCGCTGAGCTGGAACCGAACTCGGTCTACATGATGGCCCACTCGGGCGCTCGGGGCTCGGTCAGCCAGATGAAGCAGCTGGGCGGCATGCGCGGCCTGATGGCCAAGCCGAACGGCGAGATCATCGAGACGCCGATCATCTCGAACTTCAAGGAAGGTCTGACCGTTCTTGAATACTTCAACTCGACCCACGGCGCCCGTAAGGGTCTGTCCGATACGGCACTGAAGACCGCGAACTCGGGTTACCTGACCCGTCGTCTGGTCGATGTGGCGCAGGACTGCATCATCCGTGACCATGATTGCGGCACCGAACGTGCGATCACCGCTTCGGCGGCGGTCAATGACGGTGAAGTCGTCAGCCCGCTCAGCGAGCGTGTTCTGGGCCGTACCGCGGCCGATGACGTGCTGGTTCCGGGCGAGGATGTCGTGATCGTTCGCAAGAACGAGCTGATCGACGAGCGCAAGGCAGACGAGATCGAGCAGGCCGGTGTTCAGACCGTCCGCATCCGCTCGGCTCTGACCTGCGAGTCGGACGACGGCATCTGCGCACTTTGCTACGGTCGCGACCTTGCTCGTGGCACGCTGGTCAACATCGGCGAGGCTGTCGGCATCATCGCCGCGCAGTCGATCGGTGAACCGGGCACCCAGCTGACGATGCGGACCTTCCACATCGGCGGTATTGCGCAGGGTGGCCAGCAGTCGTTCATCGCAGCGGCGCAGGAAGGCACGATCGCCTACCAGAACGAGAACACGCTTGAGAACGCGAATGGCGAGCTGATCGTCATGAGCCGGAACATGCAGATCGAAGTCAAAAATGCGCAGGGCGAGGTTCTGGCGAACCACAAACTGTTCTACGGCTCGAAACTGTTCGTGCGCGAAGGCGATCACGTCAATCGCGGCCAGAAGATGTTCGAATGGGACCCCTATACCCTGCCGATCATCGCCGAGAAGGCCGGTGTCGCGAAATATGTCGACCTGCTGTCGGGGATCTCGGTCCGCGACGAGACCGACGATGCGACGGGCATGACGCAGAAGATCGTCACCGACTGGCGCTCGGCCCCCAAAGGCAACGAGCTGAAGCCGGAGATCATCATCGTCGATGCCGATGGCGAGCCGGTTCGCAACGAGCAGGGCAACCCGGTCACCTATCCGATGTCGGTGGACGCGGTTCTCTCGGTCGAAGAAGGCCAAGAGATCAAAGCCGGTGACGTGGTGGCGCGTATCCCGCGCGAAGGCGCCAAGACCAAGGACATCACCGGGGGTCTTCCCCGCGTGGCGGAACTGTTCGAGGCCCGTCGTCCCAAGGATCACGCGATCATCGCCGAAATCGATGGCTATGTGCGCTTTGGCAAGGACTACAAGAACAAGCGCCGCATCAGCATCGAGCCCTCTCAGGACGGTATGGACCCGGTCGAGTACATGGTGCCGAAAGGCAAGCACATCCCGGTTCACGAAGGCGACTTCGTGCAGAAGGGTGACTACATCATGGACGGCAACCCGGCACCGCATGACATCCTGCGCATCATGGGGATCGAGGCCTTGGCCGACTACCTCATCGACGAAGTGCAGGACGTCTATCGACTGCAGGGCGTGAAGATCAACGACAAGCACATCGAGGTGATCGTTCGCCAGATGCTGCAGAAGATCGAGATCCTCGACAGCGGCGATACCACGCTGCTGAAGGGCGAGCATGTCGACCGCGACGAGTTCGAGGAAGAGAATGCCAAGATCGAAGCCAAGGGTGGCCGTCCGGCCAATGGCGAGCCGGTGCTGCTGGGCATCACCAAGGCTTCGCTGCAGACCCGCAGCTTCATCTCGGCCGCTTCGTTCCAGGAAACGACCCGCGTGCTGACCGAGGCTGCCGTTCAGGGCAAGCGCGACAAACTGGTCGGGCTGAAGGAAAACGTCATCGTCGGCCGTCTGATCCCGGCCGGTACCGGTGGCGCGACCGCCCGCGTGCGTCGCATCGCGACCGATCGCGACAACGATGTGATCGAGGCGCGCC
>Ga0247819_10001072_pt1 | contig 15136 bp, 26 predicted proteins | sample 13C_Xylose_Day6_FD_193428 | JGI IMG/M metagenome (GOLD analysis project Ga0247819, IMG submission 193428) | Soil microbial communities from agricultural site in Penn Yan, New York, United States - 13C_Xylose_Day6 | ecosystem: Environmental > Terrestrial > Soil > Agricultural land | place: USA...
TCGGTGTGATGATGTTTTTTTTGCCCACCCGCAAAGACCTGAATCTGTAGGCGAAACCACTCTAGATTTCAAACTCGCATCGACAACCCCGCTTCTGCGGGGTTTATTTTTCCCTTTATTCAGGAGTCAGGTGGCGGTGACAAAAGGCCAGGTCATTCATTTCGGAGGCCGCTGGTGACACAGATCTGGTGGACTGAATATGCCTATGACCTTTGACCTGCGCCGTTGGCGCGATCCCTACAGTCGGCACCAAGGACACACTAGATGAAGATCAATCAGAATCTCGCAATCCACTTTTTCGTGAGCTGGGACCGTGAATCAGACTCTCGCACCAAACTCGTTGTATTGCATGCCAGTGACGCGGTGACACTTGCCTTTACGTCCGTGTATAAGGACCCGATCAGCATTGAACTGAACTTGGCTGAGGCAAAAGAGCTCAGCAATGACATCTCAAAGCTGTTGGCGACGCGCGGGCCCCGCACGCAATACAACGTTCGCACTGAGGGTGAAACATTCCGCACGGATGATCAGAGCCAACTGATGATTTACGTGAAGACTGCTACCCAGGGAGAGCCCTACGAAGAAGGCATGATGTTGGAGTTTCGCCGCCAGGACTATACGGACGTTGCTGACTTCGAGATGACATATGACGTGGCGGGCAGTCTTGCGAAGGCCTTGGATGTAGTGGTGCCTGAGGACGAGGTCGACTGACTGCCGCCTCAGTCTGCCCGAATCCTATGCTGGGATCCGGGCCGGGGTGTCTGCTCCCCCACCTAATGCATTACCACCCTAGGCCAATTCTTTCGGATGAGTTGCATTCCACTGCTCAAACGCTGCCTGGGTTGTTTCCGCAATAATTTTTTCGTCGCACTGGTAGCAGTGTGCAACTCCACCGGCTGCGCCGACATCCCGATGTCCTTGCTTGCATGGATTCATACGCCAATCGCGATCAGCAGCATCAGTCTCATTGTCACTAGGCCGATGCGGTTCAGCCTGGAACTGGGCCACGTATTTGGATAAGGCCGCGATGCGCTCCCCAGTGGCGCTGCTCTTATCCGTGCATTCGTAGTAAGTGTCACTTCCTTTGGCTATCTCAACGAGCAACGCCACAGCGTCATCTAGCTGCCTTTCGCACTCGTTGTTGTGTTCGTTGAGGTGCATGTGCGCCTCTTGCTGCTTTGCCATTTGCGCCAAAAGAGTTCCTAGGCGTTCAAGCGACACGAATCGGCCGCCGCACGCGCCTTCGGCAATGTGGCCCTGGGTGATTGCGAACAATCGAGTTGGCCCCTCTAACGCAGAGATGCCGCCTTCCAATGCCCAATCAATATCCAAACCATCAGGACGTTCAACGACGTTCGCGATAGCTTCAATTTTAATGCTTTCGAGTTCCAGGCTCATAGTTCAGTGCATCCTGTAACTTGTTGAGTAGCGATCGTATCCAGGCTCAACTCGGTACGCGCGTAATGAGTTACGCGGCCAAATCAGGCAGTCAGATCTTTTTGAAACGCTCAGCCTTTACGGCCATTGCGTACTGCTTGCCAGCCGTGACCCAGGACAGGATGTAAACCTCGCCGGGGGCTATTGATGCTCGATCCCGAACGTCGGTCATCACTACGTTGCCGGCGCCGTCCAGCACAGAGTGCTGAATCTGCATGGTGGTATCCACCCTACCGCGAGGCTTCTCAATCTCGGTTGGCACCAGGACGATCCGATATCCAACTGACGCGTACTGCATGATCCCGTCCGTGAACGGTCCTACCCGGATCGGGAGGACAGTTTCCACGGTCGCCAGGTCAACCACGCTGAAAGGTTCGCGCTCCTCGGCCGTGAATACAGGATTGGCCAGCACTTTGGCTTTGCCGCTGCCGGCGATCGCTTTGGTCACCGTATCCAAAGTCGAATCCTTGATTTTGCTCAGCTCTTGGCCAACGCGGCGGAAGGCTCGCCGGTCTACCGTGTGATCGATCTCGAACAGTGCAACCTGGAAATCAACTGTGGCCGAGTTTGGATCAACGCGGTGGGCGGGTTTGTTCGTTGCGTCTGTTGTCGCCAACGCAGGCAAAGCAGTAAGCACCGCAAGAGCGGCGACGGCGGTGGTAAGCGGTTTGAAGCGCATTAAGGGTTCCTGCTCAGGCCAGATCAATCATATTCCTGGGCGACCTATGAATTACTTAGAATTCGGGAGCTCGCGTGATACACGAAGCCCTGGCGGCCGGCCAAGTTCCAGTCGAGCGATTCTGTCATGCACTTGATTGACTGATCAGCGAATAGGGGGGTAAAACCGAGCGTACAAAGGCCGGTGCTTTACGCTCAGCGCTCGATTTCTCGCGATCTAATTCGCGCACGCCCACGTCAGGACCGGCTTCTATCCCCATAATATTCGCCACAGTATTCAAAGAACTTCGAATCACCGTCAACGTGATCGTATCCTTTCACGAATACTCCTATGACGTTCTCATGCTGAGCGATAACTTTAACTGACTTGATTATTTTCGTTATATCTACTTGCCGCTGATCGCGTAGAGATTGTACGAAATCAGCATCTGGCAAATATTGATAAGGACTAATTAGCCCGGCAAGGTACATGTTTCTTTTAAATTTCCGCTTTAACTCATCGATGCAGTTCATCATTATCTCTGCACCTAAGCCCGATGGCGCCTCCTCCGATCGCTCCCACTCCCACACAGTAACAACATTCCCATGACCAAACAAAAGTCGAACATTGATATCAGTCTTAGCAACCCCCTCCCCACTGGATTCGAGAATATCTTGTTGAAGGCAATCTAGAGCGACATCGATTATTTGCACATCCGTATCACTCATTTCATCAAGAGCAGATATTAGCTCAAACGCTGAAATGTTTTCTTTAGCGGGCCCCGCAATATATGTGCCTCTCGCGTGCGCTAGTATAATCCCCTCCTGACTTCTTATTTGCCCAGTCCATGTGTATGTCCTAAACACCTCGGACTCAAGTTCGTCACGGTCTATGCCAAATGTAAAAAGGCCGGCAACAACGTCTCGACTTCTACTACGATTTGACAGGTCAGGTTCAAGCTCAAAATTGGAGTACGAACCATCGGCGCGCTCTTTAAGATAAAAACTAATCGCCTTTCGATTTAGCAACTTTGCCAAGTGCTCGCGCATATGACTATAGAGATTAGGAAAGCTCGTTTCATTCTGAGGCAGAGCCCAAACATCGGACATGCTCATTTTTGCGCCTTTGACTATGGCATTCGCCGTTGTTTCACTGACGCAGAATATCTCCCGAAAAAGGACTGGCATGGTGTCTAGAAACAACGCCTCGACAGTTTCAGAATCAATCAAATCGCCGACAGTGTTTGAGGTCAACTCTTCCTGCGAAATATCTGGATGTAATGCTGCAATCAAAGAGGTAGCTGTATGCGCATTTAATCTTTTCGTCCTAAATCCATCAGTTTCTTTTAAGGGGTGGGACCAAGCTTGCTCAAAATCTTTCTCAAAGCTCGTGAGTAAGTCATGATCAAAAATGCATGGATCAAGTGCATAGTTCCACCGGCCTAATTTTTTTAACGGCCACGATTCAACAAATTTCGACTCATATGGATTGGCACCGAACAGCATTGCCAGTGCTTCGTGAGGGGCTAATGATGACCTATCGACTTCAATGTTTGGAGCAAGGCCGAGCCGTCTAAAATTACGAGCTACATCCATAAATATTTCGTGGTCAGGGCTTGGCGTTTTCTTTGCGCTTAACTTCGCTTCATGAAAAGACGAATAACCTAAACTCTGAGCAAGAATTTCGTAAGACTCTGCCTCGGATGGCCGATTATCGTAGGGCCATGTTTCTCGAATGAAGTCAGCGACTTCAGCAAAACGACCCTGGGAAAAATCAGAAGATGAGAGAGGTTGCTTGCTATCGAACATGTTTTTGCCCGAGGGAAAAGAGGTTGCCAGCGATTGTAGCAGTTTCAAAAAAGGCCGCTGCCTAATGGATGCCCTTCAGCTTCACCTGAATCGCGAGAACTGCTCCCGCGCAGACCAACTTTATCCAAATCAAAAGAGCGCCCATCAACTGGTCAAATCCTTGAGCGTGGATCAGTGGTGGGAGTGAAAGAGAGCGGCTTTTCGGGGAGGTCGGTAGGCATCGATCGGTATGCGATTCTACCCTGCGCTCCTGGGCTGATTCATGAGCGGTCTTACTCGTTTGCGAAGCGACGATTGAAACGGCTGACAACACGTTTAGCGAAGGAAGAATTCACGTAGTACCGGACAGGTGCTTCAGCAACAATTGAGGCAGGCATAGCGCTGATTTCGCTGTCGGAGTACTGCACACTCACGGCGTAGCCTCGCTTAACGTTGTGGCCTTCAATAAAAAGTTTCATGGGTCGCCCTTAGGGAAGCTGGTATCTAGTACTACGGCTCCGCGTTACGAGGCCAGGGTTTATGAGTGGTTAGAGTTGCGCGTTTCAAGCCAGCGCTTGCGTTTTGCCAAGGCATCCCCGCCGATGACTAGGGCGTTCCACTCATAACCTGCTTGCGCCGCCCAGGCGGCCGTACAGGAGCCCTCAAGGATCATCATTTCTATCGTCACCAGCGCTTCCATCTGATTCACCTCTTCAACACGAAGTTTCCGATTGCAAGGGCCTGCTAAGGCAACGTGAAGGATCCTTCAAGCGGATGCTCTTCGTTATCCAGGCGCATAGCCTCAAACAAAGCTTGAAGCGCCTCGATCGTTCTCGGGCTGCGGGCGCAATGAGTGACGAACTCGACCGAAGGCGCGTAGTCGTCTTTGCGTTCCATGGGCGGGATAACCTTCACATGGATATCGCCGTCAACATCCTTGTAAAGTGAAAGCCTACCATCGGGACTCATGTCATCTCTGCGGTCTACAAGCATTGTCGTCTCCTCTCGTGTTGGTTAAGTCCGCGCCTCGGATTCCGCTACACGGCAGTGCTATCAGGCCCCAAAGTGAGTGCATGATCTGGAGTGCTGAAGTACGCGGTCTGCTCGGGTGTGGTGATGCTTCCAGAACCACCAAGACTGATCTCGATAGCCAGATCATCACCGTAGACCTGTTCAACTGCGGATAACCACTTCCTGACGTTCTTTGTGTGATCTGGTGAAGGTTCCGGCGTCAGTGTTGCACCGGCAACGTCCGCGCGCTGATCCTCGGTGTGCGCCGTGCCGCCGAATGCACGAAGGTCGTATGCCTTTCGCAGCAAAGCTTCATCCCAGCTTGTGATCGTTGCCTTGGTTAGGGTAATTGAGCAGAAGCGTCTGCGCTCAATACGCGGCACTTCGCGCCAGTAACGTAGCTGGCCGGCGCCGTCTGGCACCGCAAATCTGTTGGTTATGTACTCTTCCAGGGCAGTTAGTCGCTGCTGCCCGTCAAGCAGTACCTCAGAGAGTTCGCGGAAGTACGGTGCCCGATCGGCCTCTTCGACGTATTCCCACTGGTCATTTACCAGGTACGAGCCCAGGTCAACCCCCTCCCAAATCGACAAAATAAAGCGGACCTTCTGATCAGGTGCCCAAACCAATGGCCGCTGCCACGACGGGAGCGGATACCCCATGGCGAACCGGGTTGCCCATGGATACATGGCGGAGCCCCCGGTTGGCTCGTTCAGAAAGGTCTCGTAGTGGCCGATCAGCTCACCGATGCTCAACCGCTGAGAGCGAGCTTCGAGAATGTCCTTGGGCATGATCACCGAGGTGTTTGCGTCTTCGCATCCATCGTAACGGTTGAATTTGGTCATGTCGGTTACCTGACTGTGCGTCCGAGCGCTTTGAAGCCCACGAACTGGATTGGTCCGCCAGTGCTTAAGCGGTGAGTGAGACGATCATCCAATGGAAAGTTGCGTGTCACCAGCGGATCGGCAGAAAAACAGGTCATTCGATCGGGGGGGGATTTGTGCAGGCATGCTAGAAGCTGAGAGCTTGCGGCCGGTGCGATACCCTCCCCCACTACCAAGCGTAGGGGGGGAGCGACCCCCATAACAACACTCCAATGCTAGCCGTAGGGGCAATCCCGAGCGTTGGCGCCGGACTGACGCTGCACTAAGTCTCAGGGGTTGTTCACGGACGTGCCCGGATTTTGGAGCTCTCTTGTTGATCAGGCCGCCTGGCCGAGCACTGTCGCCAGTACTGCTAGGCCGAGCGGGGAGAAGATCACGTCGAAGCTGCTCTCTTTCGGCCCGAGAGTGTCGGGCATCTCGGCGATGATTCCTTTCTCACGGCAAACTACGGCTACACGGTGCTCCTTGCGTGGACATTCAACCGACTCTGTCGCAGTCAGGTCGGCATCGAATGTCGCCAAAAACATACGCTGAGGCTCGCTCAGCTTGCTTACGAGCTTTTTGGCTTGGAGATTGGTGAGATAGGTTTGCACCTGATCACCTGGGACCTCCAGTTTTGCCCATGCAGCGAAAGCAACGCGGGTGCTGTTGGCTTCATGGCCAATGTCGGACTCAACCTTGGCACTCAGGCAGCGATAGCGCAGGCAGTCGGGGTCCTCGACAGACTCATACAGTTTGTACTGAGGGCCTTCATCAACCACTTCGCGTAGCCCGAGTTTGCCGTCCGCGTAGAAACGGCTCTTTGCGATTTCAGTCTTCTTCATTGGTGAATCCCTCTATTCGTTCGTCGGGTGCCGATAGCACTCCGTTTACGGCCTAGGCCGGCTCGCGGCGGGCTGGCAAATGCGTGGATTGAAATCTAAATCAGCGCAAGCGCCGGGCATAGCTCTGATCGACCTCAGCATCGACTTGTGTAACGAAGGCGGAGGCGCCAGAGCTGATTGCCTCAGCAGACATGCCCTCAGGGATCGTGAACCACGTTGTGCTGAGGATGTTCCGGCCTTGGCTCTGATAGTTGCCAACGAGTTGGAAGCCTTCGGAGCGTGGCTCCAGAGAGACCGTGGCCGTTTTAATGCCTACTGCTGTCTCATAGTCTTTCGATGCGAGAAAGCAGGAACATTCGATGTCGAACTCAGAGGCGCTTGTCCAGCCATCGGCGACCAGTCGGTCAGCGATCGAACGTTTAAGGGCGATGTACTCTGGAGTGATCAACATGGCAATGGCCTTCAAGAAATTGGCGACCTCATCTGGTCGAGTAGGGCCATCTTCGCAATGGCTCACCCGTGTCACCAGCGACCGAACTAAAAAATTCAGGTGTGTTTTGTTGGTGCGAGTTTATGAAGTCCGAGAGTCGGGATTGTGATGCGCGCCGCTGTCAGAGCCAGCGCGCCGGCAATGATGCGGCTTGTTCAGCCTAGGGGGGTGAGATTGGGTTTTTGAGGCAGACGCTGGCGATGTTTTCCCGATGAACACGAACTGGTTCCCGCGTTTTGCCTTGCGGGTCGATCGTTGCCCCTGGGCCGTATACCACCACCGAACCAGCGTGAAAATCATTAACCGCACTGACGACGTATTCAGTGCCGTCTTTCAAGGTTACGACGTAATCTTGAAATGCATTCGGATTAAACGCCTTCCCACAGCCCCAGCAGCAAAAATTTGCGGGCTGACCAGTCGGGCCTTTGTCCGGGCCGTGATATCCAAACCGACAACACAGGTTTTTCCGAAGAAGAATGTACGACTTGATGCCAAAAATTTGCTGAAACAGGTTCATACATCCCCTGATTGCCAGATGAAAGCAAAGCGCCATTTGACCAAACAACGCCCCCGCGCGCGATTAGAACTCAACAGATTTATCGAGAACGAAAACCGCTTTTTCACACATCAAAGCGATCAGAAATTTTTTCATTGGATTCTTCATCAAAATACGGTTCCTGAGACTCAGTCTGGCATTTGCCTTGCCGGGCTTTTGGCATAGTCGGAGCCTTCGTACTCGCCCACAAGTTTTGCCGTACGCATGACATTCAGGCCTTCGGATCTGACTTTCCCAGTCAGGAACTCATTCAGAACACCATGCATTGTTTTGGGGCCGAACATATCTTCGACCATCACAAGAAAAGCGACTGCCTGCGGGGCCCAAATGAATGCTGTGAGGAACCAGGAGTAGAAGGCGAACACCCCTACCGCAATACCGATCGCATCGTAGCGGGACATTCCGTCATCGAGCAGGAATTTGCCCCCACCTAGAATTACCGCGACAAGCACCACAACGGGCAGGCAAAAGTGCAGCAATTTGCGCTTGGATACTGTGTAAGCGATTCTCGCAAGCCTCATGGTGAAGCCGAATGAAAGTCTGCCACTTTCCAGCTGTTCGAGTGGGGTTTTGGTTTCCATCACTATTATTCACCATCTTAAATTTTGGGCTTTCAATTCGGAGGTTCGGACTTGAGGCCAAAATCCAGTCAAACGTCGGTGATGAGTTTCTTCTTGCTCCGGCATGCTCCTCTTGGCAATTCACCGAAAAGCCCCAAAGCGTAACGGCGGGACAGCTCATATTCGAAGGGCTTCAAGCCAGCGCCGCCGCGTTCACTGAATGCTTTGACATCAACGACAAGACCGCCTTTAGCGCGATCGTTCTTGCGCATCTGATCGGCCATCTCAGAGATCACAGATTTGCCTTTTCCAACACTCCCGGCAGCCATCAACCGCGAGTCAACCAAAACTGGTCCGAATGTGTTTTTAACTGAAGATGCCTTGCTCAAATTTGACTCCTATCCCTGGTCAGCCAGGGTGATGATCAATTTAGTGATACTCACTACCGCAGCGGCCGGCGCGGTGGGGCTATTTGAGGAGAGATTTATACCTTCATTGACAAGCTGCCGCCTGCGGTTGAATGGTCACTTTTGTTGGCGTGATCGAGCATGGCCATGGCTTGGCGCTTCGTCAGCCCCACACCCAATTCTTGGGTGCAGGTAAATACGACCCGATTGCCAGAGTCGTCTGTAATGATGCTGTGCTGAGCGTGGAGCACGACTTGGTGCTCATTGAGTTCCACTATGCGGCGAACTGTCCAAGAGCTCTGGTAGCGGAGGGGAACATTGCTTACGCGGAAGCGATGGGCCTCAGCCAACAGGCCATTGCGGTAAACCATGTTCTGGCGATCGATCAACATCGCGTCGCTCCTTCACTCTGCGTAAGCCACATTGGTAGAACGGCCCGGCCTGACGTATGAACTCCTTCTGAAAGCTCGGCTCTCGCAGGCATTCGGTACTCCGGGCCGCTCTCCAATGCAGACCTGCCGGGCTGCGCGGTATCAGTGTAAATCGGTTCTTTCAACCGGGTCGTGGAATCGGCTTTTGTGTCAAAGCGATGAAAAGTGCCTGCATGCTTTCAGGCAATTTCCTGGCGGCAACTGCGTCATCGCCCTCATCACAGGGGTGAACCCTTTCGGCATCGAGCGCTTCACGCAGCACACGCTTTGCAGCTTGTTCCAGCTCGCTTGAGTCCGGCCCTATGCCGGCCAGCAAATCATTCTTCACGGTGCGTCTCCTGGCCTTGGTAATACTGAATCTGGCTTCTTGTAAGTCTGAAGCTCGCGCCAAGCTTCAAACTCCGAATACACACACTGATCGTTGTTGAGCGTGTCCTGGTAATCGTACTCACTCGTGCGGGTGACGGGGACAATCTTGCGCGAGGTAGAGAGAATTACTCCACCAAAGCCCCGACGTACGAAAATACGGACAGCCTCGACGTCATGGCCGACGTTTGGCTTCGACTCTGCCATTAGGGTGAAGCCGTCGCGTTTGAGCGAATCATGCAGGTTTTGAATGTATGAGCGCATTTTTCCGTCACTCAGCAGCTTGGGTAGTTCGGATCGGATTCAACTGAACGTAATGATCAACCAAATTACTGAGTAGGAAGGTCAACTGGTGCCCAGTCAGCGGGATGCCAGCGCCAGCAATGCCGGCCTTTACCACTGCGTCGCCAATGGCGTTCGCGAGATCGTCGCGCTGGTTAACGACACCCTGGTAATCGTCTTCGAGGACAAGCCGGCGACTTGGAGCCCGCACAGCCCAATCTGATGCCTTCATACACTGCACAGCGGTTTGATTTTGAATCTTCTCAGTGCTCATCGCTTCCCTCCGCTATTCAAATGGGTTTCCAACAGATCACGATGGATAACCTAAGGGAACGCAAAGCGTGTCACCAGCGGTGAGGTGGTAAGAAATGGATATTGAGTCTTGATTAAATATACCCGGCAAAGACCCGAGAAGTTGCCTCCTATTGCCCTAATTGTAGGTGCCCTACTCAGGCTAAATTTTTCCTACGGCGGCGATTGCCTATCCGATGGCGGACGCCGAGGCCTGTTCGCGGCTGTGACTGAAGAGCCTTGATCACCAGGAGCAAGGCAAGCATTACCCCACCAGCGATCACATAGCGGGCAAATGGGCTAACTGGTAGTAACGAGTCGGGGGCGACTCCAACACAGACGCCGAAGGCTACACAAAAAACATACCAGATAGGGTTCACGAGTTGGTTTCTCCCTGCTTAGTCAGACGGTTTATAGAATGTCGCTAACGACTAACGCAAAGAACGATGCCGCCAGCGGCATTGGGCAACGACTACTTGCCTTACGTGGCCAATTGGCTTTTGCCAAAACCGCGCCTTCGTCAGTGTCTAGGGCTTTTACCGGCACCGTTTGCGTGATGTGGTAGGCAGGCACCCTTCCTACTGATCCGTATGGATAATTACCTGCGACCCCTCGCCGGTGACGATTGGGCTGTTTGCACCACGAGATGAAAGATTCGCAGCCGCGCAGGATGTTTTTTTAACAAGCCAGCCATAGGGATTTTCAGAACCCGTTACATTAGTGCGCTGCATCGACAGAACGCACTTCTGACCCAAAATCACGGCGTTAACTGTTGCTGTGTCACCGTCAATCACCGGCTCATCCACAACGGTGAACATCTGCATTAGATAATTAGGTGCCAACTCTTTTGCTGCCGCCGCCGTTCCTGGCTCGGGATCTGTCACGGTGGTTGCTGGCTTGCTGCAACCGGCGAGCATTGCGAGCATTAGGGGCAAAAGAAACAAAGAACGTTTCATCGGGCATTCTTCCAGGTTGATCAAGGCGCGAAAGCGCATCTATTTACGGCTTCGGCCCAGCGTGCGGGCTGGGCTTGAAAGGATTGGGCCTTCACTTCGCAAACAGCGCCAGCTTTTCCTCCCTGGAAAGCTGTGTTTTTCGGTCGATCGGAACAGTCACCGATATATAGTGGTTCCCGCTGTAAACGCTCACGTCTTGCTTGCGCTTCAAAAACAACTGGAGAGACGGGGTTTCGTCATCGTCATGCACTTTGGGGGTGGCGACCATCCAAAACTTAAGCTCGGGAACAATGTCGTTTTGCTTCTGGACGATGAGCTGTCCAGCTTTCGGCCCTCCCTGATAAAGGTGCACTGTCAGCTTGCCTTTGCGTGAAGCATCGACCATCGCAATAAGGGTGCCCTTGAGGCCTTCGGGCAGCTTGATGTACTTACGCACATCGTGACACCACTCCTGGATAACGACGCCTTGCTGCTTGATCCGGTCTTTGCGCTGCTGCTTTGATTCTTTCTCTTTGCTCATGCCGTTACCTATGCGTGGACTTGGCTACCCTGACTCGGCACCCACTTACACTGGTGCTGCCTTGGAAACTGGATGCCGATCCTGCCAGAGGTTGCACTGGACTAGGTCGGCATCGTGTAACTGCTCAGATCGCCTGAGCAGCACGTACGGTGCAACGTCCTACTTAGCCTGGCTGACTTCAACAGCAGGGCAGTTGGCAGGCTCGTTCGACGCACGCAGGCCATCAAGGTGTGCGTAGGCGGACAGCAAAATGCAGATCAGCGCAATGACCTCGCCAGCCCTTTTGTGCAGGTGCACGGCAATCGCAGTGAGGACGATGCCGATCGACGTATACACCAAGGGCATTACCTTTGCCGCGCCGAGAGTTGGGAACATCCAAACGGCCATGATAAGGACGCCAATTTCAGCCAAAACCAAGAGGATCAACACCGTCTTGCTGAATTTGGTAAAGCCTTTCGTTTCGGTAACGCTATTCGTTTGGTTCATAGATTTTCCTGTGGGTTTTCGCATTCACCACCCGGTGTCTGCTACTGCCAAACCCCCAAAAGAGGGGGTGGCAGTGACAGACAAATCTCTTTTCAGCAGCTTCGGCGTCCTTGTTGCGCAGGCGGGGGCTCCCTTCCTAAGCAACAGTACCGATCGTGATTCTCCTCGCAGAGGTGCGAATCAGTTGACCGCCTCCCAATCATTCCCAGGCATTATCCGCTTCATGAATTCGTCAAAGAGCGGCACCGTGAAAGCCGTATCCCCATGGTTTGGACTCCAGATCATGCCCTTCGCGATAAGGCTGTTTCGAATCGGGCCAAACGCCTGAACTCGACGCCCCTGACGATCAGCGATATCGCCGGACCGGTGCGGCCCAGGGCCAAGTTCGGCCATTGCTCGGAGGTACTTTTTCTCCATTGGAGTGAGGCGATCAAAGCGCACTCGGAAAAAGCTCTCATCAAGGGCTGCTATGGCCTCACCAGATGCGTTTTCAACGTCGGCGACGGTGATAGGACTTTGTGTGGCCACGTCCCAAGCATGATTTCCCCATTCCTGAAGGAAGTAAGGATATCCACGTGTTTTTGTGACGATAATCCCCACAGCCTCGGGCACGAAAGCAACGCCCTCTTCTTCTGCGGGCTTCACAATCGCAAGGGTTGCTTCAACCTCTGAAAGAGGGCCAATTTCGGGAAAGTCGAACAGTCGCTCGGCGTAAGACTTCGCGTTGCCCGCCCGCCCGCGAAGCTGGGGCAGACCGGCGCCCACAACTGTTACGGGTAGCCGTGCCTGGGCGCATCTGTGCAACGCAGAGATAAGGGCTGAAAGCTGGCTCTCTTCAACGTATTGGAGCTCATCGATGAAAATCACTAAAGCCGAGTTTGCTGACTTCGCGGCCAGCCCGGCTTGTTCGAGCAATGTCGCAAGATCTCCTTCAAGGTCACCGTTGTCCGCCAATCCCGGCTCGGCTTCGAAATCAAGTCCTACTTCAATGTCGGCGAACGTTACCTTCAGAGCATTTGCAAAACCTGCAAGCGCACGCAGTCCGCGCTGGGCAATGTCCTTCGCCGCTTCGATGCGGCTTAGGCGAAGGAGCGCTAGACGTAACTGAGGGGCCAACAATGCGGGTAGGGAACGATTTTCAGGGGCTTCAATGCGGATGGTATGAACACCCTCACCCTCTGCGTCGATGCGCATCTGATCAAGCAGCACGGTTTTACCGACACCGCGCAGGCCTACCATCAATACACTCTTCGCCGGTCTACCCACGCGAAGACGGGCAATGCCAATCCGAACTCGCTCTCGCAATTCATCGCGACCAGCAAGTTCAGGCGGCGGCGTGCCCGCTCCTGGTGAGTATGGATTCGTGATCGGGTTCATGGGTATACCCTAATTAGTGATGTTATGTGATTCACATAAACTAGCTAACTTCTTTACATGGTTCAAGTGGCAAAAGGATGGCCATGCAATTTTTTTTAGAATCTTGCGACCAGCAAAAATCTTATGGAGCGGCGTAGCACTGGCGCTTTACGCAGTGAAAGCTGTCTTTCGTGGGCGCAGGGCGTCTAATAATGCGCCAAATATCGAAAACTCGGCCGCACCCGGTTTTTAAGGCGCGGCCTAGCATTCGTAGTCAGGGTTTGTGTCGGATCTGTTCGATGAACCGAATCATTGATTCGACAGTGGGCTCTGAAAGCCCGTGGTTCGCGTGGTAATGAAATTCGCCCTCTTCCTCTTCCCATATGGCCAGCTCATCACCGTCGAACGACCAGAGATCGTCGTCATGGATAAAGCTGGTGTAGGGCGCCCATTCGGGTAGCGAATCCGTGGGCACAAGGCCGTAATCAGTCGGACAGTCGATAAGCTCGGAATTTGAGTGAAAGATTGAATCCGCAACGTCTTCAAATTCGAGGCGAGTTGGCAGGCGATAGCTATCACTGATGTCTCGGTCGGCCAGAATTTCAAGCTGAATTAGCTTGTTGGCGTGAACATCAATAACTATGCGGGTTGGGCGATCGCTTTTTTCACCCTCGAAGATGTGGCTCCAATCGCCGACGATGAATTTGGGCTGGTTCAGGGGCATTGTTGATTTCCTTTTGGCTTGGCTTGGCTTATGCCGCGCTGATTGATTGGTCGGGATCAATGTTCAGTGCAGGAATGCTGTGTCACCAGCAGCAAGCCAAATAAATCGGAACTCATCCAATAGGACGCGCGCGCCCGTTGTGCGCCCCGAGCCGGCAAAAAGCCCCCCGCACTCGCACATTACGAAAAAAGGTTTGTATGCGTCGCTCAGCCAGGCGCATTGATCGGTGCCTGACCGCCTTGTCGCTGGGCGCCCTGCGCCTCCAGAGCGTCAATTCGTATGAACCACTGGTTATCGAAGGTCAGGCGCATCAAGACCGCCTCGGCCTGGGAAATCCGCCCTTCTTTTTGCAACTCATCAGCAAAGGCATGGCCACCATCGCGCATCTCCCTTGCGACCATGAAACTGTCAGCAGCCAGCAGGCGGTCAAACCACTCATTGGCAGGTCCATCAATTTCGTCAGGCAGTTGCAACAAAGCAATCTTGCTCTGCTGCGGGGTTAAGGGCACTTGGCGCATGGACGGGATTCCTTCTTCAGTGTTTGGTTGCTGCAACACCTTTCTCAATGTGAGCGCGAAGTAGCTCAAGCCCTTGCAGGCACTTATAGGCGTGAACTGAGGTGTCTTTGTTCGTGTAGGCGATGAGAAAGCTGTTGATCAGGCTTTTCAGTAGACCAGCGGTATCGTGCTGCTGAACCGTCGATACAACCACCAACTGATCGAGCAAGACTGCATCAGTCTGTAGGAAAAAATGAAGGCCGAGCCGCTGGGCAATATCCGTCATTACCAAGCGTTGGCTTTCGCGGTGCTGAGCTGCCGTCATCAGTGAACCATCTGCATTCTTCCCGCCCGCCTGGAAGCGGCGACCTGTTGCAGCGCCAAACGCAATCGCATCTAACTCCCGAAGCTTGGCTTCGACAGCCTCATCAATTTCTTGTTGATAAGAACTCATCGTGCATTTCCGTTGTGTCTATGACTGTTGAAAGCCAGCTTTTGCAACAGGCTTTCGACAGGCCCCGGTTTAACAGGGCACACGGCGGGTTTGACAGGTCACAACTCGGCCTCGAAAAGGAGAGTTCTGCGATCCTTGAGCTCGTTGAGTTTGGTGTCGTAC